>Ga0066376_10004111_pt1 | contig 12755 bp, 8 predicted proteins | sample Knorr_S15_td_Bot_FD_77009 | JGI IMG/M metagenome (GOLD analysis project Ga0066376, IMG submission 77009) | Marine microbial communities from Southern Atlantic Ocean transect - Knorr_S15_td_Bottom_ad_5009_LV_A | ecosystem: Environmental > Aquatic > Marine > Oceanic | place: Southern Atlantic... | reverse complement strand
TATTTCTTTCACCATACCCTAATTCAGGCGGGATAGTTAATTTTCGTTTTCCGCCAACCTTCATGCCTTTCACACCCAGGTTCCAACCTTTGATTACAGCGCCAACACCCAGTGTGAATGTGAATGGTTCTCGTCCGGGGTTTAGGGATGAATCAAAAACAGATCCATCTTCCAGTGTGCCTGTATAGTTCACAACCACTTTATTATAATCCTGGGCTTCAGTACCTTCACCCACCACAAGATCTTCGATGATTAAACCATTTTCCATTTCTTGTGTGTTTCCTTTATTGCATCCCATGCCAAAAACCAGCAATGCGGATAAGATAAGTGTTTGAGAGAATTTCATACTATGTTCGTTCATCGTCTGTTAAAAAAGAGCCGTAAATTTACCGTCTTATGAATTCACCACAAACGCTATTCGATACACACCTTCCGCCTCTCGCTGATCGGGTTCGCCCCCAGACCATCGAAGAATTTTGTGGTCAGGGACACCTCGTTGATAAGGGCAAGATTCTTCATCGGCTTATAGGTCAGTCCGCCAGTATTTCCATGATTTTTTGGGGACCTCCCGGCACTGGAAAGACTACCTTGGCCCGGATGATTGCAAAATCATCTGACGCAAAAATCAAAGAAATGTCAGCCGTGTCCAGTGGTGTGAAGGATCTCCGGGATGTGATCGCATTTGCAAAGAATAATCGTGACATGGGACAAAAAACGATCCTGTTTATTGATGAGATCCACCGCTTCAGCAAAAGCCAGCAGGATGCGTTACTTCACGCTGTAGAAGATGGCACCATTACACTCATGGGCGCCACCACGGAAAATCCATCTTTTGAAGTGATTTCTCCTCTTCTCTCCCGCTGTCGTGTTCTCACGCTGAAACCGTTACAAAAGGATCACTTGAAAAAGATCCTGGAAAAGGCTTTTGCTCAGGATGTTATTTTATCCAAAAGTTCAATAACTATAAAAAATTTAGAAAAAGATCTGCTCATTCAATCTTCCGGTGGCGATGCCCGGAAAATGCTGAACACCTTGGAAGTGGCTGGTCATCTCATGGGCGGAAAAGGACAAATAACAAAAGAAATTTTGGATGAAGCGATTCAATCCAAAACTTTGATCTATGACAAACAAGGAGAATACCATTACGACACCATCAGCGCTTTCATCAAATCGGTTCGCGGGTCAGATCCGGATGCTGCATTGTATTGGCTGGCTGTTATGCTGGAAGGTGGCGAAAAACCGGAATTCATTGCCCGGCGTCTCATTATCCTAGCATCGGAAGATATCGGGAACGCAGATCCAAACGGACTTACCCTGGCTACCTCAGGATTCCAGGCTGTCCACATGATCGGGATGCCGGAAGCATCATTGATCCTGGCACAGGTTACAACTTATTTGGCAAGTGCTCCCAAATCCAATGCCAGTTACAAAGCTATTAAAGCGGCCACGCAAGCGGTAAAAGAATCCGGAACTCCTCCGTCCCTTTGCATTTACGGAATGCGCCAACCGATTTAATGAAAGACATGGATTACGGCAAAGATTATCAGTACCCTCACTCTTACCCGGATCATTTTGTTGATGCGAATTATTTCCCCAATGGTGAAACGCAAACCTTTTACCAGCCATCAAATCAGGGTCGGGAAGAATGGATCCAAAATAGACTGAAATCTCTTTGGAAAGACCGTTATTCTAAAAAATGATTTTTTTAAAACCGCTCTTTTCTTCTAAACCACCCCTCAATACCCTCCTTTTTAAAGAAGGAAAGACAGGGGTGGTTTCACAGAGTTACGGGAAAAATTTATTTTTCATATTTCTATTAATATCGATTTCTTTTAGTGCCGATAATAGGCTGCGCTTAAAAAAGGCCAATGTTTTGGAAAACAAAACCATCAATGGCGAAGCAATCAAATTCATTTCCGGGAATGTGGTTTTCACCAAGGGAACACTGACGCTCAACTGCCAGGAAGGGCGTCATTATGAACGGAATGAACTTGCTATTTTATACCGGCGTGTATCAGCCATTCAGGAAGGAAGAACACTTACCTGCGATACACTCAAATTCTATTCTGCTGAAGACCGGATCTTAAGCATTGGGAATCCCCATGTCTGGGATCAGGATTATGACCTGAAAGCAGACTCCATCACCGTGTTTACTGAACAGGACAGCGGTGTGGCGCTTGGCAATGTCACCCTTAAACAAAAAGGCCAAATCATTACTGCGAACCGCATCGAATACCAGAAAGATCCTGAAAAAGATGGTGTTTCCTACACGGCTATTGGAAATGTCATGATACAAGATTCATCCCGGATTGCCACTTGCGGAATGGCGAGATACGATCGCTCCGATGAGATTACCATTTTAGAGATCGAGCCGGAAATCAAAGACAATGGCAGAATTCTTTCAGGAGAAAAAATTGTGTTAACCTACTCTGACGAGGAATTAAAAAAACTTCACATTCCGAAAAAGGCCTTTGCCCTGACGCCTGTAAACGGATATCAACAATCGAAACATGATTCCCTAACTTTTGGCGACACCCTGGACTTCCAAGATATTATGGAAGGCTCCCTGCTCACCAGTTTTTTCAAGGAGGGCATTTTGGATTCCTTGCGGATCGAAGGCATGGCCAAAACATTTTATCACGTGTTCGATGATTCCATTTACCAGGGCAAGAACAATGCTTCCGGCGATACCATCATTATGACATTCCTAAATGATGAATTGGATCAGCTGCGAATCATTGGCGGTTCCGAAGGGAAATATATCCCTGATTCCGTTTCCAATGATTTGGATTTTCCCATCATCTATGCAGCAGACAAGATCCAATATCGGCTGAAAGATGAAGAAACAGATTTTGAAGGCCATGCCAATATCAAGCACGAAAAGACGAATCTCGAAGCAGGATTTGTTACGGTGAATTGGCAAACCAATATGCTGAACGCGCTCCCGAAATTGGAAGGTGATACCTTGAGTGAACCCATCTTTCCCATTATAAAAGAAAAAGGGAAAGATCCCATGAGCGGCGATGCTATAACCTATAATTTGGATACGCGGAAAGGCCGCATCACCAAAGGACACACCAAGGCGGATGATGGATATTATACCGGGAACCAGATCCGGAACGAAACTGAAAAAGTTTTCTTTATTGAAAATTCAACCTATACAACCTGTGACCTTGATACAGCTCATTTCCATTTTGAATCCACAAAAATGAAAGTTATTCAAAACGACGTTGTCATCGCCCGGCCTATCATTCTTCACTTGGGGCAAATCCCAATTTTCGGTATTCCGCTGGGGATTTTCCCCCACAAGGGGGGACAGCGCCATTCAGGCTGGATCATGCCATCCTATGGCGAGACCAAAAACCGGGGGCAATACCTGCAAGGATTGGGGTTTTATTGGGCGCCCAGCGAATTCTGGGATTCGAAGTTTCTGGTAGATTTTGGTGACCGGGAAGGGGCTGTATTCAAAATCAATAATGCCTACCGGATGCGGTACAAATTCAATGGTGGCTTGTCCATTCGAAATCAGCAGCATTTGACCGATTCAAAAAATATTTCTGACATTACAGAAACACGGAGAAGCAGTACAAATATCCGCTGGAACCACACACAAAAGTTGCGAAATAATCAATCTTTCAATGCCAATGTGACCTATTCCAGCAGCGGTGATTACGATTTCAGTAAAAAATATGGTCATTCTGAAGCAGACCGCATGAACCAAAAAGCAATCTCAAATGTTTCTTACTCCAAACGCTGGCCCAAGGCAAAGAATTCTTTCAGTGGCAGTTATTATTCCAACCGGGATCTGCTTATTGATGATAAAATAAATCCATTCAGCGCATATTATGTAACACCCACCAAGGCGGGAACACAGCTTAACATTGTGAATCGCACCTTTCCAAAATTCTCTTTTCGCCACGGACAAAGTAACCTGGTCCCCACACTGGCAAAGGATAAAAAATGGTACAACACCATCACCTGGAATTACGGTTTAAGTTTTAACAATAAGGATCGTGACTATTATGAATCGGTATATATTGACAGTTCCAATTCTATCGGCTGGACGGATTCCACAGGAAAACTGGTTACCCAAAATGAACAAAATAGCGGTTGGGTTCATACATCCTCTATCAATGCGCCGCAAAAGGTGTTCAAATATATTTCAGTGAATCCCAGCATGAATCTGAAATCCGTGTGGGTGGATGAATCATTTGATGGAGATTGGAATGATTCCACGCATTCATTCACCAAATTTGAAAAACAGGGATTCGCCGCCCGGACTACGGGCTCCTTCTCCATGAATACCAATACCCAGATCTATGGACTTTTCCCCATCCCGTTTGGACCTGTCAGGGCGGTTCGGCATGTTATGTCACCTTCCATCGGATATTCGTGGACGCCGGATTTTTCCAAGCCACTTTTTGGGAAAGACCTGGGATATGTGATCACCGAAACAGATTCCACCGGGAAGGAATATTATCATGACAAATTCGCCGGCACCATGGCAGGCAATACACCGCGATCTGAACGAAAATCCATGTCTTTTAGTTTGAACAATGTGTTCCAGGCAAAAGTAAAAAAAGGTGATGAAGAAAAAAAAGTGGATCTGTTGAGTTGGCGAATGAGCAGCAGTTATAATTTTGCGGCCGACTCCATGAATTTATCCAATCTCCGTTCTACGGTCCGTTCCAAGATTGCCGGGAAATTGAATTTGGATTTGAACATGACCCATGATTTTTACAAATATAATACGGACAGGAAAAAACGAATCGCTGAATTCAATTTGAATGAGAATGGATTTATAGAGCCACGACTCACCTCCGCTCGTTTGTCCACAGGATTTAGATTCTCCGGAAAAAGATGGGCTGGGGAAATTAAGGAAGAAGAGGCAAAAGATACCACCGAGGTAGACGAAGACCTGGCCGGACCTGGATTGATCAATCCTCTCAAAAATATGCGGAATACTTTGAACAATAAAAATTTGTGGAAAACCAATATTAGTTTGAGTTATTCTTATTCTGCAACTAATCCGGCGAATCCCCGAAAGACTTTTTGGGTCAACACAAATTCTTCCATCAATGTGACCCAAAAATGGCGCGTATCCTATCGTGCCCGGTTTGATTTGATCCTGCGTGATCTTGTGAGCCATTCATTTTCTATTCACCGTGATTTGCACTGTTGGGAATTATCCTTACACTGGACCCCATCAGGACTAGGTCAGGGCATCAATTTCAAACTCAATGTAAAATCACCCACCTTGAAAGACATAAAGATAGAGAAAAAATCCGGTGTATTCTCCGGGCCGAGATTGTAATTCTTCAATTGAACTCGCACCAACATTGATGGAAATTCAAACCCCGAAATTGGAGTTATCATGATCTGTCCCGAATGCCATGCCGAATATTTAAAGCACATCAAAGAATGTGGCGATTGCAACGTATCTCTCATTGATGCTTGTGTGTTGGATCTCCCCATCCCGGAAATGACCTGGTCTGCCCTGCCACCGTTCCAGGGAAAAGTGTATGCGGACATGGCCGCTGAAATATTGGATAAAAATAGCGTCCCTTACTATCTCAAGATGGATTGGTTTTCATCCGCATTTGTCATAGAAGCTGCGAGTCTGCCCGGCGATGTTGTTCGGATTTTTGTCCCTGAAGATGCAGTTGAAAAAGCATCTGATCTCGTGGCATCCATTACGGAAAACAGTGCATGAGCCAAATTCGGAGCATCAAAGGCACCCACGATATACTGCCGGCAGATTCCCAAAAATGGCAGCGATTGGAACAGATTGTCCGATCCGTTTGCAATCAATTTGGATATGAAGAAATCCGGACACCGGTTTTTGAAGAAACACGGCTTTTTTCTCGCAGCGTCGGCGAAGATACAGATATTGTTTCCAAGGAAATGTACAGTTGGGAAGACAAAGATGGCACCAGTCTCACCCTTCGTCCGGAATTGACCGCTTCCGTGGTTCGCGCCTATATCCAACATAATTTGGGCGGCCAAGCACCGGTTCAACGACTTTATTATATGGGGCCTCTCTTTCGTAGAGAACGTCCGCAAAAAGGACGGCAACGGCAATTCCACCAGTTTGGTGTGGAAGCATTTGGCTCCGGACACCCGGAACAGGATGCAGAGATCATTGCCATTGCGTGGCACATTTTATCAGAATGTGGATTAAATAGCGATGCCACATTGCAATTGAATAGCATCGGTTCGCCAGACTGTCGCACAGCCTACCGGGAAGCATTGAAAGATTTTATTCGTCCAAATCTCGCCCAGTTTTCTGAAACGAGCCGGAAGCGATTTGAAACCAATCCACTTCGTATTTTAGATACAAAAGCAGAACATGAACAAAAAATACTGGAAGATGCGCCTACCGTATCTGATTGTTTTACGGATGAAGATAAGGCGCATTTTGGGTCCCTCCAGAATTTCCTGAAAGCTATGAATATTCCTTTTTCAATCAACTTAAAACTGGTTCGCGGATTGGATTATTATTCCCGAACAGTTTTTGAATTTACATCACCGGTTTTGGGTGCACAGGATGCACTTCTCGGTGGCGGTCGCTATGACGGGCTCGTGGAAACGCTGGGTGGCAAAGCCACACCGGCTATCGGTTTTGCAGCGGGAATGGAACGGTTCCTCATCGCCATGGATGAATCGGGTGAACAGAGTATTGAATCAAAAACTGATATTTATTTTGTTTGCTTAGATGAAGATGGCATTACCACAACACTCTCAATCTCAAACGAATTAAGACAGGCTGGATTTAGCGTTATTTCCGATCCCCTCCGCCGGAGTATGAAATCTCAAATGCGGGAAGCCAATAGATCCGGTGCAAAGTTTGCCATCATCCTGGGAGAAACAGAAATGGAATCAAACTCCGTTGTTTTGAAGTATCTTGAAAAGGGAGAACAGGAATCAGTTTCACAAAAAGGTCTCTTAGAAAAATTAAGAAAATTGACAAACTGAATTTTTTCCCATTATATTATATACGCGGGCGGGAGAAGCTCGATTTCGTAAAACAAAACAGGACATTCATTAAATGAGCCAAAAACCATTACTGATCGTTGAATCACCCACTAAGATCAAAACGATCCAGAAATACTTGGGGAATGACTACGAGGTTATTTCCTGCGTAGGACACGTGAAAGATCTCCCGACCAAAGAATTAGGGATTGATATTGACAAAGATTTTGAGATCAAACTCACCATTCTGCCCGATAAGAAAAAATTTATCACAGAACTTCGTAAAAAATCAAAAAGTGCTGATCGTGTCCTGATCGCGACGGATCCGGACCGTGAAGGTGAAGCCATTGCGGCTCATCTCGCCAGTGAAGTCCCGGAAGAAAAATTGGAACGTGTCCAATTCACCGAAATCACCAAAGCCGGTATTGTTGAAGGGATGAATAATGTCCGGGAAATTGACCAAAATCTTGTAGATGCCCAAATAGCCCGCCGCGTGATCGACAGACTTGTAGGGTACAAGGTTTCCCCAGTTTTATGGGCTACACTTCAGAGCAATATGAAATTTGTTACCACAACCTTATCGGCTGGACGGGTTCAATCGGCGGCGGTAAAAATCATTGTGGACCGGGATCGACTACGGGTAAAATTTCTGCGGTCAACTTATTTTGATTTAAAAGCTACCTTGAATAAAAATGGCGACTCAAATGTCTTTCATGCCACACTGATTCGAGTGGACGGAGCCAGGATCGCATCCAGCAACGATTTTGATCCAGAAACGGGTGCATTGAAAAACAAGGATGTTCTTCTGCTTACCGAATCGCAGGCGGATGCATTGGTTAAAGAACTGGATTCCAGCGATTGGACCGTAACCAAAATTGTAGAAAAGCCAAGAACATCCAACCCCAAACCGCCCTTCACAACCAGTACACTCCAGCAGGAAGCGGCGCGGAAATTGAGAAATTCTGCGCGCCAAACTATGCGAACAGCACAGCAACTTTATGAGAATGGTTTTATCACCTATATGCGAACCGATTCCACAAATTTATCGGAAGAAGCCATTGCCGGAGCCCGGCAAGTCATCCAGGATCTATATGGGGATGATTATCTTCCCGGGAAGGCGATTCGATATGCCACCAAAGTAAAAAATGCCCAGGAAGCCCATGAGGCCATTCGTCCAGCCCACCGTGTTTTTCGTTCTGTTACTGAGGTAGAAAAAACGTTGGGTAAAGATGCAGCCAAATTGTATGACCTTATCTGGAAGCGAACGGTGGCCAGCCAAATGACACCAGCAAAACTGAAACAAACGGCTGTTACAATTCAGAATCAGAAAACAGAATTTCGTGCTAACGGACAGGTGATCCTATTCCCCGGTTACATGCGTGTTTATGTGGAAGGACGAGATAATCCTGATAAAGATTTAGCAAACAAAGAACGGGTCTTGCCGGCATTGACTAAAGGCGAAGCATTAAACTGTAAAGAACTAAATTCAGAGTCACACACTACGAAACCACCAGCGCGATACACGGAAGCATCGCTTGTAAAAACATTGGAAGAAAATGGGATTGGCCGGCCTTCTACTTTTTCCTCCATTATGGGAACCATTGTTCGCCGTGCATATGTGGATAGAAACGGTGGAAAACTCTCTCCTACCTTTTTGGGGTTGGCGGTGACCCAATTGCTTGAAAATCATTTCACTAACCTGGTGAATAAACAATTCACAGCAAAAATGGAGAATGGATTAGACGAGATCTCCCGGGGAGAATTGAAAGCACTTCCTTTTATGACCAACTTTTACCGTGGCGGGGGACGCTTTGCAGGATTAGAAAAAATGCTAGATGAAAAAGTGGATATTCCTGCAGCTTGCATCATTGAAATGCCGGAAGAAATTGCCGAATCTACGGAAGGACGAATTGGCAGATTTGGCCCTTATCTCCGCCGGGGGGAAAACACCCGATCCATCCCGGATAAGATCTATTTTGGTGATCTGACTTTAGAAGCCATTGAAAATATTTTCAATGAAGAAGTGGTAGAAGATGAGCCTCTAGGGGATCACCCGGAATCGGGCGAACCAATTTGGATCAAGAAGGGACCTTATGGCCATTATGTTCAATTAGGGGATTCCAAAACACGAAAGGGGATTCCAAAAACATATTCACTATCTGATGTGGATCTTGAATATGCACTTAAACTTTTAGCACTCCCAAGAACTGTAGGTGTCCATCCGGAAACCGGAGAACCTATCACAGCGGACTATGGACGCTTTGGCCCCTACATTCGGTGTGGGAAACAAAATGCCACCCTCCGCGGACCGGAAACACCTTTGGATGTGACCGTTGAGAAATCTGTGGAATTGCTCGCCAATCGGAATAAGAGAAGCATAGAACTCCGCACCATTGGCGATCATCCGGACACGGGGGAATCCTTGGCGGTGAAAGACGGCCGCTTTGGACCTTACATCACTGATGGAAAAGTGAATGTCTCTTTGAAAAGGGACTTAACGCCGGAGGGTGTTACATTGGCTCAAGCGGTGGAATTAATTAACAAAAAACGCCTTGCACCACTACGACAAAAACAGGGGCGGAAAGCCACCAAAAAGAAGAAAAAATGAGTGTCTATAAACCGTTAAAACGGTTCAATGTGTTTGGTTACCTTGCTCCCATGAATATTCATGGGTTGTGCTTATTAACTTGAGCAAATGGAGAATAACAACAAAGATTGCAGCAGCAGGTGATTGATATAATGAGATGTACAAGATTTATATCACGAAACAAAGAAACCCGTGATTCTAAACGTGGGACAATTAACAACTTAGTAAGGGAACCATTTTAACGGTTTTAGAAAATGAGTTTCAATTCATTGAAAAAAACACCAAGACATTTCATAATACTTTTAATGTTCTCTTTTTTAGTATTATCCGCCGAAACGGATCTGGCAACAGACATTAAACAAAGTCTCATCTCTCCCTGCTGCTGGGCTGGTACCGTTTATGTCCTGGATCATAATCCGGAAATGGAAGAACAAATTGAGCGGTTCGTTGCCATGGAAAAAACAAAACAAGAAATCCTAGATTATTACATCGGATTGTACGGTGAACGAATATTAGCTGTCCCAAAGGCGGAAGGATTTAACCTCATGGTTTGGGTGACCCCGGTTTTAGCCGGAATGATCGGAATTTCATTTCTTATTTTCTACATAAGAACTCCCAAAGACACACCTTCAGGGGTAATTTCCGTCCCATCCGGAGTTCCATTTGATGATGAAATTGAAAAAGAACTTCAAAAGATGGATTGATTTTTTAAAACCGGATAAAAGTTCCCTGAGCTTGTCGAAGGGTACTTTTTACATACATTTCGACAGGCTCAATGTACGAGTCTGTTTTTTAAAATTATGGATAAAACCATTGAAAAAATAGTGTCCCTGTGCAAACGGCGGGGTTTCATTTTCCAATCTTCTGAAATTTATGGTGGATTTTCCGCTGTGTACGATTATGGTCCGCTGGGGATTGAATTAAAAAATAATATTTCTCAGCTCTGGTGGAAAGAAATGACACAGGTTCATGAGAATATTGTTGGGCTGGATAGTGGAATTCTTATGCATCCGAAGATTTGGGAAGCATCCGGCCATGTGGGTGCTTTTAATGATCCGCTGATAGACTGTAAACACTGTAAAACGCGGTACCGTGCTGATGAATTTTCTGAAGATTATTCATCTTTAAAATGGGAAGAAGTTCAATGTCCGAAATGCGGCACCACGGGAAATCTCACGGAACCTCGTCAATTTAATCTCATGTTCAAAACACACGTGGGTCCTGTGGAAGAGACAGGGACGGAAGCATTTCTCCGCCCGGAAACCGCCCAGGGAATCTATGTGAATTATCTTTTAGTCCAGGGTGCTATGCGCATGAAAGTACCATTCGGGATCGCCCAAATCGGGAAAGCTTTCAGGAACGAAATTGTTGCCCGGAATTTTATTTTCCGCACCCGGGAATTCGAGCAAATGGAGATGCAATATTTTGTCAAGCCCGGCACCGATGATGACATTATGCAGGAATGGAAAGAAAAAAGATTCCGTTTTTATTCAGAAGCATTGGGAATCACAGAATCCAAATTGCGGTACCATGAGCATGGTGAAAATGAATTGGCTCATTATGCCAAGGAAGCCTGGGATATCGAATATGAATTTCCATTTGGCTGGTCAGAAATTGAAGGGATTCATAACAGAACTGATTTTGATTTGAGACGGCACGAGGAATTCTCGGGAAAAAATCTCACCTATTTTGATCAGCCCAACAATGAACGATTCCTCCCTTATATCATAGAAACCTCTGCTGGATTAAATCGAATGCTCCTTACCATTATGGCGGATGCCTATTGGGAAGATGAAGAAAATAACCGTGTGGTGATGAGGCTCCACCCAAGATTGGCACCGGTGAAAGCAGTGATCTGTCCCTTAGTGAAAAAAGATGGATTACCTGAAAAAGCCCGGGAAATCATGGACATGTTGAAACCCCATTTCAAAGTATTGTACGACCAACAGGGCTCCATCGGAAAGCGCTATTACCGGCAGGATGAAGCAGGGACACCTTTCGGGATTACAGTTGATCATCAATCCACAGAAGACAACACTGTCACCCTTCGCCATCGGGATAACCAAAAGCAGGATCGGGTATCCATCGATCAATTACAATCCGCAATTCAGGATAACATGTAATGGATTTTAAGTTAAAAGTCACAATTGGATTATGGACCATAATCGGCCTCGCAATTTTATTAGGGCCTAATGAAACTCAATCGAATTTTGCTATAGCCATTCATGGCGGCGCAGGAACTATCACCCGGGAAAACATGACAGCCGAAAAGGAATTGGCATACCGCTCCAAACTTGCTGAAGCACTAAACACAGGATATACAATCCTGAAAAATGGTGGAACTTCTTTAGATGCGGTAGAGGTCACAATCCGGGTCATGGAAGATTCGGAATTATTTAATGCAGGAAAAGGAGCGGTTTTTACCAATGCCGGCACCAACGAACTGGATGCTAGCATCATGGATGGAAGCAATCTAATGGCTGGTGCTGTGGCAGGTGTCAAAACAGTGAAAAATCCAATATCTGCTGCCCGGAAAGTCATGGAAGAAACCTGGCATGTGATGCTCTCCGGGGATGGGGCAGATAAATTTGCCCAAGAGCAGAATCTTGAGGTCGTTGATCCAATTTATTTTTATACCCAGCGACGCTGGGACAGTCTGAAAAAGACTCAAGCAAAAAAACACGGTACCGTTGGCTGCGTTGCCTTGGATAAACATGGAAATCTGGCTGCAGGCACATCTACAGGCGGACTCACAAACAAACAGTGGGGACGCGTCGGAGACAGTCCCATCATTGGTGCTGGTACCTATGCCAATAATCAAACTTGTGCTGTTTCCGGAACCGGACAGGGTGAATATTTTATTCGTGGAAATGTGGCTTATGATATTTCTGCCATGATGGAATATGAAAACACTACTGTGGGCGAAGCGGCACGGCAAGTGATCGGTAAATTATCCGAGCGCGGAGGAGAAGGTGGCGTGATTGCCATGGATTCAAACGGAATTATCTCCATGCCCTTCAATACGGCGGGCATGTATCGCGGTTTTAGAATAGCTGGTTCGCCTGCAAAAATATTTATTTATAAAAATTAGACTTATTCTATTTTACTAAAATATAACCTTAATCTATGGTTTAAGGAATTTCTTGAATCTGTCATTCCATTCTAATAGATTAAAGGGATTGACATTCGTGTCATA
>Ga0066376_10004108_pt1 | contig 12760 bp, 10 predicted proteins | sample Knorr_S15_td_Bot_FD_77009 | JGI IMG/M metagenome (GOLD analysis project Ga0066376, IMG submission 77009) | Marine microbial communities from Southern Atlantic Ocean transect - Knorr_S15_td_Bottom_ad_5009_LV_A | ecosystem: Environmental > Aquatic > Marine > Oceanic | place: Southern Atlantic... | reverse complement strand
TTATTGGGTAGAGAAGGTTTATCATTATATGTAGCTAAAAAAAGATTTAATATCGATACAATAACTACCAATGAATTAGACTTTTATAAAAATATTGATATAGTTTGTATTACAACCCCCCATGAAACTCATTTTAATTTTCTAAAGAAAGCGATAGAATTATCATTACCAGTATGGGTAGAGAAACCATTAGTGATTTCAAATGAAGAATTAGTAGATATACAAAAAAAAATGTTATCTAATAAACTGGTTTATGCTATTGGATATAATAGGTCTTCAGCTCCTTGGACAAATTTCATGAAAAATAAAATTAATTCTAGAAAAACAAATATTACGATGACAATTAATGGAGGGGAACTTCCTGTAGAGCATTGGCTTTTAAATGAAAATGTTTGTGGCGGAAGAATTATTGGTGAATTTTGTCACTTTGTAGACCTTGCCCTAACTTTATTAAGTCATACTAAATTAATTCATGTAGAATGCATAAATCGAGACAGATATTACCAAGATACTGGTAATTATATTTTTAATTTTGAAGATGGATCAAAAGTTAATATAAATTACAGACATGATTTGCCTGCAAGTGTTCCTAAAGAAAAAATTGTAATAAAGGTATCTAACTCAACATATATTAACAACAACTGGAAAAAATTCTCTAAAGGAAAAATTCTTAACTGTAGTTTAGTAAAAAAAGGAAAAGGACATAATGAGGCTATTGCTTCTTTTTTTCGCAATGTAAAAAATAATAACTTTTCAACAAAAAATGAAATTTATGAGATGTGTTTTTCAACATACACTTCCATTAAATTACAAAAAATGTCAAAAGGAGATGTTTTAAATATTTTAGATTGTTATAGAGATGAAATTTTATCTAAAGTTTGAAAGTTGTATGATTAAATGATTAATAGACTCATATATTGGAAAAGAATTTTTTCAACATATATTTTTAGGGGGAAAAACAATCTTTCTTTTTGGCATGGAGAACCTCTTTTAAATGAGTCGTCAAATTATAATGAATTAGATGAATATTATATGCGATTTCATTACAAAGCTGAATATAAAGGTGATTATGATGAAACAGGTATTCCTCTATTAAATTATAAAGGTGACATTGGTACACAATATAATCCTATTGCTATTGCTCAATGGTCATTAGGAAACTATAATTTATGGAAACAAAATAATTCTCAAGAATGTTATGAGAAATTTATTAAAGGCTCAGATTGGTTGCACAAGAATCTTAATCCTAATCATAAAAAAGTATATGTTTGGGAACATCATTTTGACTGGGTTTATAAAGAAAATTTAATTAACCCTTGGTACTCTGGGCTAGCGCAAGGACAAGGTCTATCTGTTCTTTGTAGAGCATATAAAATTACTGGCGATAATAAATATTTAGATAGTATAGAAAAAGTGTATCAATCTTTTTTTGTTGATATAAAAAATGGAGGTGTAACATTTACAGATAAGAAAGGTGATATATGGATTGAAGAATATATTATGAAGAATAAGCCTACTCATATACTAAATGGTTTTATATGGGGGTTATGGGGTGTTTATGACTATTGGTTACTGACAAAAAATCAAGGGGTTAAAGATAGGTTTGATAAATATATAAAAACACTTAAGTATAATATTGATAAATATGATATAGGATATTGGTCTTTGTATGAATTGTCAAATCTAAAAATTAAAATGAGATCAAGTATTTTTTATCATAAACTACATATAGTGCAACTAAAAATATTGTTTAAAATGACAAACAATAAGAAATTTGAAAATATATCTAGTCGTTGGGCAGAGTATCTAAACAAAAAATCTAATATTATAAAAGCAACCTGTATGAAAATTTTATTTAAAATTTGTTATTACTAATTAAATATGAAACTATTATTAAAATCAATTTTTAAATTATTACTATGAAAAATATTGCTATAGTTGTTGGTGCAAGACCTAATTTTATGAAAGTTGCTCCTTTTTTGAGGATTCTTAAAAAAAATACTTCTTTTAAATCAACATTAATACATACAGGACAACATTATGATGATCGAATGTCTAATGTTTTTTTTAAGGAATTAGATATTCCTTCTCCTGAATATAATTTAAATATAAGATCTGGATCTCATGCTAATCAAACTGCTGAAATAATGATTTCATTTGAGAAAGTATGTAATAAAATCAATCCAGATTTAGTAATTGTAGTTGGTGATGTTAATTCAACGATGGCATGTTCTATTGTGGCAAAAAAATTACAGATAAAATTAGCTCATATAGAGGCAGGATTAAGAAGTAATGATAAAAATATGCCTGAAGAAATTAACAGAATTATAACTGATTCAATATCAGATTATTTTTTTATTACTGAAGAGAGCGGAAAAGAAAATTTGTTAAAAGAAGGACATAATAATAATATTTTTTTTATAGGAAATTTAATGATTGATAGTTTGCACTATGGATTAAGAAAAATTGAATCAAAAGAAAGATATTTTAAAAAGGAATATGGTTTAATAACTCTTCATAGACCTTCAAATGTAGATAATATTAAAAAATTTAAAAGTATATTGGGTGCTCTTTCTGATATTTCAAATGAAATAGAATTATTTTTTTCTGTTCATCCTAGAACAAATAATATTATTAAAAAAAATAAAATAACATTAAACAAAAATATTAACATACTAAATCCCTTGCCTTATTTAACATTTTTACATTTAATGAGAGATAGTAAGGTAATATTTACAGATAGTGGAGGAATCCAAGAAGAATCTACTGTTCTAAAAATTCCATGTTATACATTAAGAGACAATACTGAAAGACCTATTACATTAGAACAAGGAACAAATCATTTAGTAGGAACAGATAAAGAAAATATTTTAAGTATTTTTAGAAAAAATCAATATTCTATAAATCCTAATTATAAATTGCCTTATAGGTGGGATGGATTAGCTTCAGATAGAATAATAAAAACTCTAGAAGATATTTTATAAAATCATTCTAGTATATCTACAAAATGAGGAACATCACTATCATTTAATAGCCAGTTATAAAGGATATGATAATCTTTTCCCAGCAATTCCCAAGAAAAATAATTTTTAATATAATCTCTCCCATTGCTTCCCATTTTTTTAAGATTATTTATATCTAGATTTATTGCTGACAATATTGCTGAATATATTTCATCATTATTTAAATTAATAATCCATCCATAATTATTCTTTTTTATAATTTCCCATGGCGTATTATTGGTTGTTATGATGGGTAATCCATAAGACATTGCTTCTGCAATTACTATTCCAAAATTTTCTGATTTTGAAGGAAGAATGAAGATATCATTTTCTAAGTATTTATCTCTTTTTTCTCGTCCAGAAACTGCTTTAGAGAAAAATACATTTTTTAAATCTAATTTTTTAACCATTTTTATTAAATGGTTATAATATCTAATATCATTATAATAGCCACATATTTCAAGCGAGCAATTTTGGTTATTTAATTCAATATCAGACCATGAATTAATTAATATATCAAGTCCCTTTATTGGATGTATTCTTCCTAAATACAAAAATTTTGTATTATTTTTATGTCTAAAATTTGTTTTTTTCTGTGAAGGGATTTTAACACCATTAGGTATTATAGCAATTGGTTGCTTATAGCCTAACGATCTAATTTCATTTTTTTCTTTTATAGATGTTGCATGAAAAACATCACAGTTTAATAATGCTTTTTTGTGTTTAAAAAATAAATTAAAAATCATTTTTTTATATTTTGATACATTTAATGCTTCTTTTGAAAGACTTCCTCTTGGTGATATAATTATTTTAACTTTTTTATGTTTTTTCATATATAATGAGTAAATATTGTGCATTCTCCATAAACCATGGTTATGAATTATATCTCCGTTTTTTAATATTTGTTTTAATTTAGATTTGAATTTTTTTGATGATAAAATTGAATTCAAAAAAGGGTTAGCTTTATAGTTATGAATTTCAAACGATGGATTAAAAAGCAAGTTGCTTTGTGATGTTATATGAAGGTGGATATCTGCATTCTTAGATAAAGTTTCACATAAAGCTGGAACTGAATAAGAATGACCACTCATTTGATTTTTAACTATATAAGAACAAGTATGATGTATGGATTGGAATTTATTCATTAAGCTCTATTTTTTTGGTAATTAAGATTGCTTCTATACTTTTATAAAAGATTAAACTAAATATATATATTATGACTATGAATAAAATAAAAGATACGTATCTCCCAGTAAACCAGTCATCAATACCACGGCCTATATAAATAGCATTAACTGCTAACATTAGTATAAGATAGTTTTTTTGTTTGAGATTTTTAATTATGATTTTAGAAAAATAAAATACAAGAAAAGTAAAATAAATAATTGTAGCTATTAAGTATGACCATCCTCCATTCCAGTATGCTTCGAGAAAGAATCCAGGCCCTGTACTATTTGGTGTTCTTTCATTAAAGGTATTTTGAATGAGACTATTATATAGTTTACCAGAATTTAAGTTTGGCTTCTCTGGATAAATAACTCTTGGTATAAACGCATATTTAATGTTTTCAAATGTTTTTCCTGGAGATCCCATTTCATACGCTTCTACAGCATAAGCTTGATAATTCACATAAGACAACCTAGTCCACCAAGCTTGATAGCTTTGTACACCACCACTTACCCCGTCTTTAGTAAGGATACGAGCGGTATCGACTGCCTCTGTTAATTCTGTGACAGATGTCAAACCAAAATTCCCTTCATCAGAACTTCTAAGCAAGATAAATAAATTTTGTATTAAAACAATATATAAAAAAGCAGATACTAATCCAGTAACAAACATAGTTCTTACATTTTTTTTATAAAAAAATACAGTAAATGCAGCGAACAAAATAGTCATATATAAGTATTCTTTTGATAATGTTAAGAGAGAAGTTCCCATTTCACTTAGAACAAGAATATAAAATACTATTCTATAAAAAATATTATTTTTACCCATACCATATGAAAGAAAAATTGAGACATATGTAAATTTTGAAAACATTATGACAATTGCGGGAAAGCCTACCCCAAAATAGAACGCAGGAATCATTATAAAAAATTTGCAAGATATCCCTATTATTAATGTATAAAAAAATAATAATTTTTTATTTACATGTTTAAATAAAGCTTGAGATGGCAATGGAGATATATGATTTAATACCAATAATATCAAATCAGTTAAAAAAATAACGGTAATATATATCAGTGCAATTTTAGATAATGTTTCATGTGAAGTAAAATAATATAAATGCATTACTTCAATAGTAATTTTGTTACCAAAATAGTAGGAGAGAGGCCCTATGCCATAGAATAAAATAGAGATAAATTTATACCAAAATAAAGGAGAGAAAAGAAGGTATGGTAGATTTTTATCATTAAACATGACAATACCATAGAGCATATTATAAATAATAATACTTAAAAATATTCCAATATTAAAAGATTGATAGTTTGGGACTAACGAGTAGTAAAAGCTTAAAAGGAGCATACATATAAACAATAACCAAACTAAAAGTAAGCCTAATAATAAAGTAGAATTTTTTTGTTCAATTAATCTGTTCATTTTTTTAATAATTTTTTTGTCAATATAAATCCAGACATAAAATGGATGATATAAGTACATAATAAGGCAATTGGAATCCCCTTAATTCCAAAATTATAAATTATAATCGGTAGTATGATAATACCTGTAGTTGCTGCAATGCTTTCAATCATAAATACATTCCATGTTTTTTTATATGCAAGACAAATAGTTTCAAAAAGATAACCAAAAACCAAGAATGAAAATCCTATAGATAGCATTGGAAGGATAAAGTAGTATTCGCGAAAATTTTCTCCCAATATAAGAGATACAATTTGTTGATTAAAGAATGTAAACAAACCTATAAAAATTATTGACATAAAAAATAATAATAGAGCGTATATTTTTAATATTTTTTTACTAGCCCTTCTTTTATTTGTAGCAATATATCCAAAATAATAAGGTCTCAAAATGATATTAATTGCTTCAGAAACTGTAAGATATAACATAGACACTAAGCTTACAATAGGAGCATATTTACCTGCAGTAGCTGTACCTAAGAAAAAAACAACTATATATTTATCTGCATTGTTTAGACTCCATCCAAAAATTTTTTGTAATACTAGAGGTTTAGAAAAATCAAAGAATTCAGAAAAATCATTCCAATAAAATTTTTGTCCAAATGATTTTATTAAATCTTGTATAATATTTTTTCCAAAAAATATAAAACTCGTTAATAAATTAGCTAAGGAAAATCCATATAAAATACTTGTAAAGTTATCTTGGTAATATATATAGAGTAATACCGAAAATAATGGCCTCATAACTGAACGAAAAATTTGAAAAAAAGCATATTTTTTTTGCTCTTTTTTAATATTCATTAGAACTTTAAATAATCCTATAAAATGTTCTGATATTACATAGATAAAGAAAATGAAAACTAAAAATAAAAAATATGATTTTAATAAAAAGCTCATTAATAAGAAAAACAATCCAAAAAAGCCAAAAAGAGAGACTAATTTTGATGATAGCAAGATTGCTTTATCATCATCCTTTTCTGGAATAATTCTCAGAAATGCTTGAAAGATTGATCCGCTAATAACATTAGAGAACAATAGGGCTATACCAGAAAATACTACATATTGTCCGTAATGTATTGGAGTGACATACTCGGTAATTACTCTAATTCCTGCTACAATTGCAATGATACTAAGAAATTGACCAAAAAAAGCCCATAAACTTTCTTTTAATATGTTATTATTTTTCAAATTTTTTGTAAAAAATTAAATTAATTGTAAAGTATTTTTTTTATTAAAATAATAAAAGTCGTGTTTAAAATTTTTTAGGTAATTTTTATTTACAATTAGATAATTTGATTCATAAAATTGTTCTAATTCAGGATTCCATCGCTCAATTAGTTTAATTTTTTTTGAAGTAATTTTACCAATTAGGTAGTCAGTATTTTCAAAACGATTGAATACATTTTTAAGGTATGAACTAGAATTAATCCATCTCCAATTATATTCAAATTGTAATGCAACAATGCTGTTATTTTTGAACATTTCTTCGCATCCTAGAATTACATTAAAGTCATTACCTTCAGTATCGCATTTTAAATAATCAATTGTATTAATATTATTTTCCTTACAAAATATATCAATAGTTGTAGTAGAAATTTTTTCTATTTTTGGAATATTTTGTTCAGAGTCTTTATATAAAACTTCATTAAGAAAGAAAGAATTTGTGCCCTCATTTTCTCCAAAATTATATATATTCAATTCACCTGTTTCATTTGAAACGGCTTTATTGATAATTTTTATATTTTCACTATTCTGACTAAGATTTTGCTTGAGATTTATATAAGTTTGTTTAATAGCCTCAAAAGCAAAAATAGAAATATTTTGATCATGTTCTAATGCTAATTTAGACCAACTCCCAATATTTGCTCCAACATCAAAAAGAATTTTTTCTTCTTTTTGATATGTTTTTAGAAAATGCTTAAGAATATTTTTTTCGCCAATATAAAGATCATCTCTTGCACCTGATTGTCTGAAATAATTGCTCATTGAAGGAGAGTCATTACGAATAGCTAGAAAGATTTTTCTTGATATTCTCCATACAATTTCAGTATAAATATTTTTAATAGCCCTAATCATGGCCAATCTTTATTCTAATTCTTTAGTATCGGAAATAGTTTTTTTTATTTCTTTGCCTAAGTCACTTGCTAGGAAAAGAGTTGCATAGACATAAAAAAGAATAATAAATGAGAATGTTAATACTAAACTTAATAGCATGTATCTAAGTCTAGGAGCACTTTTTCTTAATGGAAGATTTGGTGCATCAATTAATTGCAAAACATTAGCTTCTTCAAAATATTTTACTTTTGTTAATTCTAATTCCACCTTTAATGAACTATAAGTATTACTAAGCACTAATATATCTCTAAGTTTAGTTGATTCTTGCATTCTTAAAGTAGGAGATTGTAGTATGCTAGAATTATTTACGCGAAAATTTCTTAAATCCTCTTCTAATGCAGTGAGTTCTGTTAAAGATGATTCAATTTGAGTCTTAATAACCTTAATTTTTTTATTAATCCTTTCTATTTGAAAATTTGTTAGATCTAATTTTAATTGTTCTAATACAGCGTTGGCTATATCAAAGGATAATTGTTTATCATTAGAAGATATACTAATATTAATTACAGGATTATTTAAATTCTTTCTTACAGATATGTTTTCTGATAGTTTTTCCCTTCCATCCAGTTTTAACAAAGGAATAGAGAAATCTGAAGATTTTTCTTTGGAATATATTAAATAAAGTTTTTCCATTTTTCCATTATAAAGAAATTCTTTTTCTAAAATTTTATTTAAAAAACTTCTACTAGATAAAACTTCTGGTATCATATCAAAATTAGTTGTTGAAGATCCTACAGAGGTGAAATTGCCTGAAGAAAAAGAAGAGACTATACTGCTCAAGCTTGAAGAGTTTGCTGACCCATCTTTAGAGTTATGCGCTAATTTTAAATTAGAAATGTAAATTCTATCTTGTATGATATAAAGAGAAACAAATAAAGACGAAATTACAAGAAAGAGATAAGATAACTGTTTCTTTTTTGTCTTTAAAAGATAAAGTGTTGTTTTTATAATTTCCATGATATATAAATAGAAAATAAATGATATAAATCTAATTAAGAAAAGATTTTTTATAAAAAATCTTTTCTTAATTAGATATTCTTATTAATCCATTTTTTTAAAATAAAAAGTGCCCATATTTTATACCATTTATTCTTATTGCTAATAATAGGGCTGGTTTCATGATATATTTTTTCTCCTAGATTATTTTTCAACCATAATTCAAAAGGGAAGGTAAAGCCTTGCTTTTTTTGATTGATAATGTGCATTGGTAAGTTCAGTGCTTCACTAAGAATGTTTTTATTATTTTCAAAAATATATTTTTCTGGAAGTGATTTAATTTCAGATATAAAATTCTTGTCAATAAAAGGAGTTCTGATTTCAGTAGACCATCTCATGCCAAAAATATCAGAATCTCTTAGTAATTGATTTTTTAAGTAATTATTTAATTCGAGATCTCTAGTAATTGAGTAAATATTAGTTTCTCCATTTGTTTTGTAATGATTTTTTGGAAAATGATTAATCTCCCTACCAGAGATTTTTCTTATAATATTTAAAGCTTCACTTTTTGAAAATACTCCGTTTAATGCAATATATGATTCAAATAGATTCTTTGAATGTACTAAATCTAATAGTCTAGAATTTTGATTTTTGAGTAATTTATTAGGTGATATAGATTGAAAGATTTTATCTGAAAAAATATTATTTTTAATATTTAAATAATAATTTATAATCTTTATTCTTCTAAACGATGCATATCCACCAAAGAGCTCATCTCCTCCTAGTCCAGATAAAACAACTTTTAATCCAAGTTGCTTAGTAAATCTTGATATAAAATAAGTGTTAAATCCATCCACTGTAGGTTGATCTAGGGTTTCAATGAAATCATCTAATGCATTAACAGCCTCTTTTTCTTTTACAATATATTCATGATGATTTGAATGATAGTGTTTAGCTATTTTTTTTGATACTTTTGATTCATCCCATTTATTTTCTTCAAAACCTATGCTTAGCGTATTAACTTTTGCAAATTGTGAAGCAACTGATAAAACTGAAGTAGAATCGATTCCACCACTAAGTAGAATTCCTAATGAAACATCACTCTCCAAATGATTTTCTATACTTGTTGTAAAACTATTTTTTATAGACTTTAATGTGTTTTTTCGGTTTATTGTTTTATCATGTTTTATATCAATATTTTCAGAATAGTTTATTTTAGAGAATGAATTTTTATTAAAAATGATATAATGTCCAGATTCTAATACGAATATATTATCTATAATTGTATCTGGCTCATGAAAATATCCTGTAAGTAGATAGGAGTTTATTGCTTTGTAATTTAATTGATAGTCAAATTCCTTAGATTTCATTAAAGGCCTTAACTCTGAACAAAAAGATAGTTTATTATTATTAAAATTATAATATAAAGGTTTGATTCCTAAAGAATCTCTAGCAATAAATATCTCTTCTTTTAAGTTGTCCCAAATTGCAAAGCTAAACATTCCAGAAAGATATTTTAGGCATTCTTCTCCATATTCTATGTACATATAAAGTAAAACTTCTGTATCGCTTTTTGTATGAACATTAAATTTTTCATATATAATTTTGTTCAATTTTTTATAATTATATATTTCTCCATTAAAAATGATATTAAACCTTTTATCGTAGGACTCTATGGGTTGATTAGCATTTTCTGATGTATCAATTATTGATAATCTTGTTTGACATAGTAGTGCATTAGATGACGATGAAAAATAATAACCTTTTGCATCTGGACCTCGATGTTTTAGATCGTTATGAAATCTGTTTATAATATCTTGATGATTATTAATAGTAGATTTAAAATTAATTATTCCTGCTATGCCACACATTATGCAAAACCTTTTAATTTATGCCACACATCATTATGTGTAATGTCATTGATACAATATCCACATGAGTCTAAGCTACAACGACATAGAGGAGTTTTACTTGGCCTTAATACAAGTTCTTTTGAAAAGTAAGGGTCCCATTTTAATTTAAAATCTCGAGGCGCTTGTATCGTTACTATTTTTGTATTGGTAAGAGATGAAAAATGTGCTGCACCACTATCATTTGCAATCATTGCAACACTTTTCTGGATTAAGAATATACTTTCATCTAATGTTGTCTTATTGCAAAGATTATACCAATTATTGCTTTCGAACATCAGCTCAGTTCTCATTTTCCATTGTTCTAATTTACCAATCATAATATCCGCATCTTCGCTATCTTTTTTATCCCCAATAAAAAGAACGTCACCTTTATTTTGAAGCCAGAGCTTAGCTATTTCAAAGAAATTATTTTTATCCCATTGTTTAGATTTTAATTTTGCTCCAGTAGCAATTATTAATGTATTATTAGATATTTTTGTGACGTCAAAAATTTTATTTGATATATCATTATCTAACAAAGAATATGAAAATAATTGATCTATTTGATTTGTTGGAAAATTGAGAATTTGAAGATTCCTTTCAACTTCATTTTTGTATGGATAAGGTATTTTTTGAGCAAAACTAGTTTCAAAAAATTTTATTCTATTAACAGAGAATCCATATAAATATTTTATTTTTAATAAAGCAAAAAAGAAGAGATTGCGTATTTCTTTTAAAAAAACAGTTCGATCATCACTCATCACAAAACATAAGTCAAAGTTTCTTTGACGAATTATACTGAAAAAAGGAAAAACTTTACCATCATAATAGTATATCAATTCATTTACTAGATTTTGCGACTCAAACAGATGAGCGGCTGAAATCGCAGTTTTTGGTCCCGGAGAAGTAAAGAATGTGATTTTAGCATCAGGGTATTTTAATCTGATTGCTTTTATAGTAGGAAATGCTATAATGATATCTCCAATATTTCCATTTTTATAAATTAAGATATTAGATACTTTGGATGGAGTAGTCCTCCAAATTGTTTTTTGTAATGATAATAAAATAGTATTTTGGATTTTTAATAGAGCAGAAATAAATGTAATTTTTAAATTAATCATATCAATTAAGCGTTATATAAAAATGATTTTTACAAGCTTCCACACCTTTTTTTAGTGATGTAAATTCTTTTTTATAACCAATAGTTCTCAATTTTTCAATATTTGCACAAGTGTAATATTGATATATATCAATTAATTCATCTGGCATATCTATATATTGAATATTTTTTTTAAGATTGAGTGATTCAAATAGTGCTTCTGCTAAAGATAAAAAAGTTTGTGGATTACCTGTGCCAAGATTGAATATTCCATTAGAGGTTTTTTCTTTAAAGAATAAGATTATATTTACAACATCATCAACAAAGATAAAATCTCTAGTCTGATATCCGTCTTTATAAGCTGAATTAAGAGATTTAAATAGATGAATCTCTTTATCTTGATAAATTTTCCTTAAACCCCAATGAACTACACTTGCCATTTTACCTTTATCGTCTTCATGGGGGCCATAAACATTAAAAAATTTCAAACCAGCCCAAGAAGGAGGTGAAAACGATTGATTTATCACCCATAAGTCAAAATTATTTTTTGATTTTCCATATAGATTAAGAGGTTTTAATTTATTTATTTCATGTTCTTTATCATTAAAACCATTTTCACCAAGACCATAAGTAGCTGCACTACTAGCATAAATTAATTTTATATTATTTTCTGTACAATATTTCCAAATTAGTTTTGAAAAATTCAAATTTAATTTTTTCAATAAAAGAAAATCAGTACAAGTTGTATCGGTAATGGCTCCAAGATGAATAACTAATTTAATTTTGTTTTTTTTATTATTTTTTAAAAAATATTCACCTTCTTCTATTGACAAAGCTTTTTTATACTGAAATAAATTTAATTTTTCATTTTTTTCTTTTTTGTGAAAATGATCGATGAGAATTAAATCTTCAAACCCTTTTTTATTTAAAGCTAAAACCGTATTAATACCTATGAATCCTGCAGCACCAGTAATGAGTATCATTATAAATAGCTATTTAGTTCTTCTTGGTTTATTGGTGTAGTTCCAAATTTACTAACCACATGTTGCGCTGCTAAATTTGCGATTTTAGCTGCAT
>Ga0066376_10004107_pt1 | contig 12763 bp, 13 predicted proteins | sample Knorr_S15_td_Bot_FD_77009 | JGI IMG/M metagenome (GOLD analysis project Ga0066376, IMG submission 77009) | Marine microbial communities from Southern Atlantic Ocean transect - Knorr_S15_td_Bottom_ad_5009_LV_A | ecosystem: Environmental > Aquatic > Marine > Oceanic | place: Southern Atlantic... | reverse complement strand
GCCATGCCGCCGGGACCCGGCCGTTGCTCGTCGTGGTGGCGGTGATGGCCGTGTTGGCGGCAATGTGCAACGTGGCGATCGCCGTGCGGCTGGCGGCGACCGTGTTCGGGTGGAGGACGGGCGTAGGCGACGCCGCCGGCGCATCGACGCACGGGGCCGGGCACGGGAACGACCGCTGGGGAGCCGTGCTGTGGCTGCCCGCCGCCGGGCTGGTCCTGCTCCAGTACGTCGGCGGCCTGGTTCCGACGGTCTGGAACTCGGTCTTCGGTCGGCTGGAGGTGAACGTCAACGACGAGGCGTTCGCGGGCGGGCTGCCCTGGTTCTGGGAGCCGTTCCTGCATCCGGGCGTGCCGCTGGCGATGTCGATGGCCGCCATCGTGTTGGGCATCGCCCTCGGGTGCTCGGCGCTGATGCGGGGCCAGGTCGACGACGTCCACGACCGGATCTACCCGGAGTCGTACAGGCTGATCCTGCGGTACGGGCATCGTGCCTTCCACAGGGTCCAGACCGGCCACCTGCGCCACTACCTGGTGCTCATGTTCGCGATGCTGTTGCTGAGCATCTCGTGGGCGGCGTGGATCGACCCGTCGATGCTGCGCCTCCCCGACGGCCTGGCCCCCTTCGAGTCGCTGAGCGGCCTGATGCTCGGCGCCGTCGTGTGCGCGGCGGCCATTGCCCTGCCCCTGGTGAGCGAGCGGGTGGTGCGCGTGCTGGTGCTGGGGGCCAGCGGCTTCGCCGTCGTCGGCCTCTACCTCGTGTACCAGGCCCCCGACCTGGCCCTCACCCAGCTCATGTTCGAGATCATCTCGGTGATCCTGTTCCTGCTGGTGCTGCGACTGCTGCCCCGCCCCGATCGCCGTCCGCGCATCAGCCCGGCGCCGCGGCTTGTCCTGGCGGTGCTCGTAGGCCTCGTGATCGGGTGGATGACCCTGCTGGCCGGCCATGCGGCGGAGCAGCGCGGCGAGGAGGTGGCCACGCTCGGCGAGTTCTTCGAAAAGCACAGCCTGCATGGCTCCGAGCTGACCGACGGGCACGGCGGCGGGGGTCGGAACATCGTCAACGTGATCCTCGTCGACTTCAGGGGCTTCGACACGCTGGGGGAGATCACGGTGCTGGCGACCGCCGCCCTGGGGGTGTGGTCGATGCTGCCGGGGCGGCGTCGGCACAGGGACGGAGGGTTCCCGCGGACGGTCCCCGGCGTGGGAAGTCCGGCGGGGATCGACTCCCTGATCCTGCGTACCGCTGTCCAGTTGGTGTTCCCGCTCACGATGCTGTTCGCCGTCTACGCGGCGTTGAAGGGACACGACGGCCCCGGCGGCGGCTTCATCGCCGGGCTGGTCACGGCCGTGGGCCTGTGCACCTACCGGATGGCGTTCGGGCAGCGGGCCTTCCACCGCCTGCTGCCCATCCATCCCCGGTGGCTTGTGTTCGTCGGCCTGAGCGTTGCGGCGGGCGTCGCCGCACTACCGCTCCTGCTGGGCCAACCGCTGCTGCGGTCCGGGTCGGCCACGCTGTCGCTGGGCGGCGAGGGGCTACACCTCGTCTCGGCGATGGCGTTCGACCTCGGCGTGCTCCTCGTGGTTGTCGGCGTAGCGGTCGGGATGATCGGCCGCCTGGGCGAGGAGCTGAACTGGTGACGACCGTCCTCGCCATCTGCGTGACGGTGATAGTCACCGTCAGCGTCTACCTGATGCTGTCCCGCGAGTTGAAGTCCATCGCCATGGGTGTGTTCCTCCTGGGCCACGGCGCCAACCTGTCGATAATCGCCATGAGCGGCTCACCGGTCCTGCCGGGGGGTGGCCTGCGCCAGCCCCCGATCCTCGGCGACGGAATCCTGGTGGATGCGCTGCCCCAGGCGCTGATACTGACGGCAATCGTCATCAACTTCGCGGTGATGGGCTTCTTCCTGACACTGCTTGTACTGACGGCTCGCAATACCGGAACCCTGAACCTCGACGAGTTGGCGCTCGAGGATCCGCCCGTGGCCAGCCCGGAGTTGGAGCCGACGGTGGACGGTGGTCCCGGTGGGGGGGTCGGTCGATGAGGAACGACCTGCTCGGGCTGCTCGTGGTGATCCCGTTGGCGACCGCCGTCGCATCGGTGGCGCTGGTCCGTCGTAGCCGTCCCCAGCGGGTGCTCGGCCTGTTAAGCCTCGGCTCGATGCTGGTACTGGCAGTGGGTTGGCTGTCCGAGATCCGCGACGGCGACGTGCTCGTGTCGCAGATGGGGGCGTGGCCGGCGCCGTTCGGCATCACGCTGGTGTTCGACAGTCTTTCCGGCCTGCTGCTGTGCACAGGGCTGGTGGTGGCCCTCGGCTGCTACGTCCACTCCTTCTCGGTCCTGGAGCCGGAGACGGAGCGGCGATACTTCCACCCGCTGGTCCAACTCCTGATGGTCGGGGTGAACCAGTGCTTCCTCACCGGCGACCTCTTCAACCTGTTCGTCGGCTTCGAGATCATGCTGATGGCCTCGTACGGGCTGCTGGTGATCGGCGCATCACGACGGCAGATGGCGCAGGCCTACAAGTACCTGGTGTTGAATCTCATCGCCTCGACGGTGTTCGTGATCTCCGCCGGGTTGGTCTACGGGATGTTCGGGACGCTGAACCTCGCCGACCTGGCCCGCATCGTCGACGCCCGGGTCGCCTCTGGCGAGGGGCTGCCACCGGGCTTCGTCGGCGTCTCGGTCATGTTGCTGTTCGTGTTCGGCGCCAAGGGCGCCTTCTTCCCGTTGTGGTTCTGGCTGCCCGACACGTACCCCACATGCCCGGTGCCTGTGGCCGCCCTGTTCAGCGGCCTCCTCACCAAGGTCGGTGTCTACGCCGTCGCGCGCACGTTCCCGCTGGTCTTCGCCGTGGGCGACGCCCGCGACGTGGTCACGCCGCTGCTGCTCGCCTCCGCCGGCATCACGATGTTCCTCGGGGTCCTGGGCGCCGTCTCGCAGCACAGCGTCCGGCGCATCCTCGCCGTCCATGTGATCAGCCAGGTGGGCTACATGGTCTTCGGCATAGCCCTGATGACCACCGCAGGCCTCGCCGGGGCCCTCTACTACATGGTCCAGCACATGGTGGTGAAGAGCTCGCTGTTCCTGTGCTGCGGGGTGATGGAACACCATGCCGGCTCCGATGACCTGGACCGGCTGGGAGGTCTCCTGAAGCGGGACCGGTTCCTCGGCATCGCGTTCTTCGTGGCGGCGATGAGCCTGGTGGGCCTGCCGCCGTTGAGCGGCTTCTTCGGAAAGCTGGTCCTGGTACGCGAGGGATGGACCGACCACTGGTGGCTCTCGGTGGTGGCCCTCCTGACCGGCGTCCTCACGCTGGTGTCGATGCTCAAGATCTGGACCAGGGGTTTCTGGCTAGCGCCCGTGGCTGCGGCGGAACCGGCCCCGGCCGCCGGGTCCGGCGACCTCCGGGGGGCGTACATCGGCATCGGGTTCCTCGTCGCCGTGGCGGTCCTGATGGGGTTGGCGGCGGAGCCCATCTACGACATCGCCTTCCATGCCGGCGAGCAGTTGACCGATCCGTCGGCCTATATAGGGGCGGTGAACCCGCGCGGGCTGGCCGCCGTCCCAGGTGGTGGAGGATGAGCCGGCGACTGGTGCTCAACGTCGGGCTGGCCGGCATCTACCTGGTGTGGGCAGACGAGCGGAGTTGGCTGGGCGTGCTCGTGGGCATCGCCATCGGCTTCGCCATCATCTCGGTCTACGACCTCAGCACCGGGCTTCCCATCTACGCCGTCCGGCTCTTCCGCCTGGTCAGGTTCGGGGCCTACTTCCTCGCCGTCCTCGTGCGCGCCAACCTCCAGATCGCCTGGGAGATCGTGACACCGGGCTTCAGGCAGACGCCGCGCATCCTGCGCTACCCGGTGGCACACCTCACGGCGGTCCAGAAGACGGTGTTCGCCAACTGCATCACGCTGACGCCCGGCACCCTGGTCGTCGACGTGACCCCCGACGGGGGGCTCCTCTACGTGCACTGCATGTACGCCGAGGACCGTGCGACGGCCATCACAGAACTGCGGAAACTGGATGAACGGCTCCAGCGGGAGGTCTTCTCGTGATCGCCCTGGTCTCGGTCGTGGTCGACGTCGGAATCGTGGCCCTGGCTCTAGGGATGTTGCTCGTGCTGTACCGGATGGTGAAGGGTCCGCACCTCGCCGACCGGGCCATCGCCGGCGACGTCCTCGCGTTCCTGGTCGTGGGCGTGGTCATACTGCTGGCTGTCGACCAGCGGCGATCGGTGTCGCTGGACGCGGCGCTGCTCGTGGCGATCGTCGGCTTTGCGGCGACCGTGGCGTTCGCCCAGTACCTGGGTGGGTTGACGGCGGACGTCGAGCCGCCGGAAGACGAGGCGGTCCCCCTGTGACCGTCCTGCGAGAAGTCACCACGGTGGTCTTCCTGGTGTCGGGCCTCGGCTTCATGCTCGTCGGCGTGTGCGGCATCGTCCGGCTGCCGGACGCCTACCACCGGCTCCACGCCTCCAGCAAGTGCTCCACGCTGGGCCTGCTGGGCCTGTTGCTCGGTGCGGCCGTCCACATCGGCACCCCCGAGGCTGTGATGAAGGCGGTCGTGACGCTCGTGTTCGCGTTCGTGGCGACGCCGGTGGGGGCGCACGTCCTGGCCAAGAGTGCCCATGCCTCGGGAATGCGGCAGTGGGAGGGGACCCTGTCCGACGAACTGGCCGAGGACCAGGACGACGCCGCGGCGTGAATCGGTCGAGCGGCCGCTGGAGCGGGTGAGGAGAATCGAACTCCCGTCATCAGCTTGGGAAGCTGGGGTTCTACCATTGAACTACACCCGCGTTCCCCGTCTACCGGGGTTCGGCGGTCCGTCATCGACGGACACGCGGCGCCGAACCTATCGTGCGCCGGTGTTCCCGGTGCATCCCCTGCGGGTTGTCCGAGCGGTCAGTTGAAGAGCCGTGAGGCATCCTCGAAGTCGACCAGCCAGGTCCGGCCACCGGCTTCCGAGTGGTAGGACGCCCAGCCCAGCAGTCGGCGCGCCCGCTCGGGAAGTTCCGCTGCCCGTCGGCGGTCGACGACCAGCGGGCTGGCCTCCTCGGGCCGGAGCCAACCAACGACGAAGCTGACGTGAAGCCCGTAGCGCCAGGTGTCGCCGGTGTTGTGCCCGGCACCGTGGATGACCCGGCCGCTGTAGATCATGCCGCTGCCGGCTGGCATGGTTGCCGCAGCCGTCTCCTCGTCGCTGAAGTCGGCGCCGCGTACCAGCCCCGGAGGCAGGCGCTGGGACCCCGGGACGACCACGGTCGCCCCGTTGGCCAGGGTGAAGTCGCTCAGCGCGAACATACAGCTGACGGTTATCTCCCGGTCGGGGGCGATCGCCTCAGGCCAGTTGTTCTCGTCCCGATGCAGGTACTGGGCGGGCTCACCCGGTCCGACCGCCATCACCTGGCCGGTGTTCAGCCAGTAGTCGGCTGCGTGTGGGAGGAGGCAGTGGTCGGCGACTGCCAGGAACGTCTCGTTCAGGAGCGCATGGTCGACGAACGCCCCGCTGTGTGCCGCCAGGCCGCAGAAGCGCTTCGTGTTGGCGCCGTGGAAGGTCTCCCAGAGGTCCATGCCGCTCTTGGAACCGGGGACGGTGTCGGCGAGGGTCGCCGCAAGGTCACCGACTATCCGGGCTCGTGCGGTGTCTGACAGCATGTTCTCCACGATGATGCCGCCGTCCGTCCCGAGGGCCGCCACGAGGCTCGCCACCGACTCGTTCCGCCCGAACCGCTGCAACTCTGCCATTCGCGCAGACTATTCCGATCGGTCGGAGCCTGTTGGTCCGGGATCCGGCCACGTGGGCCGATCGGCAGGAGTCAGTCGATGGTGGCGACGTGCAGGACGGCGTCACCCCGGTTCACGATCGGTGAGCGGGTCTGGCCGATCACGAGGCCGTCCCGTGGGGCTCGGATGGCGGCAAGGCTGTTGGCGAACGCGTCATCCACCGTGCCAAGCACCTGTCGCCTGGCCACGACCGCTCCGGTCGATACGTGAAGGTGCAGGATTCCGCTGCGGGGGGCACGCACCCAGGCCGTCGAGCGCGACACGAGCGAGGGACTGTCGGGAGGGTCCACGGGGCTGGTGAGGCCGACAGCGGCGAGCACCCTGCGCACACCACCGACTCCGACGACGATGGCCTGCTCGTCGAAGCGCAGGGCCTCGCCTGCCTCGTAGACGAGCACGGTGGAACCACGCCTGGTCGCAGCGCGGCGGAGTGTGCCTGCACGGCTGGGTGCGTGGACCATCACCGGTGCGCCGAAGGCCTCGGCCAGGCGCCGCGTGGGCGGGTCGTCCAGGTCGGCTCGGATCTGGGGAAGGTTGCTGCGGTGGTTGCTGGCCGTGTGGAGGTCGATGCCTATGTCGGAACGGGACACGATCTCTGTCATGAACAGGTGGGCGATCTGGGCTGCGAGCGAACCGGTCGCCGATCCCGGGAACGACCTGTTCAGGTCGCGGCGGTCAGGCAGGTACCGGTCGCCACCGATGAAGCCGTGGACGTTGACCACAGGAACGGCGAGCACGGTGCCGGCCAGGTACTCGGGGCTGAGGCCGCGGAGCACCCTCGTGATGATCTCGACCCCGCAGACCTCGTCACCGTGGATGGCGGCGTTCAGCCACACGGTGGGCCCGGGGAGTGCGCCGTGCACCACCCTGACGGGCAGGGCCATGTCGGAACCGGTGGCGAGTCGGCCGATGGGAAGTTCCAGTTGGGCCTCGGTACCGGCCCGCACCTGGTTGTCGCCGATGCTGATCGGCTCCGGCTCACCCACCGGACCGGTGCTCCGCTGACAGACGCTCGTGGGAGGGCGTGCGGTTGGCGCTGCGGGCGGCCCGGGGTGGGCGACCCGTTATGTATGAGCGGCCCGGATCGATGGTGAACCGCTTCCTGAGCGCCTGGCGTCCGAGCAGCATTCGAAATCCCATCTGGTCCCGCCGGGTGAGGGTGAGCTCGACGGACACGACCGTTGATCCAATTCGGACGGGCAGCACCACGACCGGACGGAGTTGGGCGACGCCGCTCGACGACCGCACCAGGCGACGGTCTAGCACCGGAGCCTCGATCGTCACGGCATCGACCGTCGAGCGTTGCCATGGGTAGATGCGGAACCGCACCCATTCCTCGCCGCCGTCGTCGAAGGTGACGAGGCGGGCAGCATGCAGGGCAGAGGTGCGCGCGCCCGTGTCGACCTTGGCCTTGACCCAGTCGAGGCCATGGTCCGGGAGGCCGACCCATTCACGCCAGCCCAGTTTCGGCAGTGTCCCCATCGGTTCTGATCGCCTCCGTGCGGGTGGACGAGCCGGTCGTCGGTCGACCGGAGCCCGCATGCCTACCCATAATGGTCTCTCCGACGCCACAAACCCACAGACCCACCACCCGTCGGCAGGAGCAGGCATGAGGCTCGCCATCCTCTCCCGGCAGCCGGACAGCTACACCACGCGGCGCCTCCGACTCGCCGCAGAGGATCGGTCCCACGAGGTACAGGTCCTCGACACGCTCCGGTTCGCCATCGACCTGGCGGGCGACGAGCCGGATCTCCAGTACCGGTCCGGTCCCATCGACGACTTCGACGCGATCATCCCGAGGATCGGAGCCTCGATCACCTACTTCGGCACGGCGGTCGTCCGTCAGTTCGAGCAGATGGACGTGTACACGCCGAACACCTCGAACGGCATCGCCAACTCGCGTGACAAGCTGCGTTCCATCCAGATCCTGTCCAGGCACGAGATCGGCATGCCTGCCACGGCGTTCGTCCGCAACCGCGCCGACGTCCTCCCGGCGATCGAACGCGTGGGAGGCGCACCGGTCGTCATCAAGCTGCTCGAGGGCACCCAGGGCATCGGCGTCATCCTGGCCCCCGACACCCTCGTGGCGTCTGCGATCATCGAGACGCTGCAGAGCACAAAGCAGAATGTGCTCATCCAGGCCTTCGTGGAGGAGTCCAAGGGCCGGGACATCCGTGCGCTGGTGGTCGGCGACCGGGTCGTGGCCGCGATGCGCCGCACCGCACGAGGCAACGAGTTCCGGTCGAACGTCCACCGTGGCGGAACGGTCGAAGCCGTGGACCTCGACGCGGACCACGAGGCGACCGCCGTGCGGTCGGCGCAGATAATGGGGTTGCGGGTTGCGGGCGTCGACATGCTCGAGGGCAGGGACGGGCCGCTGGTGATGGAGGTCAACTCGTCGCCCGGGTTGGAGGGGATCGAGGCGGCCACGGGACTGGACGTGGCGGGGGCGATCATCGACTTCGTGGACAACCAGGTGGCGTTCCCCGAACTCGACGTGCGCCAGCGCCTGACCGTGAGTACCGGCTACGGGGTGGCGGAACTCCTCGTCCGGGAAGACGCCCACCTCGTCGGTCAGAGCCTCCGGGAGAGCGGGCTGAACGAGCGTGACATCACCGTGCTCACCCTCCACCGGGGGCCGCAGGTGATTCCGAACCCGAAGCCCGGCAGGGTCCTGGAAGCCAACGACCGGCTCCTCTGCTTCGGGCGACTGGAGGAGATGCGCGAAATGATCCCGGCCCGTCGCCAGCGCCGCAGCCGGGTCCGGCTGCTTCCGCCCGATGCCATCACCGCCACCGCCGAGGACGAGACCGAGACCTGACACCGTCTGGTCGTCGGGTCGTGACACGCCCTACCATCTGGTCAGAGAAGAGAGGGATGGCCATGACCGCTGCACGTCGACCACTTCGAACCGACATCGTTCCCGAGTTGAGCATTGACGGCGCGGCCGCGGCGATCGACTTCTATGGCGAGGCCTTCGGTGCCGAGGAGGTGTTCCGGCAGGCCGTCGACGACGGGCGCATCATCCACGCCGAGGCCTCCTTCGACGGTTCCGTGGTCTTTCTCACTGACGACTTTCCCAAGATGGGCGATGGAACCGGCTCGTCGCCCACCGCCATCGGTGGCACGCCGGTCTGCCTGCACCGCGACGTGTCCGATGTGGACGGGGCGGTCGAACGTGCCGTGGCAGCCGGCGCGACGTTGATCCACGGCCCCGAGGACATGTTCTGGGGTGACAGGTACGCCAGGCTGCGGGACCCGTTCGGGCACCAGTGGTCGCTGGCGACGCCGGGCCCGGGTCCCGACGCGGCTGCGACTGCAGAGGCCGTGGCCGACTTCGGGAGCGGAGAGTGACCGACACGACCACACCGCCGCGGGCGGGCTTCTCGTCCTTCGAGGACTCCACCAGGGAGGACTGGGCGCTGATAATGGCCCAACGCGGTGAGCTCGAACGGGGGCTCCCCGACCGGATCCTCGAGCAGTTCGGACATCTCCGGGACGACTACGGCGGCTTCCCCGTCGACCGCCTGGAGCACAGCCTCCAGACGGCTACCCGCGCCGAACGCGACGGCCGTGACGACGAGTACGTGCTCTGCGCCCTGGTCCACGACATCGGCGACCCCCTCACGCCCTACAACCATCCTGATGTGGCCGCAGCCATCCTGAAGCCGTTCGTCTCGGAGGCCAACCACTGGATGGTCGAGAAGCACGGCATCTTCCAGGGGTACTACTTCTGGCACCACCTGGGCATGGACAGGAACACGCGGGACATGTTCGCCGGCCACGAGTTCTACGACCGCACCGAGGAGTTCTGCGCCGAGTACGACGGACCCGCGTTCGACCCCTCCTATGACTCGAATCCGCTGGACCACTACCTCCCGCTGATCCGCGAGGTCTTCGGCACCAGTCCCTGGAAACCCGAGCCGCCGGGTCAGGCGCCGTGACGAGGCGCAGATTCCGGCCTGACTGATTTGGGCCTAGCATCGGCGCCTCATGATCCTCTCCGACCGCACCATCCGAGAGTCCATAGCCGCGGGCCGGATCGTCATCCAGCCGTTGGGCGACGGGTGCATCCAGCCGTCGTCGGTCGACCTGCATCTCGACCACCGGTTCCGCGTGTTCCGCAACCACACGATGGGCCACATCGACGTCAAGGCGGACCTCGAGCACCTCACGGAACCGGTCGAGGTCGCAGCAGACGACCCGTTCATCCTGCACCCCGGCGAGTTCGTTCTGGGTTCCACCCTCGAGAGGGTGGCGGTGCCCGACGATCTGGTCGCCCGCCTGGAGGGCAAGTCCAGCCTGGGCCGTCTGGGCCTGCTCATCCACTCGACCGCCGGCTACGTCGACGCCGGTTGGGACGGACAGTTGACCCTCGAGCTCTCAAACGTGGCGAACCTGCCGATAACCCTCTACCCGGGGATGAAGATCGGTCAGATCTCGTTCATGCAGATGACGACGCCGGCCGACAACCCGTACGGGTCGGACGGACTGGGTTCCAAGTACCAGGGCCAGGACGGCCCCCGGCCCAGCCGCTACTGGGAGAACTTCGAACAGTAGGGGCTGGGCCAGCCGGATCCCGCCTCCCGGCCCCTCCCGGGGGACCGGCTTCCTGGATCAGGCCCCGGCGGTAGCAGCTTCGCCCGCCCTTATGGCGTCGAGCACGTGGATAGCGATGTCGCCGACCTTCACCTGGTCCTCCTCCACGCCCTCGCCCTTGACGCCGTCGTCGATCATGATGTAGCAGAATGGGCATGCGGTGGCGATGCGGGTGGCGCCGGTGGCCAGCAGCTCCTGCGACCGCTCGACGTTGATGTTCTTGCCTATGTCCTCTTCCATCCACATGCGCCCGCCACCCGCACCACAGCACATCCCCTTGGTCCCGCTGCGCTCGGCCTCCACGATCTCGACGCCGCCCAGGCTGCCTATGACACGGCGGGGCGCCTGGTAGACGTCGTTGTGCCTGCCGAGGTAGCACGAGTCGTGGTACACGATCCGCTCCTCCAATCTGGCGTTTGACAGGTCCAGCCTGCCCTCGTCGATCAGCCATTCGAGCAGCTGGCTGTGGTGCACGACCTCGTAGTGGCCGCCGAGCTGCGGGTACTCGTTGGCGAGGGTGTTGAAGCAGTGCGGGCACTGGGTGACGATCTTTCGGACTCCCATGCTGTTGAGCATCTCGACGTTCTGCATGGTCAGCATCTGGAAGATGTACTCGTTTCCGGAGCGCCGGGCCGGATCGCCCGTGCACATCTCGGACGGGCCCAGGATCGAGAACGACACCCCGGCCCGCTGCATCAACTGCGCCATCGCCCTCGACACCTTTTTGTTCTTGTCGTCGAACGATCCGGCGCAGCCCACCCAGTAGAGGTACTCGGCCTCGATCGGGTCGCCGCCGGCGATGACGTCGATGCCCTCGATGTCGCCGACCCAGTCGGCCCGCTCGCTTTGGGAGAGGCCCCACGGGTTGCCGGAGTTCTCCATGGAGCGGTAGGCGGAGCCCAACTCGGTCGGGAAGTCAGACTCCATGAGCGACAGGTACCGCCGCATGTCGAGGATCTTGTCCAGGATCTCGATGTTGACGGGGCAGATCTCGTCACATGCCCGGCACGTCGTGCACGCCCACAGTTCCTCGCTCGTGATCCGATCGAACATCGAGTTGGCCGGCACCGTGATCTCGGCGTCGACGCCGATCGGGGGTGACACGACCGGTGACCCGGTGGCCGCCATCACCTCGCCGGCCTTGAGCACGATCTCGCGCGGGTCGAGGGGCTTGCCGGTGGCGTGGGCGGGGCAGACGCTCGTACAGCGGCCGCACATGGTGCACGAGTCGGTGTCGAGAAGCTGCTTCCAGGTGAAGTCCTCGATGACCGAGGCGCCGAAGCTCTCGAGTTCCGTCTCCATCAGGTTGGGGAGTGGCCTCATGGCGCCCTTGGGGCGGTCCCGGTCCTTCAGGTACATGTTCAGGGGCGAGGTGAACATGTGGCGGATCATGGTTATCGGTAGCAGTGCCAGGAAGGCCATGAACGACACCACGTGGGCTATCCACCATGCCTGGTGCCATCCGCCGGCGCGATCGGCAAGGCCACCGATGTCGCCGATGACCAGTGACAGGGGATAGCCGACAACCGACCAGGTCTCGGCACCCACGCCGTGGCCGCCCGACGAGGCGGCCTGGGCGGCGATACGGAACGCCTCGGCACCGAAGCCGGTCACTCCGATGGCGAGGAACACGAGGAGGACAGCGGCGTGCTCCGGCCTGGACTTGATGCGGATCCGGTAGGGCCTGAAGCGGCGGGGGCCGTAGCGGCGCAGGATCGCCCAGGTGACGCCGGTCAGGTAGAGCACCCCGGCGATGTCGCCGACGGCCGTGTACGCCCGGTAGACGTCTCCGTGCAGGAACTTGACCGCCGTCGGCAGCTGGTGGTTGATCTCGAGCACCGTGGTGACCGACAGCAGCACGAGGAACGGGAAGTAGATCAGCGAATGCATGATCCCGGCGGCGGGCTCCCTGAGAAGGGTCTTCATGTAGACGCCAGAGCGGAAGTCGCTGAGGCGGCGCTTGGCGTTGCCCCTGTTGGTGGACCTGTTGTCGGGGGCACCGCGTTGCCAGTTCCTGACCCTGTTGGCGAACAGCACGGCCCCGTAGACGATGAGGAGTGGGATGACGCTGTAGAAGGCCAACTTGACCGGGCCCGGAATGTTCCAGAACACCTCCCGGGTGATCGGCGAGTCGTCGTGGAACCCGTTGACCACGGAGGCTACGCCTGAGGCTGCCGTGAATACCGCGACGAGGACGCCGAGTCCGATGACCAGGTGGTGGGGGCGGGTTCGCTGGCGGCTCATGACAGCCGGAACCCTACCTTTTCAGGGGCTGGTGTCTGGAGGGTTGGTCTCTGGTTGCCAGACCGCTGTCACCGGTCGCCGTAGAGTCCCGGGGTCCCAGAACCGGGGTCCCAGAGCCGGGGTCTCAGTACCGG
>Ga0066376_10004103_pt1 | contig 12772 bp, 11 predicted proteins | sample Knorr_S15_td_Bot_FD_77009 | JGI IMG/M metagenome (GOLD analysis project Ga0066376, IMG submission 77009) | Marine microbial communities from Southern Atlantic Ocean transect - Knorr_S15_td_Bottom_ad_5009_LV_A | ecosystem: Environmental > Aquatic > Marine > Oceanic | place: Southern Atlantic... | reverse complement strand
TAGAAGAAAAGAGTCAGAAGAAACAAACACTTCCGACTCTATGAGGTACTTCTGTTGCCCGGTGTCCCCAAAAACCGCGCTTTCCTAATACTTAGGCAGCGAGAGCCAAGTTTTTATTGGCAAATATAAATAGCCCGATAACGGTGGTACAATGCCGAGTAAAGTTCACACGATTCCATGACCGTCGATCCTATATCGCCCCCATGATTCTATTTTAGTGTTTTGGTGGAGGCGCCGGGTACTGCCCCCGGGTCCGTAACATTTCACATATGACATTTATTACTATAGTTGGTTGCCCAACACTTAGAATATAGTAAATTATTTTACTATTAAAAAGAGTTCTCTTTATATTTAAAAAAAATTATAATTATAAAATTGTCATGTCATTAAAAAAAGAACAATTAAATGAAATAAAAAGACTTAGATCCAAATCAAAAAAAACACTAAGAATTACTTGCAAATCTTTAGAAAAAATTCTTTATCAGCCTTTTAATGTTTTGGATCATGGTTTTATCAGAGTAATGGATTATATGGGAGATGATTCAGCAATAGTCCAATCTGCTAGAGTTTCCTATGGAAAAGGAACAAAAAAAGTTTCTAACGACAAAGGTCTTATAAGATATTTGATGCGCAATTGGCATACTACGCCATTTGAAATGTGTGAAATTAAATTACATGTTAAACTTCCTATTTTTGTTGCAAGACAGTGGATAAGACATAGAACTGCCAATGTAAATGAATATTCTGCAAGATATTCTATTTTAGATAAGGAGTTTTATGTACCAAAAGTTCAACATATGTCTCGTCAATCAATTACTAACAAACAAGGAAGAGAAAATAATTTATCTAAAAAATATGCTTTAAATTTTTTACAAATTTTAAAGAATGATGCAGAAAGAAGTTATAAAAATTATGAACATATGTTAAATGAAAGGCCAGGAGGCGAAATTATAGATGAAAATAAAGAAGGTTTAACTAGAGAATTAGCCAGAATTAATTTAACACTCAATACGTATACTCAATGGTACTGGAAGATTGATTTACATAATCTTTTACATTTTTTATATTTGAGGGAAGACTCCCACGCACAATACGAAATACAAGCATATGCAGATGTTATTTTAAATAAAATAGTTAAAAGATGGGTACCATATACTTACAATGCTTTTAAGGAATTTCAGTTAGAAAGTTATAATTTATCCCGTAATGCTACAGAAATAATAAAAAAAAAATTACGAGGCGAAAAGGTTAATTATGAAAATAGTGGACTAAGTAAAAGAGAATGGGTGGAATTAACAAATAAGTTTGGTTTTAAATAATAAGTTATTTAATCTTTTTATCTATCTCATAAGCAATTTTCATTATTTTTTTTCCAGCATCTGTTTTGTAATTTTCTATTAGATAAGGAATACCTTTATCACCGCTACTACTAATTGCTTTATCTATAGGTATATCTCCTAAAAAATCTATTGAATTTTTTTTTGCAGCTTCTTTAACCGATCCTTTTCCAAAAATATCAATTATTTCTCCAGATTTTGTTTGAAGGTAACTCATATTTTCAATCATTCCTAGTATAGGAACATTCACCTTTTTAAACATATTTATACCTTTAATTGCATCAATCAAAGCTAATTCTTGTGGTGTTGAAACAATGACAACACCATTAATATTCACCTTTTGTGAAAGTGTTAATTGAACATCGCCGGTTCCTGGTGGTAAATCTATTACAAGCGTATCAACTCCAGTCCACACAACACCATGGAGCATTTGTTTTAATGCTTTGATAATCATCGGTCCTCTCCAAATCAAAGGGGTTTTTTGATCAACTAAAAACCCAATGGACATACATTTCATATTAAATTTTTCTAAAGGAATAAATCGCTTATCCTTTGATATTTTGGGTTTTTCCTTAAGATTAAGCATTGTTGGAATTGATGGTCCGTAAATGTCAGCATCTAAAATACCTACGTTATGCTTTAATTGATTTAATGCAGTCGCAATATTTATTGCGGTAGTAGATTTCCCCACTCCTCCTTTTGCAGATGCAATTAATATTATTTTTTTGATATCATCTAAATGATAGAATTCTTCCATTGTTTATATATTTTTTTAAAAAATTTTTTTATATAAATAATATAGACTTTTCATTTAACTATAATATATATAAACCCATTAACCTATTTGTAAAATTTTATGCCTTGGAAAGAAAACAATAATGGCGATGGCCCTTGGGGGGAACCTAATGGTAGAGGTGACAAACCATCAAAAAAGAAGCAAAGTATAAATTTTGACACCTATTTTGCCAATCTTAAAGATCAAATAAAAAAGATTTTTCCAGGTGGGGGCAGTAATAAAAGAAATGTTTTATTTGCATGTTTAATTTTTTTTATTTTATGGTTATTAACAGGATTTTATAAAGTAAATGCAAATGAACAAGGCGTTGTTTTGAGATTTGGGGAATGGGTGAGAACAACATCGCCAGGTTTACATTATCATCTTCCTTATCCAATTGAAATTGCTAAAACTCCAAAAGTTACGAAAGTTAATAAAACTGAAATAGGTTTCAGAGTAATAGGCACATCCCAAAGAATGTTATTAGAAGAAAGTTTAATGTTAACTGGTGATGAAAATATCGTAGACATCAATTTTTCAGTTTTTTGGATTATTGATGATGCTGGTAAATTTTTATTTAAATTAAGAAACCCTGAAAAAAGTGTAAAATCAGTTTCTGAAAGTGTTATGCGAGAAGTAATTGGGATAACACCTATAGTTGATGCTTTAGCAGCAGGAAGACAGGAAATAGAAACTAAATCTTTAAGCAAGATTCAAATTGTTTTAGATAATTATGAATCAGGAGTTAAAATAACTCAATTACAGCTTCAAAAAGTTGATCCACCTGACCAAGTAATTGATTCATTTCGTGATGTACAAAGAGCTAGAGCAGATAAAGAAAAAGTTATTAACGAAGCTATTGCTTATAAAAATGACCTTATACCAAGAGCAAGAGGTGAAGCTGAACAAATATTGCAAGAAGCTGAAGCCTATAAAAGAGAAATTGTAGCTAGATCTGAAGGTGATGCTGATAGATTTAATTCAGTATCAAAAGCTTATAAGAATAATGAAGATGTTACAAGAAATAGAATTTATTTAGAAACTTTAGAAAAAATTTTTCAAAATGCTACTAAAGTAATTATAGATACTAAACAAGGTTCCGGAGTTTTACCATATTTACCTTTACCAGAAATACAAAAAAGAAATAAAAGAAAAAAAAACAAATTACAAAATTTAGAAAATAATAATTTAGAAAATAATAATTTAGAAAATAATCAAAAAACAAAAAATGTTGAATAAAAAGTTTTTTATAGGAATAGTGATCATTGCCATTATAATTTTCTTTAATGCATTATTTATAGTGCGTCAGACGCAACAAACTTTAATTCTACAGTTTGGAGATCCAATAAGAATTATTCAAAAGCCTGGTTTAAATATAAAAATTCCTTTAATACAAACTGCAATTTATTATGATGTTAGAATTTTGGAATTTGATGCTGAAGTTGAAGAAGTAATTTTATCTGATCAAAAACGATTACTTGTTGATGCCTTTATTAGATATAAAATTGTTGATCCATTGAAATTTTATCAGGCTGTAGGGAACGAAAATGGATTTAAAGCAAGAGTCACTGGTTTATTATCAGGTAGTTTAAGAAGAGTTATGGGCGGTGATCCTTTAGAAGTTGTTTTATCTCAAGATAGGACGAGTTTAATGGAAGAAATTCAAGAAGGTATTAATTTGGAAGCCGTTAATTTTGGTGTTTCAATAGTAGATGTAAGAATAAAAAGAGCAGATCTACCAAAAGCAAATAGTGAAGCTATATTTGGAAGAATGAGAGCAGAAAGGGAAAAAGAAGCAAGACAATTTAGAGCAGAAGGAGCTGAAGAGTCACAGAAAATTAAAGCAAGAGCAGAAAAGAATAAAGTTATTATAGTAGCTGAAGCGAAAAAAAAATCTCAAATTATAAAGGGACTAGGTGATGAAGAGGCAGTTAGAATATACGCTAATGCTTTTAATAAAGATAAAGAGTTTTTTGCATTTTATAGATCTATGGAAGCTTATAAACAAGCTTTTCTAGAAGGTGAAGATGATCCGACTTTAATATTGTCTCCAGACAGCGATTTTTTTAAATATTTTAATAAAAGCTATAAATAAAATTTAAATGAAGCTTTTTTTAAAAAAAAAATTTTTTTTCTTTTTTAACTTAATAACTTTTTTATTTATATTTAGTTTTTCATTAAACTCAAAAGAATTGCCGGATAGTTTTTCAGACTTAGTTGATAAATTAATACCAGCAGTTGTAAATATTTCAACAACCCAAACAATTGAAAATAAATATGATAATATGCCACAACTTCAATTTCCCCCAGGTTCACCTTTTGAGGATTTATTCAAAGATTTTTTTGATAGACAAAGTCCGCATAAAAGAAAAGCAACATCTTTAGGCTCGGGTTTTGTCATTGACGAAAGTGGTTATATTGTCACCAATAATCATGTTATTGGAAACGCTGATGAAATAGAAGTTATTTTTCAAGATGGGACCAAATTGAATGCAGAGTTAGTTGGAAATGATCGTAAGGTTGATTTAGCGGTTTTAAAGGTAGAATCAAATAAAAAATTAGAATTTGTAAAATGGGGAGATTCATCAATATCTAAAGTAGGAGATTGGGTATTAGCAATTGGAAATCCATTTGGACTAGGTGGTACTGTTACGGCTGGTATTATTTCAGCAAAATCTAGAGATATCAAAATGGGGCAATATGATAGTTTTATTCAAACAGATGCATCTATAAATAGAGGAAATTCTGGAGGGCCTATGTTTAATATAAAAGGCGAAGTAATAGGAATAAATAGTGCAATATTTTCCCCTTCAGGCGGAAGTGTTGGTATTGGATTTGCAATACCTGCAGAAATAGCAGCGCCCGTTATTGATCAACTTAAAAAATTTGGAAAAACTAGCAGAGGATGGCTTGGCGTAAGAATACAACCTGTGACCGATGAAATTGCTGAAGCCTATGGCTTATTAGATAAACCAAAAGGAGCATTAGTCGCTAGTGTAACTAGTAATAGTCCAAGTTCAAGAGCAGGAATTAAACCAGGGGACATAATTTTAAAGTTTGATGGAAAAGAAATCAATAAATCAAGAGATCTTCCTCGTTATGTAGCCTCAACAAAAGTCGGGAAAAGAGTAGAAGTAATAATTTGGAGATCTAATAAAACTAAATCTTTTTATGTAATTCTCGGTGAATTAGAAGCTTTTGAAAAAATTCATAAAGCAGAAATAACTAAAGATAAAGGCAAAAAAATAGAGAATCTAGGTTTGCAATTAAGCAATATTACACCTAATATTCGATCTCGATTCAATATACCAAAAGAAACCAAAGGTGTTTTGATATTACAAGTTGAAAGAAATAGTGTGGCAGAAGAAAGAGGTTTGAGAGCTGGAGATATAATTTTGGCTGTTGTAAACAACAATGCAGCAAAAACTCATCAAAAAGTATCTTCACCTTTAGAAGTTATTAACGCTGTTAAAGAAGCAAAAAAATCTGGTAAAAATATCATACTTCTTTATATCCATCATTTAAATAGTACTCCAGGATACGTTCCTCTAAAATTAGGAAAAAAATAATTTTTTATATAATTACTTATTTTGTTCTTAAAATCGAAAGTAAATAACTTAATAGCTTTTGTTATTACAGGACCTACTACTTCTGGTAAAACACAATTAGCTATTGAATTAGCAAAAAAATATAAAGGAGTAATTATTAATGCAGATAGTCAACAAATATATAAAGATGTGTCAATTTTATCTTCGCAACCGAATAAGACTGATTTCAAAAAAGTTCCTCATAAATTATTTAATTTTTTAGAATTTAATAAAAATTTTTCTGTTGAACAATGGTTTTTATTAACTGAAAAAGAAATTTCAAAAACGATAAAAAATAAAAAAACACCTATTATTGTTGGTGGAACAGGAATGTATTTGAAAGCACTTTTAAATGGTTTAGATGTTTTTCCAAAAATTCCATTATCTATTAGGAAAAAAGGAATTAAATTAATGGAGACGCTTGGTGTTAATGAATTTTATAAAAATCTTAGAAATGAAAATTATAATTGTGTATATAATATAAGTCCTAACGATAAGAATAGGCTTATTAGATCTTGGGAAATCTATAGAGTAACAAAAAAATCTATTTACAAATTAAGAAAAAATAATAGAAAAAGAAAAATAAATCAGTTTAACTTTTTTAAAATTTTAATTCTTCCATCTAGGAAAAAAGTTTATTTAAATTGTATTCAAAGATGGGAAAACATGCTTGAATTAGGTGCAATTGAAGAAGTAAAAAAAATTATGAATAAAGAAAAAAATTCTAATGAAAAAAGTGTTTTAAAAACCATTGGTTTTAATGAATTAAAAAATTATTTAAAAAAAAAATATAATTTGGAAATAGCTTCACAAAAGTCTATTCAAACAACAAAAAATTATGCGAAAAGACAATATACATGGTTTAAGCACCAATTTTTAGCAAATATTGTTTTTAAAACAGAATATAAGCAAAATAAGAGAAAGAAATTTTTAAAAGAAATAACAGACAAGTTGTTGACCATTTAAGAAATCATAATTAAGTTTATCTATAAATAAATTCTTTTTTTTTAGATGACAAATATAAAATGTAACGGCGCTGAAATAGTCTTAAAATCTCTAATTGATCAAGGGACAAAGATTTTATTTGGGTATCCTGGCGGCGCTACTTTGCCTATATATGATGCATTGTATAAGCAGAAAAGAATTAAACATATTCTTGTAAGACATGAGCAGGGCGCAATTCATGCGGCAGAAGGTTATGCAAGATCAAGTGGTAAAATTGGAGTAGTTTGTGTTACATCAGGACCTGGGGCAACTAACTGTGTAACAGGATTAGCCGATGCTTACATGGACAGCATTCCTTTAATATGTTTGACTGGACAAGTACCAACAAAACTCATTGGGAATGATGCTTTTCAAGAAGCTGATATAACAGGAATCACCAGACCAGTTACAAAGCATAATTATTTAGTTAAAAATGTAAAAAATTTAGAAAAAACTATTCATGAAGCCTTTTATATTGCCAAAATGGGCAGGCCTGGTCCTGTTTTAATTGATCTACCGAAGGATATATTAAATGAACAATACTATTATAAATCTTTAAACAAAAGGAATCTAAGTTATCCTAATTATAAACCTCAATTGCAAGTTGATTCAAGTAGCATTAAAAAAGTTGTTTCATTAATGGCAGATTCAAAGAAACCAATTTTTTATTGCGGCGGTGGTGTTATTAACAGTGGAAAAAATGCTTCTGATATACTTACAAAACTTATCAAAAAAACAGGATTTCCATGTACAAATACTTTAATGGGGCTTGGATGTTTTCCGGCATTAGATAAACAATTTATTGGAATGTTGGGGATGCATGGAACATATGAAGCAAATCTAGCTATGCATGATAGCGATTTGATTATAGCAGTAGGATCACGTTTTGATGATAGAGTGACAGGCAATTTATCTAAATTTTCACCATATGCAAAAAAAATACATATTGATATTGATCCTTCATCAATAAATAAGAATGTAAAAGTAGATATTTCTTTAATTGGAGATGTTGAAAAAATTGTAAGAGCTATATATTTAGAAGTCCAAAAAGGCAATTTTTTTAATAATTCTAATAATTTGAAAAATTGGTGGTTACAAATTGCAAATTGGCAAAAAAAGAATTGTTTAGGATACAAAAAGGTTAATTATCCAATTAAACCTCAGCATGCAATAGAAAGACTTTATGAAATTACAAAAAATAAAGATTGTTTTATAACAACAGGCGTTGGACAACATCAAATGTGGGCAGCTCAATATTATAAATTCAATAAACCTAATAGATGGATGACTTCAGGAGGACTAGGAACTATGGGGTATGGTCTTCCAGCTGCTATCGGAGCACAAATTGCAAATCCTGGAAAATTAGTAATTGATATAGATGGAGAAGCTTCTTTTTTGATGACTATGCAAGAACTTTCAACAATTAGTCAATATAAATTACCAGTAAAAATCTTTATAGTTAATAATAGATGGATGGGAATGGTGAGACAATGGCAAGAATTAATGCATGGAGGTAGATACTCTGAAAGCTATACCGCGTCTCTACCAAATTTTGTAAAGTTAGCAGAATCATTTAATATTGTTGGCCTTAAAGCAACAAAAAGTTCTGAGATTGATGGGGCAATTAAGGACATGGTTAAAATTAAAAAGCCTGTATTGCTTGATATGGTTGTTGACCAAAAAGAAAACTGTTTTCCTATGATACCTTCAGGTGCTGCGCATAATGAAATTTTATTAGGTCCCGATGATGAAACTGAAGATAAAGTTAACGAAGAAGGAATGGTTTTAGTTTAATAAATTGTCAGACCAAAAAATAACAAAACATACAATTTCAGTTTTAGTTAATGATGAACCAGGAGCTTTAGCTAGAGTTATAGGATTATTTTCTGGCAGAGGATACAATATTGATAGTTTAACAGTTGCACCAGTTAATTTAGAACAAAAACACTCGAGAATTATAATTGTTACTTCTGGTTCGCAAATAATTATTGATCAAATTATTAGTTCTCTTGAAGGATTAATACAAGTCCATAAAGTTATTGATTTAACTTCTAAAAATTCGACAGATGAAAGAGAGCTTGCAATGATCAAGATTTCTTTAAAAAAAGGTAAATTGAATGATATAAAAAATATTGCAAAAAAATATAAAGCAAAATTAATTTTTGAGAGTTTAAAGAAGTTAGCATTTGAAATCACAGATTCCCCAGATAATATAAATGCATTTATTTTTAAACTTAACATTTTAGGGAAAATAGATGTCTCCAGAACAGGTTTGATTGCGATTTTGAAAGATTAAAACAATGAAAGTTTACTATGATAAAGATTGCGATAAAGATCTTATAAAAAATAAAAAAGTATCAATATTAGGTTTTGGAAGCCAAGGTCACGCACATGCTATGAATCTTAAAGATTCTGGCGTAAAAAATATTGTCGTAGGATTAAGAAATAATTCTTCGTCAGTAGAAAAAGCAAAAAAAGCTGATTTTCAAGTCCTTTCTCCGGAAAAAGCTATTGAGTACGGAGAAGTAGTTATGATTTTAATTCCTGACGAATTACAACCAGATTTATATAAAAAAATTATAAAGAAAAAAATAGTTAATAATGCATATTTGGGTTTTGCTCATGGATTTAGTATTCATTTTAAGTTTATAAAGCCAAGAAAAGATTTGAATATTTTTATGGTTGCTCCAAAAGGCCCTGGGCATTTGGTCAGGTCTGAATTTTTAAATAAAAGAGGAGTGCCTTGCTTATTAGCAATAGATAAAGCTATAAGTAATAATACCAAAAGTCTCGGATTATCTTATGCATCTGCTATTGGTGGTGGTCGAACAGGTATTATAGAAACATCATTTCGAGAAGAATGTGAAACTGATCTTTTTGGAGAACAAGTTGTATTGTGTGGTGGCCTTACATCGTTAATTAAATCTGGTTTTGAAATTTTAGTTAAATCAGGATACAAACCAGAGATGGCTTATTTTGAATGTTTACATGAGATAAAATTAATAGTTGATTTAATTTATGAAGGCGGCATAGCAAATATGAGATATTCCATTTCAAATACTGCTGAATACGGTGATTTTACAAGGGGTCCAAGAATTATTGATAAGAAAGTTCAAAAAGAAATGAAAAAAATTTTAAAAGAAATCCAAAGTGGTAAATTTGCTAAAGAGTGGATGAAAGAAAACAAAGAAGGTAGAAAAAAATTTAAAAAATATAGAAAATTGGGGCAAAATCATGAGATAGAATCTATAGGAAACAAATTAAGAAAGATGATGCCTTGGATTGGAAAAAATAAGATTGTCCGATAATGCTTCATTGATGAAGTTATCTTTGACATTATATATACTCCAAGTTATTTTAATTGAAAGCAATGGGCAATTATATAAGGATATTTGATACAACATTAAGAGATGGAGAACAATCCCCAGGCGCTTCAATGTTTGTACAAGATAAAATTAAAATAGCAAAAACTCTGGATATAATGGGTGTTGATATTATAGAAGTGGGATTTCCCGTTGCTTCAAAAGGTGATTTTGAGTCTATAGAACTTGTATCGCAAGTAGTAAAAAAATCAATTGTTTGTGCTCTTGCTAGAGCAAAAAAGAAAGACATCGAGGTCGCTGCCCAATCAATCATTAAAGCTAAACAATCAAGAATACATACGTTTATTGCAACTAGCAAACTCCATATGGAATACAAATTAAAATTAAAGAAGGAACAAGTTTTGGAACATATAGAATCAAGTGTTAAACTTGCAAGAAAGTTTACAGATGATGTAGAATGGTCTTGTGAAGATGCATCAAGGTCTGATAGGCCATTCTTATTTAAATGTATTGAGTTAGCAATTAAATCTGGAGCCAACACGATTAACATTCCAGACACCGTAGGGTACGCTGTGCCATTTGAGTTTGGTGGATTAATCAAAGATATTAAAAACAATGTCAAAAATATTGATCAAACTATAATTTCAGTACATTGTCATAATGATTTAGGATTAGCAGTAGCTAATTCTCTTTTTGCAATAGTTGAAGGCGCTAGACAAATAGAATGTACCATAAATGGTCTAGGAGAAAGAGCTGGCAATGCTTCAATGGAAGAAATAGTAATGAGTTTAAAAACTAGAAATGATTTACTACCATTTAGAACTGGAATTGATACTAAAATGATTTCAAAAATATCAAAATTAGTTTCTAATATTACAGGATTTGTTGTGCAGCCTAATAAAGCTATTGTAGGTTCAAATGCTTTTGCGCATGAAGCAGGAATTCACCAAGATGGAATGCTAAAACATTCAAATACATATGAGATAATGACGCCGGAGTCAGTTGGTTTAGAAGAGACAAAACTTGTTTTAGGTAAACACTCAGGTCAGCACGCTTTTTCAGTTAAACTTGAAGAATTAGGATACAATATTGATAAAAAAATTATCAATAAGGTTTTTGAACGTTTTAAATTGTTGGCTGACAAAAAAAAAGATTTATATGAAGAAGACATAATAGCGTTAGTAGATGATGAAGTGATAAGAATTAATAATTTTATAAAATTTATTTCTTTAAGTGTTCAATGCGGATCAAAAGGAACGCAAAAAGCTGAGTTAGAACTTGAAATAGATGGAATAATAAAAAAGAAAGCTTCGAAAGGACATGGGCCTGTTGATGCAGTGTTTAATTGTATTAAAAAACTTGTTCCCCATAACGCAAGACTGCATTTATATCAAGTACATGCAGTGACGGAGGGAACAGATGCTCAGGCGGAAGTAACAGTAAGATTAGAAGAGGGTGATAAAAATTATATAGGTAAAGGTGCAGATATTGATACTTTAGTAGCATCAGCAAAAGCATATTTACATTCATTAAATAAGTTATTTATAAAAAATGAAATTAAATTAATAAAAAAACAAAACGTATAATGGAATTAAAAATATGTTTTTTAATAGAATAAGATCAAAGTTTTCATTTTCTCAGGATATGGCAGTAGATCTGGGAACTACTAATACATTGGTTTATGTAAAAGGCAGAGGAATTCTTTTAAATGAACCATCTGTTGTTGCTATTACGGAAACTGAGGATGGAACAAAAAAAGAGATTTTAGCTGTAGGTTTTGAAGCTAAAACAATGGTAGGAAAAACACCAGGAACAATCCGAGCAATTCGTCCACTTAGAGATGGGGTCATAGCAGATTTTGAGATTGCTGAAGAAATGATTAAACATTTTATAAGAAAAGTTCACAATAGAAGAAGTTTTATTAGTCCAACAATAGTTATTTGTGTTCCTTCTGGAGCAACTCCAGTTGAAAGAAGAGCAATTCAAGAATCTGCAGAAGCAGCAGGCGCAAGAAGAGCATATTTAATTGAAGAACCGGTTGCAGCAGCTATCGGTGCAGGTTTACCAATTAGTGAAGCGAAAGCATCCATGATAGTAGATATAGGAGGTGGTACTACAGAAGTTGCTATTTTGTCATTAGGTGGAATAGTTTATGCTAATTCAGTCAGAGTTGGAGGGGATAAAATTGATAGATCGATTGTAGAATTTATGAAGGATAAATATAATCTTCTTTTAGGAGAAGCATCGGCTGAAATGTTAAAAAAAGAACATGGTTCAGCAATACCTACGCGCTCTATGAATGGACAACATTTTCATGTTAAAGGACGTAGCTTAACAGATGGAATTCCTAAACAAATTAAGATTGATAAAATCCAGTTATGCGAGGGTATGTCCGGACCTATTAATACTATAATTGAATGTATAAAAGTAGCACTAGAAAATACTGACCCTGAACTAGCTGCTGATATAATTGATACGGGAATTGTCATTACAGGCGGAGGGGCGATGTTAAAGAATCTTGACACTCATATTAAAAAAGTTACAGGATTACCAGTTTCAATTGCTGAAGATCCATTAAATACCGTAGTTTTAGGCTGTGGTAAATGTTTAGACGATATTGATAAGCTAAAAAGTCTTTTACACTCTGCTTATTAACTATTTATTTATTTTATTTTTTTATATATCATCCTATTAATATGAGATTTGATAGGTTAATGTTTCCATTATTATATAAAAGAAATAAAAACATTTATTCTTCTTCTATTT
>Ga0066376_10004102_pt1 | contig 12774 bp, 13 predicted proteins | sample Knorr_S15_td_Bot_FD_77009 | JGI IMG/M metagenome (GOLD analysis project Ga0066376, IMG submission 77009) | Marine microbial communities from Southern Atlantic Ocean transect - Knorr_S15_td_Bottom_ad_5009_LV_A | ecosystem: Environmental > Aquatic > Marine > Oceanic | place: Southern Atlantic... | reverse complement strand
TTTCTGAATCTTAGAAAATTTAATTTCAGGATTGTTATAACCTGGAGGCTAAAATAGTTCCATGAAAACTGAAAATAATGCTCAATTAACACCGAATGAGCAAACCAGGATCAACACGGTTCTCCAAATGTTAAAAGAACATCCTAAATACCATCAGAATATTAACAATGCTGTGGAATCTCAGAAATCCATTATTCTGAATTACCATATTCATCCCGGGGAATCAAAATATTGTGTTTCCATTCTTAGTAAATCTGCAAATCATTTGGATGCGGAAGATGAAAAATCCACCCTTGAAGAACTTGCGCATATTAAAGGAATTGGTGATTTGGAAGAATCATTTGTTCCTCTGTTGTCATATTTCGGGGAAAAACTAAAGTCTATCTATCATTTAACCAGGTTGCCTGATTTATATCTGAATGGTATGCAATATTTTCAGGATAATACCTCTTGATTCCTCCGGGTAAATTGAAATCATGAAAAGACAATTGATTACATTCCTATTATCTATATTATTATGACCTGTTTCTATAGATGCCAAACTCCAAACCAGGAATGTCATTCTGATTACATTGGATGGTATCCGCTGGCAGGAGGTCTTTTCAGGTGCTGACAGCGCATTGATCTTTAATAAAACCTTCACCAAAGACAGCGCTAATGTTGTAAAAAAGTTTTGGGATGAAAGCAGTACCCAGCGCCGACAAAAATTAATGCCGTTTTTCTGGAATGAAATTGCCATTCATGGTCAACCTGGTTTTGATGGAAAAGTGGCAACCTTTTGTTCCTGGGATGTATTTGATTATATTCTCAATGAGGAGCGGGCTGGCTTTCCTGTCAATTCCGGCATGGAACGGTTTGAGGAAACGCATGGCAGTCAAAAAGCAGAATTACTTAATGAACTAATGTTCCAGATTCCGGTTCCCTGGGGATCAGTCCGTTTTGATGCGTTTACATTTCATTATGTTTTTGATTATCTTAAACGTAATAAACCCCGGCTCCTGTATATCGCTTTTGATGAAACAGATGAATACGCCCACGAAGGTAAATTTGGTCAATATTTGAAAGCAATAAATGCGCTTGATGAATATATCAAAAATATTTGGGATTGGGTCCAAAGTGACGATCGCTATAAAAATAAAACAACGCTGATAATTACCACAGATCATGGGCGGGGCAAAGATCCTATTGACTACTGGCGCCACCACGGCATTAATGTGGAGGGCGCAGAAAAAGTTTGGATCGCTGTCATAGGTTCGGATACACCAGCCACAGGTGAAGTTTATAATTCAAGAACGTAATACAGTTCCCAGATCGCCAAAACCATCAGTACCTTGCTTGGCGTAGAATACATAAATAAAGAACCTGTAGGTGATGTTATTGAAGGAATAATTTATGATTACAGGTAAAATACACTTTGTCACCATCCATTCCTCCTCTTTGTTAAAAAGTGGGAGCTGGGGTAAATTCAGCCAATGAATAAAATAAACTGTAGTCTATTTTTTCTTGTTATGCTGCTTCAAGCACAAAATGAGGTTTGTCTTGAGATTGAGCCAAACCCAAATGCTGATGACGATGCGTTTGAATGTTTTACCAAATATGTGAATGTTCTTGATTGTTTTGAAGTGTACGCGGAACCCAACGTTCCGGATTACAAAGTTTTGCATGTGGCAGCAGTGGCAGCAGAATTACTGGATAATGATGAAGATGGAGTTGTTGATGATGATGCGTTATTTTATGAACTTCAAGGCAGACAGGCCTTGATGCCGGTTTTTATGTATGATGGCAATGCCTGCATGAATAATTTTATGAATAATTATGACGGCGATGGCGTTTCAGCAGTTTTATGGAGGAATGAAATTGATCCTTCCCAGCCGGGACACTGGGGCGATGATGCAACTGTTGAAGAAGTTCTGCACACGATTAATCATGTTGGTCATGTTTCTATTTATCCAAATGTATTCGATCTTGCGCCAAATTCATCAATTATGTCTGATGCCATGGACATTGCAAGGGGAGGACAGTTTATGCAGGTTCCGAATAATTATCCTGAAGAAGCCTGGTATCATTATGACGATTATACCTGCGATTATGAATGCATGGCGATTGAGTATTTGTACTGGTGCATTGTAACCGACATGGGCATTTTAGATGATCCCCAGACCTGTGCAGGCATCGCGAATGAATGGGAACCCTGCTCACCGGAATTGTTTGAATCTACTGATATCATCATGCACGGCGTTGTGAATAACAGCAGCTATAAATTGCCTCAGCTTGCTCCTGATGGGAATTACTGTCCGGATGATGCCATGGAATTAACTATTGCCTATAGTTCGGATTGGAACCTGGTTGGGCTTCCTCTTCAAGTTGATGTGCCCCACTATGCAGTCATTTTCCCCGATGCTATCGAAGGGACCCTTTTTTCATTTAATGAAGGCTATAATCCTGAAGAAATATTGGTTTATGGAAATGGGTACTGGCTCAGGTTTCCATCAGAAAGCAATGTAATCATAACCGGACTTCCGATTGAAGAACTCACAATAAGTTTAGCGCAGGGATGGAATCTCATCACCGGAATAGGTTTCCCATTTAACTTGAATGATATTGTTGATGCTGATAATATCATAGTTGATGGAACGCTATACAGTTTTGCAGATGGCTACCAGCCGGTTGAAACCCTTGAACCCGGAAAAGGATATTGGGTTAGGGCAAATAATGTGGGGAATATCACTTTCATGAATAACTGATATCCACTACACATTGATTCCTCTGGGTAAACTGAAGAGATGAAAAAGACATTATTTATAGTTCCTCTCTTGTATCTTTTTATAGGGTGTGAAGATGAGCAGGAGAAAGATTGTGCTGGAGTTGAGGGTGGAAATAACATTTGCGGATGTACTGATAGTACTGTAACCAACTATGACAGTACTGCTACTTTTTATGTCGGATGTGAATATGATATCGAACCTCCTTCATCGATCTATCGTTACCCTCTTGATGAATACAGTGTAATTCAGGAATTTGGTAACATCAATTACGAGTTCAACCAGAAATACCACTCCGCCGAGGATTCGGACGGAAGCGCTGGAACGCCCGTCTACGCGGTCGCGGGCGGTGAGATCAGTTACTCCGGAACTATGGGGGGTTACGGATGGTTGATCACGATCGATCATCCTGGAGCTGATGTCTATTCGTTATACGGGCACCTAAGCACCGAGCAGCCTAAGGTAATTTTAGGCGAGGTTCAAATGGGAGACGTTATCGCCTACATTGCCGATGACGACGAGGACGGGAGTGGCGGTGGATATCCTGACTGGGGTCCCCACCTGCACTTTTCCATAAGACAGGGGAGCCGGTATGATTACCCCGATTCCGGAGACAGCCGCTGGATGGCAGGATACACCTATATCCATCCGACAGAAATTGGCTGGCTCGACCCTACTGACTTCATAGAAGGTCACTCACAGTGATCGAGGAGGGTCCAAAAGTAGAGCTGGTCGGTCAACGACTGATATACTATAAATTGATTCCTCTGTGTAAATTGAAGAGATGAAAAGACTATTATTTATACCATTATTCCTGGTTCTTGCAGTTGTAATTATACTTCCTCATTTTTTCGATCCTTTCAAATCGTTTGAGAGAAATAAATACGAAAATTTTCTGCAGGAGCAATACGCAAACCTTCCGAAGTATTCACCTGAAGAAATTTCTGCAACTCCCAAGCCGGGCCGGCCGGACGAAGCCGCATACCAGAATTTTTTCATGACCCTTGATCCGGAGTTAGGAAGGGTTCCCCTCGAACGGTTGAGAACCGCATTTCAGGAAACCCGGGAAATGCAAAGAGAGATTATGAACAGGACGGATTCAAGGAGCCTAAACTGGGAGGGAATAGTGTCAAATATGGGCGGTAGAACCCGGGCTGCCATGTTTGACCCTAATAATCCTTCAGGGAAAAAAGTTTGGGCAGGTGGAGTGACAGGAGGATTGTGGAGGAATAATGACATCACCAATGACAACTCTTCCTGGATTCCTGTTGGAGATTTTTGGGATAATATGGCTGTGAGTTCCATTACCTATGATCCGAACAATTCAAATATATTTTATGTTGGCACGGGAGAAGCGTTTACTGCTGTCACCATTTATCGGGAATCTTCTGGCCGGGGTGTGGGAATCTGGAAAACAATTGATGGTGGTGAGGCCTGGGAGTTGTTGTCTTCCACTGAGAATTTTGCGTATGTCACCAATCTAGTTGTGCGGGATGAAGACGGAGCAAGCGTTGTTTATGCGGGAGTTGTATCCGGGGTTTACTATGGCACACATGAAAGTTTTCCTTCCGATGGTTTATATCGTTCTGATGACGGAGGGGAAACCTGGGAGCAGGTCCTTCCGAATATTTTTGGAGAGTCAATACCGTATGCGCCTTCGGACATTGAAATTGGGGCTGACGGCCGTATTTTTATTGGAACCATGAAAAACCTGGATGGTGAAGGCGGTGCAGTCATACTGTATTCAGACAGCGGCCTTTCAGGGTCCTGGACAATCTTTGATAATTACCAAAATATCATTGAAAGTGGCAATAATTATAATATCCCCGGAAGAGTGGTTTTAGCATCAGCTCCTTCCAATGAAAATATTGTGTATGCAATTATCGGTTCAGGCTATCTGAATCAGTATGGCTTCAACTATTCCTACGGAAATTATATTCTTCGGTCTACAAACAAGGGATTAACCTGGCAAGAACGGAATACACCTGAGGATTATAGTGATCACAGCTGGGCTACATTAGCCTGGCATGCTTTAAGTATTACCGTTGACCCCAATGACCCTAATACTATTTTTGCCGGAGGACTGGACATGCATAAGAGTACCAATGCTGGAAATTCCTGGACAAAGCTTTCGGACTGGGCACTCATGTACGATGGTGGCGGTGATGAATATCTTCATGGTGATCATCATTCTATCACATTCAAATCAGGATTATCTGATGAAATTCTGTTTTCCAATGATGGTGGTGTTTTTTATACCACCACCGGTACCAATTTTTATCCGGTTTTCGTGGAAAAAAACAAAGGCTATTCCACCCTTCAGTTTTACACCTGCGCCATTGACTATGATATGAACAGAAATTATTTTTTAGGCGGACTTCAGGATAATGGGACATTACTCTATACCGACAGTGATCTGGATATTAACGATTTGGTTACAGGCGGAGACGGCGCCTACTGTTTCTTTGATCAGGATGAACCTGAATTAATCATCACCTCCGTGTATTACAACAGGTACTATTTTATTGACATGGATAGTTGGAATTATGAATACGATAATTCCAATAGCGGTGTTTTCATAAATCCTGCAGATTATGATGATGTTGGAAATGTACTCTATGCCAATGCCGTCAGGTTTGACGGCGGTCTCCAAAATAGGATTATCAGGATTGACAATATCCCCGGGAATCCTGATTCTGATATGATATATCTGAACACAAATACATCTGTGTATTTCTCTCATGTAAAAGTTTCTCCCTATTCAGATAACAGTACAACCCTGTTCTTGGGGACTCAATCCGGTCGGTTGTACCGGATCAACAATGCCCAGGCGTATCCTCAGACCACAGAAATTGGTGCTTCATCTTTTCCAACCGGAAACATTTCCTGCGTAGATGTGGGCGGATCGGAAGATACCCTGCTGGTAACGTTTTCCAACTATGGAGTTTTGTCTGTTTGGCAAACTCATAACGGTGGTAATTCCTGGCAGGAGAAAGAGGGAAACCTGCCGGATATGCCTATCCGCTGGGTGACTTACCATCCCGACAATTCAAATCAGGCTATGCTGGCAACAGAGATTGGAGTATGGACCACCACAAATTTACAGAATGAGAATGTGACCTGGCAGCCCTCAGTGAATGGGTTAGCAAATGTCCGGGTGGATATGCTTGATTTACGTGAGTCTGATCATACGGTTTTAGCTGCAACTCATGGAAGGGGATTTTTCTCCGCCAGTTATGATTTTGTTCCACCCGCTCAGGAAATTGATGTTACCTATGAAACCGGTTGGAACCTGGTTGGACTTCCATTAGATGTTTCCAATCCGAATTACATATCACTTTTTCCGGATGCAATTGAAGAGACGCTTTACGGATATCAGCCAAATGGTTATGTACAGGGGGACAGTTTATTCCATGGAAATGGGTATTGGCTTCGATTTTCTGATGAAAATACTACGACAATCTCAGGATCAGTATTAGATGATCTGCAGATTTCACTGGCAGAAGGCTGGAACCTGATTTCAGGGATCACAACCTCTATTGCTGTAAACAACATTTTAGACCCAAGTGAGCTCATCATTCCCGGGACAGTGTATGGCTTTGACAATGGATATCTGGAAGCGGAAACTATAGAGCCCGGTTACGGTTACTGGCTCAGAAGTTCCGGGGAAGGGGAAATTACTCTTTCAGCTTCTGCAGTTGCATCCAAAACTAAATCCTTTCAATTTACCGCACACTTGAACACATTAAAACTTGAACACATGGTTTTATTTTTTGGTAACAACATTGAAGTAGAAAATGTGATCAGCTACAGTCTTCCCCCCAAACCTCCGATTGGTGCAAAGGACATACGTTTTTCCGGTGACACAAAACTTTGCGCAACCGATGAATGCGTAATTGAAATGGTGAATGACGAACAACCGATTACAATTGGCTGTGACATAAATGACGGTGAGAGTTGGGAAATCATCCCTGTCATTGCGAGTGGAACAGAGTGGAGCGAAGCAATCTTGTTAACGGGTGAAAATCAATTCACTTTAAATTTAGAAATTGAACGATTGATTTTAAGGAAAACAACATATTCCCAGGTCCCGACAGAATTTGCTCTTTTTCCGGCTTATCCCAACCCTTTCAACCCAATCACCACCATCCGTTTTTCCGTAGGGGCGATGCATGCATCGTCCATAAAGGTTTACGACATCACCGGTCGATTAATTGAAACCTTGATTGACGAAGAATTGAAATCGGGCCACCACACCGTCCAGTGGAATGCAACTGGATTTTCCAGCGGTGTCTATTTTGTCCGTTTAGAATCAGGAACATATTCCCAATCACAAAAACTTATTCTGTTAAAGTAAGAAAAACCTCCCTTTATTTGTTATCAGTTACATTGAAAATATTTTAAGATTGATAATGACAGTAGAGAATTTTACCAAATCAATCGAAGAAAAGACACTACCGAAAGATTTAACACAAATTTTAACTGCTTTATGGTATGACGGAATTGGTGATTGGAAAAAGGCTCATGAGATCACACAAAATATTTCCACCGTTCAAGCGTCAGAGGTTCATGCTTATCTTCATCGAAAAGAAGGGAACAATTCCAATGCCAATTATTGGTACACTAAAGTTGGAAAGAAATTTTGCAATAAACCATTGCATGAGGAATGGACTGAGCTGGTAAAAAAGAATTTATAATACAATTTTTTATAATTTTATTTAAAGTATAACCAACAGGACACGGAAATTTTTGTTTCTGTTCTTATCCATTCGGAGTAATTTATAGAATCCTTTGGTAAACTTTTTAATTTGTGCAAAAGGTTTTTCAAAGGGTTCTTATAGAAACAATGTAACCGGGAGTACATATGAATGACCCTGCTTTTTTAGCCTATAAACCTCTTCAAGTGATCTCTGAGAATGAAATGAAAAATAATTCATTGGATTTTCTCAATAAAATCGGTTTCAGGAAAAGCATAAGGCATTTTTCCGACAAACCCGTTCCCTTGTCTATAATAAAAAATTGCATTAAAGCAGCCGGTACAGCTCCAAGCGGTGCAAACCTGCAGCCATGGCAATTCGTTGTTGTTTCAGATCCCAAGGTGAAAAAAGAAATCAGAATTGCCGCTGAAAAAGAAGAAGAATCATTCTACCATGATTCAGCGCCTGATGAATGGCTGGAAGTATTAAAACCACTGGGGACGAACGAGGTGAAACCCTTCCTTGAGGATGCGCCCTATTTGATTGCAATTTTCATGAAAAAATATACAGTTGATTCACAAAACAGAATTTCGAAACATTATTACGTTCATGAATCGGTAGGGATTGCCACAGGAATATTAATAACAGCATTACATTTTTCAGGGTTGGTGACCTTAACCCATACTCCAAGTCCAATGAAATTTTTAAATGAGATATTAGATAGACCAAAAAATGAAAAACCGTATCTACTTTTGGTCGTTGGGTATCCTGCTGAAAATGCTCTCATCCCAAATATTACAAAGAAAAAATTTGATGAGATTTGTAACATTTTTTAATACGAGGTAAATAAGCAATGATAACTAGGTTTTTACCCTCCATATTGATTTTAGCAATGGTTATATTTTGTTGTGAAGATGACAAAATTGAACAACATAAAATCAAGTATGAAGTCAGGACCAGCCCATGGCAAGGTATGTTAAAAATATCCTATACGGGTCCATTCGGACTGGAGGAAGTTGACATTACAGTTAATGAAGAAGGAAAATGGCCCAGCCCTCTTTATACGTTTAGTACTGGAGATTTTGTTAGATTAGATCTCATAAGTTGCGGGGTGAAGCCTAATTGCTCTGGTTATATTTATATGGATGGTGTTGAAGTAGCAAGTTGTGATGGAGAGGGGGCGCATTGTTTATATTTGGTTCCATAATAAACTTGGATTGTTTTATTGATATCAATGTTGCAATAATATTTGATCATGAATAAACAGTTCTCAAAACAAAATGAACGGAATTTGCTGATGGATGGCGCCATGGGAACAGAATTAATCCGCAGGGGACTTGATCTTTCTCTCCCGCTTTGGTCCGGGGACATAAACGTGACGCACCCATTGGAAGTATCTCAGGTTCACGAAGACTATCTGTCTGCAGGAGCAGACATTATCACAACAAATACATTCCGCACGACTCCCCGAACCTATATTCATGCAGGATATTCAAAACGTGAAGCCAAACTACGGGCGCGGAAAAGCCTGCTTACAGCTGTAGAAATAGCGAAAAATTCCGCAGGTAAAAAATGTGTTATTGCAGGATCAATTGCACCGCTGGAAGATTGTTATTCACCTGAACTATTTCCGGGAAATAAGGCAGCTATGGCAGAATATGCTGAGCTTGTAGAATGGTTGGTATCTGCAGGGGTGGACATAATCCTTTTTGAGACAATGGGATGCTGGGATGAAATCAAAACGGCTATGGAAGCTGCATCAGATATAAAAATTCCACTCTGGTTAAGTTTGATATTGAGAGACGAGAAAACATTATTAGATGGCTCTGATTTAGGTGAAATACTTTTAAAATTGAAAAATTATAGAACTGAAATTGTATTACTGAATTGCAACATGATTTCAGTAACCAAAGGTGGATCAAATTTAATGAAAGAATATTGGAATGGTTCATGGGGTGTGTATCCAAATGTTGGAAAAATATTTCCATCCAAAACAGGGCACATACATTCGAAAGTGGATGTGAATGAATTTGTATCTGAAATGCATCAAATGATAGAAATGGGTGCTCAAGTGGTGGGCGCTTGCTGTGGTTCTACCCCGGAATACATCAGGGAGTTGAGAAAATGTGTTGATGATTTTTCTGGAAACAAATCATGATAAATATTTTTCCGTTTGAAAAGTTAGGAAATAATAATTACGGCTGGCTCAATGCTCATTACCATTTCAATTTTGCAGACTACTTTCATTCTAAAAAAATGGGATACCCGCCACTGCTTGTATGGAATGATGACCAGATCAAGCCCGGAACAGGCTTCCCAATGCATTCCCATCAAAATATGGAAATCATCACCTATGTCAGGAAAGGAGCAATCACTCATGAGGACAGCTTGGGGAATAAAGGAATCACCCGCGCCGGTGAGATTCAGATCATGTCTGCCGGGACAGGCATAACTCATTCCGAATATAACGCTGAAAAATCAGAGACTCTTTTATTCCAGATTTGGATACAGCCAAATAAAGTAAACCTAAAACCAAGGTGGGAGACAGTGAATACGAAATTTGAGAATCAAAATGATTTTTATATTTTGGCATCCGGGCAGCAAGAAATTTGGAATCCAAATCTTATTCAAATTCATCAGGATGCTACATTATACCTGATAAAGGGTAGAAAAAATGAAACTATTGAATATTCATTGAATCAAAACAGACAGATTTATTGTGTTGTTTCCGAAGGCAATTTGTTTTTAAATAATAATAAACTTGAGCATAGAACTGGTGTGTATATACATAAGGAAAAACAATTGAATTTCGATTTTATTGTGGACACTGAAATAGTGTTCATCGATTTACCGGAGTTTTAAAATGATTAAATCATTTGTTGTTTCGTAAGCAGGGTTAGATTAATCTTTAAATATTGAATAAATAGAATTAGCCACACCCAAAAAGTTTTATTAAAATAATTTAGGAGGAATACAATGAGTGATGAAGGAAGTCAAATCAGAAAAACCAACGATAGAAGACAAGATAACCGAAGACAAGAAGATAGACGAGCGAGAGAGCGAAGAAAGGAAGACAGAAGAAAAAAGCAGGTCCCTGTTGAGTTTGACAGGAGAAAGGAAAGCGACAGGCGAAATATTTCAGAATAAAATGGATAACTGGCTATCCAAATAATTATTCACATTATTATTAAAAAAAATATTTATGAATGATCTGATTAAATACTTTGACAGTATTCCAACCAGTTCCCGAACAATATTTTTAGTTTCTGGATTGGCGTTTTTTCTGATACTTGAATCCGGTATTCCTTTATTCCGGTTTCAATACAATAAAGTCAAACATGGCTTTTTAAATATCTTTTTCACTCTCACAACACTGGTAGTGAATCTTATTGGTGCAGGATTGATTTTAGCTGCGGTGCAATATAATGAAATTCACACAACCGGATTATTGAATTGGATTCATCTTCCTCTCTGGATGGAGGTGATTACAGGTTTTCTGATCCTGGATCTGATTGGAGCCTGGCTCATTCACCTGCTTGAACATAAGGTGAAATGGATGTGGAAATTTCATATTATTCACCATACTGATCCCTTTATTGACGTGACTAGCGGTTTACGCCATCATCCGGGAGAAAGCGTCTTCCGGTTATTATTCACATCATTGGCTGTCTTTATTTCCGGCGCATCATTTGGGATTGTTATGCTGTATCAAACCCTGTCAGCATTTTTTGCCCACCTGACACATGCGAATATCAGCATGCCAAAATTTATTGATAAAATTTTCGCTACTGTATTTGTTACACCTCATTATCATAAAGTCCATCACCATTTTGTCCAACCCCATACAGACCGGAATTACGGGAACATCTTTTCTCTCTGGGACCATGTATTTCGCACTTCTATAAAAGTGAACAGTCTGGATGAATTGACCTACGGGTTAGATACACACCTGCAGCCGGAGGAAAATTCCAACCTGAAAAATATGCTGTTAATCCCTTTCCAAGAATACAGACCGCCCATTGGATCAAAATTTGGGTCGTGAGAAAGTATGAATAGCGCTAAAAGGAATATAACCCTGTAGTCAATGTAATAGTTCTTTTCCCCTGCTGAAACAGTGATTGGGAATCCCTAATTTCTGGTTTAGCTGTAAATTATTTTCCAAATCATTTTCTATTGCTTCAATTTGAAACATTTCTTTTAAAGATAATTTACCCAAAAAATAAAAAGCGCTGACTAAAGGGGTAGAAATCAGGGGGAAATCGCTTCCATAATACAGCCTGTCAAATAGTTTCGGATGGTTTAAAAAATACCTGAGTTTCAGTGTTTTATGTAAGAAGGACAAGGAGGAGATGTCTCCATAAAGGTTCGGATAATTTTTCAGCATTTGTAAAAACCTGTCAAAATATTTCCCCCGTTTGTCACCTCCAGTATCAGCGCAATGGGCAACGATCACTGAAACACCTTCCTCCAGGGGTAAAATCAAATGATCCGGATTACCTAAGGATTGATCCTCCACCGGCACCGAATATTCTTTTCCTCCATGAACGAGCAGAGGGATGTTTTTGTCTGTGAGTATCCTGTAGAAAGGGATATGACTGGAATCGGAAGGATTGATGTTTTGGCTGTTTGGAAGCCATTTTATAAGTACTGCTCCATTTTCAATCACTTTTTCCAGTTCATGCAGGGCGTCTTTCCTATTAGGATTTACCGATGCCCCAGGAAAAAAGCGGTCACTTTCGGAGCATACCTTAAACAGGTATTCATTAGGAACGTAAAATGGGGTTCTATCATAATCCATTTCACCATTTTCATTGTAAACACCATCCATTGCAAGCAGAATACCGTAATAAGGAACCGATGTTGATTCTACCTGCTGCTTCAACATTGCGACATATTGCCGGTCGATTTCATCTGAGCTGATATTTCTGTCAATGTCCAGAAATGGTACAAGCATTTTATAGGAAAGAGACTTCCGGGCTCTTGGCCCCAAATAACATCCGTTGGATGGACTTTCACCAATCAGGTGCATGTGGATATCAACAACTTCAGATACTTTGTTTTCCTGGGCGTTGATCATTCCAGGGATCAAATTACCAAGGAATCCAATAGAAGCTGTTTTGAGGAAATTGCGCCGGTTCATTTGTTTAATATTTATGTAGAAATTGTAATTATAATGGAGTGCATGCTCTATATCTTTCTTGCAAACTGATAGTCAAAGTGATAATTTCACGACAGTCCATGCGGGCGTCGTATAATGGTTATTACCCGAGCTTCCCAAGCTCGTGACGTGAGTTCGATTCTCATCGCCCGCTCTG
>Ga0066376_10004101_pt1 | contig 12776 bp, 9 predicted proteins | sample Knorr_S15_td_Bot_FD_77009 | JGI IMG/M metagenome (GOLD analysis project Ga0066376, IMG submission 77009) | Marine microbial communities from Southern Atlantic Ocean transect - Knorr_S15_td_Bottom_ad_5009_LV_A | ecosystem: Environmental > Aquatic > Marine > Oceanic | place: Southern Atlantic... | reverse complement strand
GACCCATCCCGGCAAACCTGCAGATTGCAAGGCTTTGCGGAAGAGTGCCGCCCGGTGCGAGGGGGCAGTTTCGGGGTCAGTGGTCCCTACTGGACTTGAACCCGGTGACGTAACCCCTTCAGTGTCCGCGGACTTACGTCAAACACCGAATCAGCGCGCTGCAGAATGCGCTGCAGTTGGTGACGATTTGCCGCCAATCGACCCCGATCTGGCCAGCGTGATCGAGGCTTGGGGTACGCTGCCGGCGGACACCCGAGCAGCCATTCTGGCAATTGTTTCAGATGTGCAGATCCGTTGAGGAAATATTCACTCCTCCATCCGTCTCCCTGATGTGACGGTCCGTTGCCTTGTCTTGGACTCGACACTTCAATGTGGGTGGATAGGTGTTATCCACATCTGCAACCTTGAGAAGCGACTGAGATGTACGTAATAACCTGGTGCCCACACTGTGGAAACGGTCCGTTCCGGTTTAGGCCACCTGTTATTCGAAGTTCAGGTTTGCCGATTGCTCGTCGCTGTGAACGTTGTGATGGAATCGTCAGTCTCAGAAACTTCGCGGTCGAGTGGGACTTGCTTTCAGAGTGGCAAAGAGGTATCCGCTATTTCTCGACTGGAGTGGTGACGACGTTCGGTTGGGGATGGGCAGCGGTTTTGTTCACGTTTGCCTTGTTCTACATCAATGGAGTCCTCTTTGATCCGCCGCCAGAACCTGCGACTTTTGTATTCTCATCGGCATTCTTCGTGACGTGGGGAGCAATCGCTTCATGTTTGATCGTGTGAAGTTTTCCCCGGTACATTCGCAGAGACAAAAAAAGGTCACGCGACCGTCTCCGCGATCCTGAGTACCGGCAACTACTTAGGGACACTGGCTGGGTGCTTCCCGCGAAGTGGGATCAGCTCGATAGAAACGGCCAGAATGATGACGTCATTGATACGCTGTCTGAGACGATCCGGTTATATGCCGGAAGGGCAGACGGCCACTACAGCCGAGGGTGTGCGTACTACGAAAATGAGCAATACGACCTGGCAATAAAAGACTTCACTGATGCCATTGAACTGAAGCCCGATGCACAGGCTGCCTATTACCTACGTGGTGCGGCATTCGTACAGAGCAACAAATACGGCTTGGCCATCGTGGATCTGACGACCGCCATCATCTTATCTGGTGAGGTGTGGCAAAAAGCGTCTGCCGATGACCTGAGAGGGATGGCGTACCAGAAGATAGGTGAGCAGGCCAAAGCAAATGGCGACTTTGCCAAGGCCAAGGAACTGGAGTCAAAAAGATAGGCGTTGGGCCAATGTCTCCCAACCCCGGCCCCGGCGTTCAACCCGCCCGGCGGTGTGCCCAGGAACCGAACCGACCCCCCGCCCCGTTTGGGAGGGAGTCCCTGACTTAGCCCGTGTTCGCCACGACACGAGAATGAGGGGGCCAGTACCCCAGGCTGGGGGGCACTCTCAAACTTCGATGCCACCTGGCCCACCGACCGGAGTTTGCGATCAGTCGGGCAGTTTCCTGAAGTCCCTGGCGTGAATCACGCCATCGCGGTCTATCACGACCTGGCCGAAGGTGACACCGCGTGGACTGCTGCTGTCGTCGCCCGGTCCGAAATCGAGTCTCTCGGGAAGGATCAGCGAACGGTTGCGCTCGGCCTTGCCGCCGAATTTCATTTTCCAGCCGCTGGAGCCGTACCCCAGCAACAACACCCCGGTGCCGGAACGGCCACCCCCAATGGTGTTGGGCTGGACGCTAACATGTGCCACGTCGGTTGAGCTGTCGTACCAGGGGGCCAGGATCGACGTGATGCCGTGCGTTTCGATGCCGGTGTGACACAACTCGATGATCGGCCGCGAGATCAGGCACGCCTGCGCGTAGGTGACGATTCCCTTGTCGAGGCTGCTGAAGTAACAGTCTTCGACCGTCACCCCGTTGCCACCCAGCTGGCGACCGTCGCCGATCTGGAGGCCGATTCCCCTGGGGTCGTTCGGATAGGTATGACCGATCCGACACTCGCGAATTGACACACACAGGGCGTTGGGGATTCGGATCCCGTTGGTGAAACCGTTAACACTCACCCGTTCGATTCTCAGGGACCGTTGTGTTCCCCCCTCGGCCCATATGCCCCAGCCGGTGGACCGGCCACTGGAAGTCAGTACCAGGTCCGAGACCATGAAGTTGTCCGGATCGGGCACCAGCGTAATGCCGTCTCCGGTACTGGGGGTGTAATCCAGTTTCACACTGCCGACGTGGAGCCCCTTCAGGTGAACGTTGGCGCGTCCGGTGAGTCCCGTGTGTCGGTAGACACCCGCCGGAAAGAAGACCACGCCACCGGTCTTGCTGACCGTGTCGATTGCGGACTGGATGTTGGCGGTGTCGTCTCCGCTGGGGTTGTGTGTGACCACGATCCGACCGGTGATCTCTGGTACACCGGCGGATTCCGTCGGACGTCGAGCAGCAACCAGCATGATCGTGGCCATGGCGATCAGTAGTAGAAAACCGCCGTGTCGTGACCAGTGGTCGTGGCTTGTCGAGAGGTTGGTTCGGGTTTCCATGGTTGTTTCCTGTGGATTGTCGATTCGTCGTCCCCGCCGAGGGTCCAGAAGCGTGTCTCCTCAAGAGCAGTGTCTCTAGCCTTACCCCGGCGGAACAAGTTTCACGAGCCGGGTAATGGCGGCCTCGTGGCCAAGTAGGGCCTCCACGCGGCCGGGTCACCGTGCCCTGGCAACACCCAGGGGTTCGGCCGGCCTGGGAACCCAGAAGCCCCTGCCGCGGGCTGCTTCCCTGCCGGGTGGCGACCATTGGCGGGCATGAAAAATGCCGACTCCCTTGATGATTCGGTGTGACACTGTCACCAGCCGGTTGCCCGGCAGCAGGACCGTACTGGCGTATTGGCAATTGTGGCCCAGTTGAAAGATGCTGCGACTCCAGCTGTGTCCCTCGTCGTGGCTGACCATGAACCGTTGTCCGGATCCGTCGGTCTTGTGTCCGAAGACCAGCAGGATGGTCTTGTCGGGCAGTTGCACCAGGCAGGCCGTTTGTTCGTCGAATCCGGTGACAAGCCGCGGTGTGCTCCAGGTCTTGCCACCGTCGTCGGAGTGCAGGATGGCCGTGTTGCGGGCGACCAACCCCTTGCCGGGTTGCTTGCTCTTGGTGAAAGGCGACTTGTCGGAACGCAACAGGTGGGGAGCGGCCAGCGAATCGGGGTCACCGGGCAACTTGTGACGCTGGTAACGAACCGTGGCCAGCAGTCGACCGGAGGGCAGGACGAGGATGTCGGGCTCGGCTCCGTACCGACACATGGGCCGGGAATCCCGCTGCCAGGTCTTGCCGTCGTCGGTGGATCGCCAGAGAAAGGCCTGTCCGAATTGTTTCGCCTTGGGCAGCGGTCCGTGGGGAGACTGGAACCAGGCTCCCATGGCCAGTACAACGCTGCCGTCGGGGAAAGCCGTAAATCGACAGCGATGGGCTCCCGCGTTTTCCCGCGGACCGCGGTTGAGTTGAACCGGAGCGTCCCACGTCGCCCCGTTGTCGGTGGATCGTGTGACATAGAGGTCGGCGTGATAGCTGGGATCGGAGTATCCCACGTAGGGGCTGCCGTCGTTGTACTGCACGGTGAGATGGGCCAACAGTGTGCCCCGTGCCGTGATGCCACAGCCGTCGAAACTGTTGCTGAGCACCTTGCTCCCGGCCGGGGTCCGCAATCCCCGTGGTGGTGAGCCCAGGCTCGTCCAGCTTGTCCCGCCGTCGGTCGAGCCGGCGATGGTCGACCAGCAATGCGCAATCAACTGGTTCTCGGGACCGCGGACGAGCGTGGGTTGTGAGGCGGCGAACTTGGTGGAGATTTCCTTTGAAGGCCAGGGCTGAAAACGGCTCTTACGGTGTTGCATCCCCGCCGCAGAGAAAGGGCGTCCGAAAAGTGCCAGGAGTTCTGGATGCCCCTCCGCCCAGGTCGTCGTTGGCGAATCGGCGGCCGGGCAACTGGACATCCCAGGATGGCAGACCAAGCCACCGACCGTCAGCAGCCACGGCAGAACGGGATGCAGAAATCGAAGCGAACGGCCGTTCACGTTGTCCATTGCCAGTTCTCGCCAGGTTCGCGGGGAGTCACAGGCCCTCTGGTCGCGTGGCACTCTATGACCGGAGCCTGCGATGTTCAAGAGAGCGACTTGTTTCTGGACATCACGAGTTGACGCCTGGATCGAGGGAAGATACGACCGTGGTGGGAGTGGTACAGATTGGAGACGGTCGTGTTGAGACAGCTCGTGGTGTTCGGTCTTCTACTGGCAGGGGCCGGGCACCCGGCAATGGCCGGTGAGTCCTTCGAGGTCACCGTTGCTTATCGATTCGTCGGTCCGGTGCTGCTCGAGGGAGGCCGGTTGCTGGCGATCGACCGAACTCTCGAGATGATCCGGTCCATCGACAAGGGGCGAACCTGGACCAGCATCGGGCCGTTTCGGGATGCCGCGGGCCGTGTGATCATGAAGGGCAACGTTCGTCCATGGAGCCTGCTGCGGCTGAAGTCCGGTGCGATCGCCGTCACCTTCGAGACGATCCCACCCTCCCAGGGAGGAGGAGTGGGGGAGGGGGCCGGTACGTTTTTCAGCCGGTCTCGTGACGAGGGAAAGACCTGGTTGCCCCCGATTCGTGTCAGTTGGCCTCGCTCTCCTGCCAACCCGACCTGGTTGATCCAGACCCGGAAAGGTCGCCTGGTCCTGCCCAACGAGTACTGGCGGACGCAACCGATGGACCGGGGCCTGGGAATCTGCACGGCGTTTTATTCGGATGACCAGGGACGGAGTTGGCAAGAATCCCGCGACAGCCTCTGGGTCTGGGAGAACGGGGGGCGGCAGCAGGGAAGCTGTGAAGTCCCCACGGTTGTCGAGACATCCGACGGTCACCTGTTGATGTTCATGAGAACATCGTTTCAACGGATCGCACGCAGCGAGAGCCGTGACGGGGGCCGGACCTGGAGTCCCGTGAAATTGACCGGGTTGCTCAGCAGCAACTCCGAGATTTCCCTGCAACGGTTGCCGGGGTCCGGCGAACTGTTATGTGTCTGGAACCAGGCCAGCAAGCGGGAGATCGAAACCGGTTACTACCGTGCGAGGTTGACCTCGGCGATCTCCCGGGACAATGGCACGACCTGGAAGAACTTTCGTACTGTGGCGATGTCACCCGGACAAACCCGCGTCACCAGGATTCCGGCCGGCGATGCGGCCGGATTTCTCAAGACACCACGTGCGGTTCCCAGAGAGTCGGAGATGCTCGGCGCGGAGTTCCACATGAACCGGGCCCCGCGCGTTCGAGTGATCGGTGAATCGGCCTACCTGGTCTACACGCATCGGCGTTATCGCTATGTCAAAGGGAAGTTGAAGCGAACCGTCAACGAGATGCGGTTGCGGGTGTTTCCGGTGTCGTGGTTCAACGCCGTTGAACCGACAAAGTGACGGCACCCCAGCCCCGGCGTTCAATTCGCCAGATCCGACCACGTCCTCCTGCGTCGCGCGGTGGGGCCGTCAGCGTGATCGCGTGGTCACCGCCATGCCATTTTGCCATCCCGCCGCCGCGTTGATACGCTGAACCCGTCGTGTTACTGATCCCCCCGACCGTGCGGAGATCTCCACCGTGCAACGTGTGACCGCTCGCTGCTGCTTCCTGCTGGTTACGACTGTGTTCTGCTGCGGGCCATCGACGGCCCAGGTTGGCAAGCCCGGGCTGAATATCACCGGCCCCGCATCAGCCCAGGAAGTGATCGACATCGGCGCACGACTCGAGCCGTTGATCGACGAGTATTTGGTCGCCAAGAAAGCCGGGGCCCTGCGACTGCAGCTGCATCGCCCGGTTCGACAGAACGACTCGATCACGCTGAACAAGCCCTGGGAAGGAAACAACAGCGCCTACGCGACCGTACTGAAACACAACGGCCAGTTCTTCTTTTATTACCGAGGCACCACGCTGATTCTGGATGGCAAGGTGCAGCACGGGCACCTCGCCACGACCTGCGTGATGACGAGCCGCGACGGCGTGAAATGGAAACGCCCGGACCTCGGGTTCGTGAAGCGGAACGGGTGGGAAAAGAACAACATCATCCTGACGTTGGACCCCGCCTGCAAAATCGATTTCTCCCAGGGCCAGACACTCGATGACGGGCACGACCTACTCAGTGGCAAAAAGGTCCCATTCACCGGGGCCTCCCACAATTTCACTCCGATGATCGACACGAACCCCAAGTGCAAACCGAACGAGAAATTCAAAGCACTGGGCGGGCACGATCATCGAACGCTCTACTCGTTTGCATCGCCAGACGGTTTGCACTGGACCATGATGCAGAAAAAACCCGTGATTGTTGACGGGATGATGGACTCACAGAATCTCGCTTTCTGGGATCCCGTCCAGAAGAAGTACTTCGCTTACTACCGGGACTTCAAGAACAAGAAGGGCGACACACGAAAATACGCCAAGCACGAGTTCTACCTGCGTGATCGCGATGTCCGTGTCGCCACCTCGACCGACTTCGTCAACTGGACAAAAGGGGACTGGGTGGAGTGGCGTCCCGACCGGATGACGCAAATCTACACAACTCAATTGCAGTTGTATCCTGGGGCTGAGCATCTGCGAATCGGATTTCCGATGCGCTACGTCCCCGGACGCGGTCGATTCTCCCAGTTGAATGAACGCCTCGCAAAATCGTCCGCGTATTATGCATCGGTCTACACGGACACCAGTTTCATCAGCAGCCGCGACGGCCGGACATTCCACATCTGGCCCGAGGCACTCGTTCGCCCGGGGGCAACCGCTGAACAGTGGCTCTACGGATTTGGCGGTACGGCACTGAATCTCTTCGAGTCCCCGTCACGGCTGCCGGGTGGCGATCCGGAGTGGTCGTTTTATGTGCAGGACCACGGCGCGTGGTTTGGCAACGGCATGACCTACAACCGCTACTCGATTCGCCAGGACGGTTTCGTTTCCGCATCGGCCCCACTTTCCGGCGGATCGTTCACCACAAAACTGATTCGGTTCTCCGGAGATCACCTGCTGTTGAATTACTCGACATCGGCACTGGGAGGTATCCGTGTCGAGATACAAGGAGAGACCGGGACACCGCTTCCCGGATTTTCCCTGGACGATTGTGCCGAGCTCTTTGGCAATTCTCTGAAACGTCCTGTCACCTGGAAGAGCGGCGCCAAGGTGGACACCATCGCTGGAAAGCCAATTCGCCTGCGTTTTGAACTGAAGGATGCGGACCTGTTCTCGATGCGGTTTTCTGCCAATCGCTAAGTCCGGAATCTTGCGAGCCACACACCCGAGAATCCCGGGCAAGGTGCCCCGGCCCGGGTTCATTTTCGCCGGGGCCTCGGCGTTCAACCCGCCGGGTCCACCAGTGACAGCGCGCTGCAAAATGCGCTGCAGCAACCCGCCGCAGAGGGTCGCAAGGCGTCGCAGCCGAAAACGACCCATCCCGGAAAACCTGCAGATTGCAAGGCTTTGCGGACGAGTGCCGCCCGGTGCGAGGGGGCGGTTTCGGGCTCAGTGGTCCCTACTGGATTTGAACCAGTGACCTCTCGGATGTGAACCGAGCGCTCTAACCGGACTGAGCTAAGGGACCTGTGATTTCGGCCGATGGTGTCGCGGGGGTCAGTCTAGATGGTGCGGTGGGTGGCGTCCACTTTGGGGTTTCCGGGGACATGAGGGAGGCCGAATGCCGGCGAGGGGACAGGCACCCGCCTGCGGCGGGGGAGCCAGTCCCTGAGGTTGACGCCTAGCGGGCGGCTCGGTCGTTGAGCTGGTACAGAGGCAGGAAGCGGTAGTACACCTCCAAGCACAACGTGCTCAACGCCGTTGAGTAGATCCGGCCACCATGGCTGCCCCACGGGCCCCTCGGGTCCCAACTCCCCTTGGCATGACCATCCTGACGCTGAGTCGCAACCAGCAGGTTCCGCAAACTTCCGTTCCATTTCTGCCACGGCTCGCCACCGTACTGGTACATCGCCAGCGCCCCGTAATACCAGTAGTACAGGTTCGTCTCGGACAGCTTCGGCTTCTGCAGACTCAGGTACTGCACCGCCTCGCGGCTCGCCGGATGGTCCCGCTCGATCCCCAGCATCTGCTTCGAAAACAACGCCTCGGCAGTCATCGTCGCACTCACCTGCTCCTCGGGACGGTACGACGCCAACCCCTTGAACCGACCACTACTGCGGCTGTTCACAAAATGGAACATCAGGTCCTTGGTCTTCTCCGGAACACTCAGGCCGGCAATCTCGGCACTCTTGAGCGCCATCAACTGCCAACCGAACATGCTCATGTCACCCTCCTGGCCCTTCACGTACCGCCAGCCGCCGGTCTCGGGATGCTGCTGTGAGATGATGTAGGACACCGCCCGGGTGACCGCAGTCCTCAACCGCACATTCCGCGCCTTGTCCTCCTGCATCCCGTACGCCTCGGCCAACGCATACGTCGAAATCGCATGGCAGTAGTTCTTCGCATACCGGGTCGCACGGCTGCCCAGGAACCCGCCGGCCTGCTGCTGCGAAATCAACCAGTTGATCGCCCGAGTGATCTCATCGGCGTACAAACCCTCCTCGTGCGTATACCCCGCACCCAGAAACGCCAGCAGCGACAGCGCCGTGATCCCCGCATCAGCGTGCAGACCCGCCCTGCGCTCCGCCTCGGGTCGACTCGCGTCACCATGCAAGCCGCGACCTCCGGGGTCCTGGCAGCGTTGGCCGCCGGGGCAGTGAGTCGAGAAGCCGTCCGAATCCCAGTATCCGTCCTTGTGCTGGTGACGAGCCAGCCACGCCAGGCTGAACTCGACCGCCTGCTCGGACGCCTCGGTGCCGCCGTATTTCTGAGCCGCCAGCCGTCGCTGTGTGAGTGTTCTCAACCGATACGTCGCCGGCAAACTCAACTCGCGTCGCCGCCGTGGCGCCGCCGCCACCGAGGGACGAACCGAGTTGGGTCGTACGCCGGGTACCGGCAATCGGCTGGCAACCCCGTCACGCACCGAACGGCTGGTGCCGGGTCGAGGCGTCGGAGTGCGAGCGATGCGGCCGGGTGCCTGACGGGTCGGCACGCCGTCCCTGCTCCCGCCGGGCCGCCGACGCTTGAGCCGGGTGAAACGCTCCGAGGCCGGGGAACCGGCCGCTGTGCCCGAGGTGGTTGCCGGAGAATTGGTTCCGGCCACGTTCAAAGCCGCCGCACCCGCCACCGGACCCTCACGACGTCGGATCACATCACCCTCGGCCGCCCGCTTGATCGAGAAATCCGTCGATGCCACACGAGGTGTCTCCAGACCCATCGGTCGAGACACCGCCGCAGGTCGCGGAGTCTGCCGCTCGACAGAGCCTCGTGTCGGAGTCCGCTCGAGCGGCACGTCGGAACGCAACCCCGCCCGCCCCTGCGGCCGGCGCAGACGACTCGTCGTCGGCACACTCACCTCCTGCCGACTCTCCGCCGTCGGGTCATCCACCAGCAACGGCACGTCGGCTCGCTGACGCTTGCCCCTCTCAGCCAACTCGATCGGCTGGGGACGCGCCTCGGGACGATCCAGCACCTGAGGCACATCCTTCAACTCAGGCTCAACCCGTTCCGTCTCCTCCGTCACCCGCTCGGGAGTCGCCAACTCGGTCAACTCCGGCGGCGCCACAGGAACCCGCTCAATCGGCCGCTGCTCGGTCTCGGGCAACTGCTGCCACACCGGAGTGTTCCCCGGTTCAGGCTCGGGATTCAACTCGTCGGCCTCCACCAACTGGTGCTCGACATCCACCTCCACCTCCGGAGTCTGAACCTCAGAAATCGCCGGCGGCGGCGAGATGGCCACCAGGCCCAGAGCACACGAGACGTGGACGAGAATCGAAAAGACCAGCGACTTCTGACTCGGGTCGTTGTCCCCCCAACGAGTCACCAGCATCGTCACCAGGTGGATCGACGCACAGAACAGGCCCGCCAGCAGACAGCCCCACAGCACCTTCGCCGCGATGTCGGGGGAAATCCCCAGCAACTCACCGATCGTTTGCACGGCGTCCGCGGCGGCCAGCAACATCAGTTGCCCTCCTCGTCCTGCTTGTACGCCAGCGAGATCCTGGTGATCTGCGTCCTGTGACACACACCCAGTACGTTGATCACCGGCTGGTACATACCCTGCCCCTCACCACGGACCACCACCGCCTGGTCCTCGAAGTTCTCCTTCGCACTCTGCAACTCCTGCTCCAACTCCTCCAGCGACATCGCCTGGACACCCAGCAGGATCGTACCGTCTTGACGGACGTTGATGATCAACGCATCGGGAGTGCCCGTCAGAGGCTGGACCTCGTCGGAACTGGGCAACTGGATGTCGTACTGCCGCTCCTGCTCGGTGAAACGGGCTCCGACCAGGAAGAAGATGATCAGCAGGAACACGATGTCGATCATCGGCGTCAGGTTGATCGCCGCCTCTTCGGTTTGATCGGCACCCCTGAGTGGCATCGCCTCGCGTCTCCGGTCTCGGCCTCGAAACGGCCCCCGTGGCACTGGGACCCCGTCACCTTGCTCTGCGATCCTCTTACCCGGTATCGGCCTTCTGACCGCTAAACGGTTACGTTTTCGTTGATCGCTCGTCCCGTGAATACCACCTCGATGTCCTCGATTTCCAGCCACGCCGCCCCGGTGGCCGCCGTGCCGATCTTTGCAGGCAACAGCGTCACCACCACGCCCAGCCCCTTGCCGATCGCGAAGTTCGAACCCGGCTTGCCGCTGTCCAGCCTCGCCGAAAACTCCAGCGTCACGAAGTCCTTTCCGCCAACCGCCTCGGCAGGCAAGTCGTGAACCACCAGGGTCTGCCGCTGCGACGGGTTCTTCGAAAGGCTCCCATACCTGCAGAACTCAAGCTTCACGGTCGCCAGCTTGGCGATCGCACCATGGCCTCGCAGCCGGATCCGAGCCAGGTAGCCACCGGCTCGAGGATTGATCAGTTCCTGGCCCAGGTACACCGTGCCGGTGGACTTGGCCCCCGCCGTGGCGTAGCCCATCCGAGCCGTTCGGCTGCCCCGAGCGTGCCAGGCACCAAAGCCCGAGGGAGACTCGGCAACCAGCAGCGGAGTCGCCCGCCAGCCCTTGGGCCGTGAACCGAATTCCGCTGCCTCGATCGAAGCCTCCGGACCAAACCCTCTCTGGTTCAACTTGCGGCCGTCAAACGGCTTGACGCGATCGAGCGATCCGCCGGGGATGACCCGGATGTCGGTCGCCGGTCGGGTCCCCAGCAGGTCGCGAATCGGCTCGCCCCTGGTCAATTGCAGCTCGCGGCCGAGCGGATCGTGGAACGCGCCGCGGGGGTCGATGCCCAACAGGTGGAAGATCGTCGCGGTCAAATCGGCGGGGGTGACCCGGTTGCGAGCCGGGTAGGCTCCGTGACGGTCACTGGCTCCATAGACCTGCCCCGGCGAGATGCCGGCACCGGCCAGGGCGAAACTGAAGACACTGCCCCAGTGGTCTCGACCACCCAGCGGGTTGATCTTCGGAGTCCGACCGAACTCGGCAATCGCCACCACCAGCGTCTCATCGAGCAACCCTCGAGTGTCCAGGTCCTCGATCAAGGCCGTGAAACCCACATCGAATTTCGGGCACAGCACGTCTTCGAGCCGATCGGCGTTCTGGGCGTGTGTGTCCCACATCGGGTTGTCGACGGCCGAATCGCCCGGCTCGCGGACCCAGTTGACATGCACCAGCCGCACACCCGCCTCGACCAGACGCCGCGACAGCAACAGCAACTGGTTCCAGTTCGAGAGGCCGTAGCGGCGTCTGAGCGTCTCGGGCTCGCCACTGACATCAAACGCGTTGCGGACCCGTCCGTTGAGCAGGATGTCGAAGGCCTGGTTCTGGTAGGTCCCGAACAGCTTTGGCTCCCGACCCCGACTGATCCCGCCAAAGTGGCGTTCGACCTGCTCGAGCAACCCGACCCGCTTCTTCAACCGCAACGCGGGCACGTCACCCAGTTGCAGGCCGGGAACCCCGTCACCGGGCTCCATCGGGTTCACCTCGAACCGATCCGGATCCCAGCGTCGGCCCAGGAACCCGCCGGTCTGGCCGGCGGGGGTCACGTTTTCGTTGAGCCGCATGATCTGGGGGACCCAGACGGTCGAAAGCGGCGGCAGTTTCTTGCTGGGCTTGAGTCGTTTGACGAGTGAGCCGAACCAGGGCCAGTCCTGGGGCGTGATCTTCCGCGGGTTGGAGCCCGCGTACTTGTAGCCGGTCAGCACCTCGTACCCGCTGCCCGAGTGCTGGTTGTTGTCGGTCGCCATCGAGCGAACGATCGCCAGCTTGTCGGCGATCCGAGCCGTCCGCGGCAACAGTTCGCAGAACTGCACGCCGGGCACGTTGGTCTGGATCGGCGAGAACAGGCCGCGGATCCCCGAGGGTGCCTCGGGCTTGGGATCGAACGTCTCGTGCTGAGGCGGTCCGCCCTGCAGCCAGACGTAGATCACGCTCTTGGCACGACCGAACGTCGGATCGGAGATCTCGCTCGAAGCGTCCGCCTGTGAGGCCAGCAAACTCGGCAGAGACAGACCCAGGCTCGAGAGTCCCCCGACCCGGATCATCTCACGACGATCCAGACGATCACACAGCCGTGCTGCGTCGCCTTCCAGAGACCACATCGCTGGAGGTTCCTCCCGTCTGCCCCAGGTGCCACGTCGGCTGCTGCCAGAGTACCAGACCACCTGCCCACTGACCATATCGTCAAATCGCCCATCAACGGGCCAATCTCCAGCTCACGTATCCGCGAAACCGCACAACGACTAGAATGCCG
>Ga0066376_10004099_pt1 | contig 12778 bp, 12 predicted proteins | sample Knorr_S15_td_Bot_FD_77009 | JGI IMG/M metagenome (GOLD analysis project Ga0066376, IMG submission 77009) | Marine microbial communities from Southern Atlantic Ocean transect - Knorr_S15_td_Bottom_ad_5009_LV_A | ecosystem: Environmental > Aquatic > Marine > Oceanic | place: Southern Atlantic... | reverse complement strand
TTTGATCCTTCCCAGTTGCATTGGCATAGATTTCGAACAAAATATCTCGAAGTCGGAGCATCTCTCGAGCTTCGATTTCAAGATCTGTGGCTTGACCTTCCAAAACTCCACTCAGCAATGGCTGATGTATGAGATTTTTTGAGTGCGGAAGCGAAAATCGCTTGCCCTTAGCGCCACTTGTGGCAATGACCGATCCCATCGAGGCCGCCTGTCCAATGATATATGTTGAAATATCACACGGGATGAAATTCATGGTGTCGACGATTCCAAGCCCCGCAGTTACCGACCCACCTGGGGAGTTGACATACAAGCAGATGTCAGCTTTAGGGTCATCATTTGCCAGATAGAGCAATTGAGCAACAACGAGATTTGCAGACTCATCCATGACCGGACCACCCATAAAAATGATTCGATCGTTGAGGAGTCGAGAGAAAATATCGTAGGATCGTTCTCCTCTTCCGGTTTTCTCAATGACGATTGGTACAAGGGTCGACATGGATTAGTCCTTCTTCTTGTCGTCTTGAAGTGAAAACACTTCGTCAACGAGCCCATACTCTTTGGCTTCATCCGCCGTGAAGTATTTATCTCTTTCACCATCGGTGGATACGGTTTCTAGAGATTGACCGGTATGTGATGCGATGATGGTATTGAGTGTTACTTTTGCTTTGATAATTTGTTCCGCTTGAATTTGTATATCAGTCGTTTGACCGGTGATGCCACCATATGGTTGGTGGATCATGACTTTTGCGTGTGGCAGAATGTGCCGTTTGCTTTCACATCCTGCACAAAGGAGAACGGCAGCTCCGCTGTATGCACGGCCAATACAGTACGTTGCAACATCAGAAGAGATGAATTGCATCGTGTCATACATCGCCAGCGTGTCATCAACTGATCCACCAGGACTGTTGATATACAAATTGATCTGCTGACCATGCTTTTGATCCTCAAGATACAACATTTGCATCATGACTCTTGCGGAAGACGCCTGATTGATCTCGCCAATCAAGAAGATCACTCGATTCTCAAGCATGAGTTCATCGAGGGTCATCTCGCGAGTGCGTTGATAATTTGAAGCCATGTTTACAGGATTGCTGTGTCCGCCAACCGAGCGAACGAGGTCAATGCCACTGTTATTTTCTATCAATTGTTCTGTCATCATGAAGATCGGATCCTTCCGAAGTTGCGGCATCATAGCAGGACACTTCGCAGTCGGCGAAGTAATCTCCGATTGATCATTCCTCACCACTGAGTGTTGGGCTGTGCGTATCTCCCGGATCATCTTCTCTGCTCAGCGGCAGGGTGATCCTGCATCGCGTTCCCCCACCCTCACCATCAAGCATTTCAATCGTTCCTTGATGCTCGAGTACTATCTTTTTTGCGACCGCGAGACCAAGCCCCGTCCCCCGCTGACCTTTCGTTGTGTGGAATGCCACAAAAACAGTTTCACGCCGACCAGGCTCAATACCGTCTCCATTGTCTGTGATATTGATTTCAAGAAACTCGCCTGGCTTTGGTATAGAGGCTGCAATCGTTACCTTCCCTGTTTTTGAAGGCGAAGCATCGACAGCATTATGAAGAACATTCAGTAGAACTTGCAGAATCGCAGTTCCATCAATTGGCACTGGTGGCAGATCTTGTTCCAGATGTGCTTCGATTGCAATGGTTCTTCGCTCACAAGCACCGCGCATCAAGTCAACAGCATCTTCCATAATTGGCTCGAGTTGTACGAACGCGATTTCAGGCACATTCGTTCTTGACCACGCGAGCATGTTAAAAGTCAAGGCGTACACCCGGTCTAGATTTCTCGCAAGGATTGGCCATCCTTCCTTTGCCAACTCAAGATTGCCTTTGCCGAGCGCTAGATCGATGGCCCCAGCACCACTCCGTAATCCCTGCAACATGTTCTTGACACTGTGGCTGATCGAAGCGACCGTTTCACCCATCGCAGCGAGTCGTTCATGTTGCAGGCGAGTGCGGGCAAGAATGGCAGTGAGTAACGCCAAGCCCCCGTGTCCACACGCCGTTGACAAGAGTTCTAGTTCATCCTCAGTCCACCGTCTATTTGTCGAATGAATTTCTAACAGAATAGCGCCGAGTCCCTTGCCGTGGGCAATGAGTGGAGCGCACAGTGCAGACTTAACCCCACTTTCAATCACGCCTTTGTCATGCAGGAATCGAACATCTTGGTCGACAATCGGAATGCGAAGACCCTGTTGGTCATTACACGCATGCATCACGATGGATTCAGAATAAACATCAGCATCATCACGAAGTTCTTCGCGTGAGGCTTGTACTGTTTGCGTTATGCTTTTTGCATCATCCATCAGCACGCCTACGCATCGGTCTGGTTTGAATTCATCCACAAGAATCGCGACAAGGTGTCGAAGGATCATCGCAGTGTCAATAGTTCCTGCCGTTGCAGCAGTAAGACGATGGACCATGCGCAAATGGTTTCTAGCCGCCTCGAGTGAGTGTGGCGAAGTGACAACAATTGACTCTGCACTTGTGTCATAGTTCGGATCGTCCAACGATTGCGGCGCTGAGGCAGCTGTATGCTCAGACAAACGAAATAGGGTTGCGCCACATCCCACTTCATCGCCAATTCTCAGCGAAATGCGATCTGTTAATAATCGACCATTTAAAAATGTTCCATTTGCCGACGACAGGTCTCGGAGATACCACGTTTCGCCATCAGGAGTTAGTTCTGCGTGTCTTCTGCTGATAGTGGGGTCACTCAGAGGCAGGGCTTCTGAAGATCGACCAATAAGTTGAGGTTCATCTTTTGGGAGGGGAAAAACCCCACCAAAATCAGGGCCTTCTATAACTTCAAGTGCCAACATGTAAGAATCCTAACTCCCCAAAAGGGCATTGTGTGTTTACCATAGGAACAATGCCAAAACAGCCAACATTCACCCCTTCAATGCGGATGGTCATTCTTCATGGGAAAGAGCCATTCTTGATGTCTAGATATACAGATGATTTGGAAACCGCACTTTCAAAGGAGTACGGGGAAGTCGAAAAACTCGTCTTTGACGGCACAACAACAGATCTTGCCACTGTACTTGACGAGATCAGAACGCTTGATTTGTTGACAAGGCACAAGTTGGTAGTTGTGGATGAGGCAGACTCGTTTCTTGCTTCAAAGGGAGCGGGCAGCACATCCTCGAGAAAAGCCATCGAGCGGTACGCAGAATCCACGGTAGAGTCTGCAACGCTTCTGTTACGTGCAACCGCATGGAGACCAGGCAAACTCGACAAGGCGGTCGCAAAGATCGGTCTCGTTTTTAAATTGGAGAACCTCTCCGAATCCGATTCAGTTCGATGGTGTGTCGGGCGCTGTGCCAAAGAGCACGCATGTTCAATCGAAGTCGATGCAGCGCAGTTGCTCGTCAACAAAATTGGTTCGGCGCTTACTCGCCTAGATTGCGAACTGGGAAAGTTGGCTGCGATGGTGGCTCCGAAGAACAACATTACAAAAAAAGCAGTTATTGAAATGGTTGGTCTCAGCAAAGAGGAGCAGGCGTGGGAGATCCAATCGGTGCTGTTGTCGGGGAATGGTTCCGCAGCATTGACGAAACTGGGCGAATTGCTTGATGTTTCAAAACAGCCAAAGGAACTTCTCATGTGGGCGGTAGTTGACCTTACAAGAAGATTAAGTGCTGCTGCTTCGATGCTTTCAGCGGGTCAACCTAACGCCGATGTTCGAAAGTCATTGAGGTTGTTTGGTGATGGCGGAAACAAGCTCATGGCAGTTGCAAAACGCCGGACACCATCACAACTTGCAGGCCTCTTCACGGAAGCGGTTGCAATAGACGCGAGATCAAGAAGTGGTACGCTTGATGGTCGCAGAGGATTAGAATTACTCACTGCTCGGGTTTGTCGGGAACTTCATTAATCCAGCAACAGTGACTGGCCGGTCATCTCTGCTGGCTGGGATATCCCAAGCAATTGCAACAAAGTTGGCGAAATGTCCGCAAGGATGCCGTCATTTCGCAGCGAAGAGCCACTGAACGCTTCGCTAATGACATGCAGTGGCACGTCGTAAGTCGTGTGTGCTGTGTCAGGGCTATTTGTTTGCGGGTTCCACGTTCGTTCTGCGTTGCCGTGATCTGCCGTGACAATCAATGAACCGCCAAGCCCCAGAACAGCATCGATGATGCGTCCACAACATAAGTCGACACATTCAACCGCTTGAATAATTGCTGGCAGGTTGCCAGTGTGTCCGACCATGTCCGGATTTGCGAAATTGACAATGATGACATCTGGGTATTGATCACCTTGCAGTGCATCAAGAACCCCTTGACACACCTGTTCTGCTGACATCTCTGGCTTTTGGTCATAGGTTGAGACATCGGTTGGACTCTGTACGAGAAGCCGCGACTCGCCATCGAACGGATCCTCGTTGTAATCGTTGAAAAAGAAAGTGACGTGGGGAAATTTCTCAGTTTCGGCACATCTCAATTGCGTAAGACCTTTTTTGGAGAGAACGTCACCAAGAATGTTACTCATTGGCTTCGGTTTATCAAACGCGACACCGGAAACTGGCAGGGATGATTCATAATTTGTCATCGTGGCAAAAAACACATTGTTGAACCGAGACCCACGAACAAACGGTCCACGTGGTACTTGCTCCCAAGCATCGTCGTCCAACACAAAGGCTCTGATCAATTCTCGAGGGCGATCTCCTCGATAGTTGAAAAAGAAGATGGCGTCATGATCTTTGATAAGACCAATCGGATTGTCATGTTCGTCGACGATTTGAGTGGGAACAACAAACTCATCACCCTTTCTACTTTCTTCGCTTGGATGTTCGTAATACGATTCGATTGCATCCATTGAACTTTTTGATGTACTACCCGTCGGCGTTTCACTTTCAAGCGGGTGCGATGTTTGTATCCCAGTCATTGCTTCAAATGCACGTGCAACCCGTTCCCACCGGTGATCTCGATCCATCGCCCAGTACCGACCCATGACAGAAGCAATTTTTGTGTTTGTACCCTGAATGCGCGATTCGATTTGTTCTACAAACCCCAACCCCGAAGTTGGGGAGCAATCTCTGCCATCAGTAATGACGTGAATGAAAATTTTTGCTTGATCAGGGGCTGCATCAAGTAGTGCAAAAAGATGTGAAATGTCACTGTGGACACGACCATCGCTCACAAGGCCGACGATATGAACAGCATGTTCTCCGCCTCGACGTAGAGCCTCTGTGATCACGGGGTTTGTTGCAAACTCGTTTCGACTGACTGCTTCGTTGAGTCGCTTCAATTCTTGCGGTACGATTCTTCCCGCACCGATATTCTGGTGGCCGACTTCACTGTTTCCCATGATGCCTTTCGGCAATCCGACCTGGGTGCCGCAAGTGCCAATCAGCGTGCTTGGCCAATCTCGATTCAGTGAGTCTGCGATGGGCGTCTCGGCTTGGATAATCGCGTTATACGCATCCATCGACGAATCGGGGTTTTGCCCCCAACCATCCCTGATCATGAGTATGACTGGACCCTGTTTAACCACCATATTCCTTTCGCATGCGTTCAAGCCCTCGTTTGTTTCTACCCTTTGCTTTTCGGAGTTTTTCGTCAATGATCGAGAGTACAGCGGAAGCGCCCCTTGTCGATGCAATTCTAGGGGCAATGATGACAAGATCATCGAGTGGATAGGGAGTTCGAATATGATCGATGAGCAATTGGATCGAAGTGTTGTTGGAAGTTCCAGCTAGATGCCACAACATATCTACCTCTATACGAGATGGCGAACGAAGAAGTTTGAATGCTCTCAAAAACAAATCCTCATCCTTAACTCGAAAAAGTGCTGGCAGAATCGCACTCGCAGATGCATCTCCTGCAGAGGATTGACTTCGGGCGAGCCCCCACAACCCAACTGCAAGTTTATCTTTTCCAAGAAGTGTGACGGCGTGAATTGCTTTTGAAAACTGCTCATCATTTGGGTGATCGACTGCGTATTGCATCGCTTCTTTGGCAATGACATGTGCATCGATGTAGTCCGCTGACATTTCCGCTGACTTCAATACCCGTTGCACAGAATTCTCTGGCCCACAGAGCATGAGTGGATCACCAATGGTGTTGAGTCTCCACGCTTTTGAATATGCTCCCTCACCCCTAAACCACCGAGAGGCAGGCAAAAAGGGAATGTTGCTCATTGTTCTTCTGAGGATTTCCGCTGGTGGGACGAATGCGGTCAACATAGGTTCATGTGAAGATCCAACGTATGCATACACACCTCGAGCGAGCCAGGTTCCTCCAACCGTGGACTTGCTTTGTGGGTTCTTGAGTGACCAACTATGCACGAAATACAAGACAGATGGAGTATTCAGAATTGGCAACCACGACGGCGCCGTACGTTCATCTGCCATCTCAAGAAAATCTGGATTTCCCTTCGATGTAAACATGATCAAATCCGTAGTAACACCACCTTTGCCTGCTTGTTGTAATTGCCGAACAGATCCCCCTATTGTTTGGGCGTTGATTCCATATTGCGAGAGAATTTCCGTGAAATTCCCAAACCCATATGTTGCCCACGGAGCAGTGTTCGGATACGTGTCACAAAACCAATACTCATTTCGAGGTAAAAACAAACTACACATCGCCATGTACGTTGTTTGCGCCTTTGATCCAAACACCCATCCAGTCCAAGCAAATCGGTTGCCTGAATTGTCCCGACCGATGACATCACTGATGGCAACGGGGTTCTCTCTTGCCGCAGCGAAGGTGACCCGAGACGGCATCGTTTTACAAATGGTTAAAGCATCGATGGTGTCACCCATGCTTTTGTATTGAACGCCGGACGATGCCAAAGTTTCATCAATTTGTTGGATCAACGCAGCAGTTCTTGAACCCTCAAGCGTGTCCCCAGATTCACCCCAATTTCCATGCATGTACTTCAGCAATTGACCTCGACCGGCAGCAAGTGCCACTGCGCCGGTTCTTGCACTGTCATTTTTCGAAGTGAGCACAACACCAAGTGGCGGTAATTGTAGATTCGATAGAGCCAACTCGATCGAATCTTCCCCACCCCACGCTTGCGCGACAGCACGTTGCATGGCAACTTCGAGATCATCGATGCGGTTGGCAATGGGTTTTCTTTTCCAAATCTTTTCAGGTTTGAATCGGCGAATAAATTGTGATGCCATTGGCTCTCGATCAAACAACACAGGCCACCTTGCAGTTGGTGACCATCGCGAAATTTCGTCAAGGTACGTTGCTTCGTCAGGAACGAGTACAACTTGATTCAGGAGTGGCAGTTTGCTCTGTACTTTCGCGGACCGTGCACCAAGCAGCATTCCTGCTTGGGCTTCTTGGCTGGGCTCTACTCCAGTTTGACAGAGAAAGAACGCGAGAATGAGAGGGATTGAGGTCATGATCGAATTGGGTTGGCAAGAACATTGTCACGGCCAGGCACGAAGATGTCCGCTATTTCAATGCACTCTTTGAATGATTCCATCGCGTCTTCGGCACATGCACAGTTTGACAATACAACGCCTTTGTCAAGGTGTTCTTGCGTTGCGATGGTGTCACCGCAAATCAGGACGGTCTTGCTGGCAGATAGCAGCAACAAGCCACAACTACCGGGCGTGTATCCCGGAACCGGAAACAGGTCGACTTGAGGAAGTAAGTGATCATTAGGCACATCAAATTTCATGAGCAAGTCAAGATGTTGCCCAAGGATGTCGCATACTTCCTGATCATCATCTGCACGGTGTAATTCGTCGTCGATTGCAACTTTTGCAGATTGAATTTCTGGTTCATGCATGTACCAAGATGCGTGCCCAAGTCCCTCGAGTGTTCTTCTTCTGTCTGGATCAAAACTTGTAAGAAAGACATGGGTTACAGAAGACAGATCCATTCCCCATCGCTCATTCAATCGAGCCTCAAGTATCATTGGTGGAAGTGATGGATCAACCAATAGCGTTGCGTCATCACTTTTAACGACGGTTGTTGTTGCATGACCTGCGCGCAATTCGCCACGTTCGCTCCACATTGGGTGAGAAGATAGTGTTCCGATGGAGGCAATTCTCCAGTCCATTGATTACTCCATGTTCGCGTCGTTCGCGAGCGAATGTAGGGAACTCGTTGAATCTTCTTGTAACGCTTTGAGCCGCGCGATCACCATTGGCGGGATGATGCTTCCAAGACGGTCGATATCCCCTCCGAGCGCAGCAATTTGACGGATTAGGCTTGAGGACGTGAATGCATATTGTTCACCGGTGATGATGAATACAGTTTCCATGTTTGCCACCTGTCTGTTTGTGATGGCAAGTTGGGTTTCGACTGCAAGATCAGTCACATTACGTATGCCGCGAAGCAATACTGTGCCACCCGATACTCTTGCAAAATCAACAGTCAAGCCGGAGTATTGTTCAACCCTGACTGGGGCAGAATCAGGATCCTTCTCAACGAGATCGTTGATCAGGGATGATGCCATTTCAACTCGCTCATCGAAATGAAAGAGTGCGGGTTTATCCGGATTGTGTCCGATCCCAACAATGATGTTGTCAAACATGCCTCTAGCACGAGATACAACATCGAGATGCCCCCTTGTTATTGGGTCAAATGAACCAGCATAAATAGCGATGTGTTCGCTCATGGTGAAATTGTACCACGCGTACCCTACCCGACAGCCATTACGAGGAACCTGTGCTATCTTGGCAGCAGGTGTTTACACAGGTGTGACTTCAGGCAAGTCCAGAACCGTGTTATTTACATGGTTGTAGAAACTGGTGAATGTCATGACTGAAATACCTGCAACGACTTCAATGGCGGCCTCGGTGTTGTAACCAGCAGTCATGAATGCTTTAAGAGTTTCATCGCTGACGTTGCCGACATCATCAATTGCTTCAGCAGTGAAATTAATCAGTGCTTGGATTTTTGGGTCACTTGAAGTTCGTCTACGGATGTCCAAGCATTCTTCATCACTCAGCCCGATTCCCGAAGCAATTGAAGTGTGTGCAGATACGCAGTAATTGCAACTGTTCTTTTCGGCAGCGAGTAATTGAACGACTTCGCACTCTGCTTCAGACAATGCGCCACCCTTCGAACCTTGTGCCCAGCCCATAAATGCTTCAAGTACGGTTGGGTGGGCAGCGAGTCCCTTAAAGATATTGATTTGCTTTTCCTTCAGTGGCCCGTTGAGGATGTCTGCTCCCGGTCCAGAGTCTGTTGTTGGGTCGATGTTTGTTAATCGTGGCATTGTTCTTATTCTTTCTTTTCTTCTATGAGGTCAGCAAGACCCGCAGTCTCTAAGATCGTTCTGAAATTATCGCTGAATACAAAGTTATGTTCTGGGAACTCAGTGCCAGCAAGATTGTTATCAATGTGGCTGAACATGAGTTCAATTTTTCCAATCCGTTCCCATGCATCCCCACCCTCTTTACGACGATCAATTGTACCAGTAGTGGATGCACCAGCACTGTCCACGCGTTCAATGGTGGCATCGAATCGAACAGTGTCACCATCAGTCACATCACATTCGAGGGTTGCCTTGGCAATTTTTGCCAAGATCACTTTCTCAGTAAAACCAGTTGTACTTCCCACAAGAATGCCTGCTGTTTGAGCCATGCCTTCAATCAACAAAGAGAATGGCATGATGGTTAATTCGTCTTGTGTGAATTGATGCAGATGATCTTCGTCGCGATTAATTTGTTTCGTTGCTACGAGCCTTTTTCCTGGCTCGTGCTCGGTAATACAATCAATCCATAACCATCGCATCGATCATTCGCCGCCGAGTTTATTCTCAACAAAGTTCACAAGGGAATTAACTGTGATCGAGTCAGCCAATTTGGAAAGCTCACGATCACCGTTTTCTATAGCGGTGAAATCAACATGGGTCATCCGGTCTTTGAGCATCGTTAAGCCAGAGTCTGTTAGTTTTCCGTCTGACACCCAGTCTGGATTCTCAGATAGATTCTCTGGAAAGAGTTCGCCTTGAGAGATCTTGAAATCAAATGTCTTTTCAAGTCGAAATACGATATCAAGGAAGTCGATTGACTCGGCGCCAAGGTCTGCCGTCAGACTTGCATCAGGTGTGACTTCGTCTTCGTCGACACCAAGTGCATCATCGAGTACTTCTTGAATTTTCTGAAAATAATCATCACGGCTCATGGACCGTCTCCTCTTGTTTCACTGCTTTGACGAACGAACGGGGCGTATGGTAAACCTTCCAGCCACTGCTGTCTTGGTTTCAGTCGAGCCTTCTCGCAAAACCGTCCCAGTGCCTTTGCAGGTAGCCGAACCATCAACGTTTGACGAGATGACCTTGACTTCAACCATTAGTGAGTCATTCGGCTTGACCATCGCGCCATATTTTCCCGCCTTAACCTGACCCAGAACCAACCTTTCGCCGTCTTTCGAGAGCAATCGAATTGCTGCCTGCACCATTGCTTCAAGCATTAATACTCCAGGCATGATGGGAAAAGAAGGGAAATGATCAGCAAGATATTCCTCAGAAGGCAAGACCTTTTTGAGGGTTACGATGCTGTCATCTTTCTGTTCAAGAACCTGATCTACTAGATCAAACGGCATAGACCGCGAAGTATACCCTTGACTATGCGGCGTGGGAACGACTTAGGAGTTCTCTGCTGGGAAAGCCCTTGGCAAATGGTCGGAATTTCGATATCCTGCGGCGTTCTGGAAAGCACTTTGCAGTGCTTTTTCACACTCACAGCACTCTAGGTTTTGGATACAACAATGGCCAATACAGGCACAATCATTCAAGTCATCGGCTCAACGTTCGATGCACAGTTTTCAGCAGAAGAATTACCAAAGATTTACAACGCCCTTACCGTTGAAATCGACATAGCCGGCGAAAAAACACAACTCTCTGGAGAAGTCAGCAAGCACCTTGGTGGCGGACGAGTTCGCTGCATTGCACTTGGCAGCACAGACGGTCTTCGTCGTGGACAAACATGTGAAGACACAGGTTCTCCAGTAATGGTTCCAGTCGGCGAGTGTGTACTTGGTCGAGTATTCAACTTATTCGGGGAACCAATTGATGGCAGAGGTCCAGTGGTAGCAACCAAATACAAACCAATCCACGCACCACCCCCAAACATCGCTGACCTTAATCCAAATAATGAAATCTTAGAAACCGGCATCAAAGTGATCGACTTGTTGTGCCCATTTGTTCGTGGTGGCAAAATTGGTCTCTTCGGTGGTGCGGGTGTCGGCAAGACAGTCATCATCCAAGAGATGATCGCTCGGGTTGCTCGTGAATTTGACGGCTATTCAGTATTTGCTGGAGTCGGCGAACGAACAAGAGAAGGAAATGACCTTTGGCGGGAAATGCAAGAAGCACAATTCACGAATGACAAAGGTGAAACAGTAAGTGTTCTTGATAAAGTGGCAATGGTCTTTGGACAAATGAACGAACCTCCAGGTGCTAGGCTCCGTGTTGCTCTTTCAGCACTGACGATGGCGGAGGATTTCAGAGATTCTTCCGGCAAGGAAACCCTGATGTTCATTGACAATGTCTTTCGATTTACCCAAGCAGGTTCCGAAGTATCGGCACTTCTTGGCAGAATGCCGTCTGCTGTGGGATATCAGCCAACCCTCTCAACCGAGATGGGTGAACTTCAAGAACGCATTACCTCAACGAACAAGGGTGCGATTACATCCGTGCAAGCGATTTATGTTCCCGCGGACGACCTGACTGACCCTGCTCCTGCAACAACATTTAGTCACTTGGATGCGTTTGTGGTACTTGAACGAAAGATTGCTGAAAAGGGTATTTATCCAGCGATCGATTCACTTACATCTTCATCCCGTATTCTTGATCCGGGTATTGTTGGTGAACAGCATTATGCGATCGCAATGCGAGTCCAATCGATCTTGCAACGATATGCTGACCTTCAAGACATCATTGCGATTCTTGGTGTTGACGAGTTGTCTGAAGACGACAAGCTGACAGTATCAAGAGCACGTCGAATTGAGCGATTCCTCAGCCAGCCATGTTATGTCGCTGAGCAATTCACAGGACTCCCTGGTGTGAATTCCACGCTTGAGGAAACAATCGATTCCTTCGAACGATTGTGTGACGGCGAAGGCGATGATCTTCCAGAATCCGCATTCATGTATGTTGGAACGCTAGATGATGCAATAGCCAAAGCAGAATCCATGGCTGCCGCAGCTGCTTCATAATCAAACAAACACAAAAAACCACAGGGTCCACACCGCAAGGAGTGGGCCCTGTTTCGTTACACTACTTCGTTCATCGTAAGGAGAAGAAGCAATGATGAAGGTATTTGTATTTTCAACACTATTAGTAGTAAGCACAGTGTTTGGCGACCGCTCTATCCCAAGCACCCCAGCAGAATTAACAGAGCGGATTGAAGCAGCATTTGCAGCAGCCGATGTTGAGATTGCAAAAATTGTTGCAATTGATGATCAACAGCGGACCTATGAAAACACGATTGGTGCCATCGATGACATGATGGCTCGTCTTGATGGTGCAACCAGCCTTGCACTCTTCTTGGCATTTGTGCATCCTGATGTAGCAATCCGTGAGGCAGCTCAAACAGGTGATAAATTCAAGTCTGATTGGTCAGTTGATTTTTCTTCCAATGAAGATCTGTACAACGCTGTTAAGGTGTATGCAGAGACTGAGCCAGATATTGAGGGTGAACAAGCTCGCTATCTCGAACACATGTTGAGGGATTACCGCAGAGCGGGCATGATGCTGTCCTCCGAAGATCGAGAACAACTAAAGAAGATCAAAAAAGAACTTGGAACACTCAGCATCGAGTTCGATTCAAATATTCGCAGCG
>Ga0066376_10004098_pt1 | contig 12779 bp, 10 predicted proteins | sample Knorr_S15_td_Bot_FD_77009 | JGI IMG/M metagenome (GOLD analysis project Ga0066376, IMG submission 77009) | Marine microbial communities from Southern Atlantic Ocean transect - Knorr_S15_td_Bottom_ad_5009_LV_A | ecosystem: Environmental > Aquatic > Marine > Oceanic | place: Southern Atlantic... | reverse complement strand
TCTGGTGTCCTTGTTTGATCAGTGTGCGGCAAGCATAACGGACCAGCTTTTCCCGGTCTTTGCTGGCCCCGGTCAGCCACCGTCCTTTTGCTCAAGAGGTAATAAAATAAATAAAAAAGAGCAAAACAACCCCAAAAACCAAAAGGAAAAATTATTTTATTAAAAATCGAATAATAGGCTTTGGCCTTGAAAAAATAATAAAAATACTTCCCCTCGTCGAATTCGACATGCAGAACTATATAGGCCGCCGCAAAAACGAACAGGGCTAAGTTAATTAATTTAAAAACCCATTGGCTTTTCATAAGTAAAATTTAGCTTTGGAAACTGGATATTTATTGGCGTTGGGGGTCATTAGTTCAGATTTTACCCAGGTTTGGATTGTGCCAGAAGTTCGCGGATTTTATCAGCCTCGGGCTGGCCGGGATCCAGATTCAGGGAGCGGGTAAAGTAGGCCAGGCCCTGCTTGGGCCTATTGAGGTGATAAAAATTAACAACGCCCAGATTTTTAAACACTTTGGAAGAACGGGGATTGAGCTCCACAGCACGCTTGAAATAAGAGTCCGCCAGCTTGAAATTTTTTTGCGACAAAGAAATTTCCCCGAGCTTGGCAAAGGGTTCGGGAATTTCAGGCTCGATTCGACTGGCCAGCTGAAAATGCCGGAGTGCATCGGTTACCAAACCCTTTTCCAGGTAAAGAGCGCCCAAATTGTAATTGGTAGCAAAAACTCCGGGTCCTTTAACAAGCGATTCCTGATAATATTGTATAGCTTTTTCGCTGTTTCCCTCCAGGCTGTGAGCCCGTGCCAGGTTAATAAGGGGGCGTAGTTTATGCGGTGATTTCTGATGCGTATCCTGCCAGAGTGATAGCTCCGATTGCCACACCGCATTCCGCTTCATGGTCATAATTCCCAAGGCGAACACACAAAAAATAAGAGTAATGTTTAGTGGTCGGGTTTCTCCCCATCGACAGGTTACTTCGGCGACACCGCAGGCAAATAGGATGAAAATTCCCGCTGACGCGAGATAGGTCCGGTGTTCCGCAGCAAGATCGTGCAGGGTAACAATAGAAGAGGACGGGGAAAGAATGATGAAAAACCAGCACAGAAAAAAGAAAACAAAACGGGTTTTAAAAACTTTCAGGGAACAAAGCAACAAAAAAGCTATGCAAAACATTGGCAGCAAAAAGTTCCAGGATAGAAAACTGGTGACAACCGCTATATCGGGGTCGATATTGAGGTTCATAGGAAACAGTAGCATTTTTAAATAATAAAAAACGATCACACTCGGTTGACTGAGCATGTACTTGGCCCTGCCGACCATCTCCTCGGGCCGTGATGGGCCTATAAGAAATGTCTCATCGGTAAGGAGTTTATAAAACAAAAAGCCGGCAACTCCGGCAATGATGCCAGTAATCGCCCACCGCCATTTTTTTAAAAACTGTAAAGCCGGGGAATGATCGGGGCAACTGCAAAGGTAATATAAGATCATTATAGCGGGCAGGGTTGCGACAATCTGTTTTACGCTGAAACCTACCAGGGCGATCAAAAATATGCTCAAAAAATAGAGGCCATATTGCAGGTGGGAGGTTGAGGATCGTTCCAATAATTGTTGAAACAGTAAAAACCCGGCAAGGTAAAAGGTCGAGGCGATGACCTCTGAACGGCTCATGATGTAAATTACGGATTCTGTTTGGATCGGGTGGCAAAGAAAAAAAACGGCTGAAAAAAAAGAAACGCTACGGATTCTTTTACTCCCCCAACCCACCGCTTCCATGCCAAAACGGCGAAGGGATTTTTCCAATACAAAAAAGAGAAGCAAGGCATTGAGAATGTGAAAAGCGAGGTTGAAAATATGGTACCCGAAGGGCCGAAAGCCATCCAGGTAAGCATTGAGGGCGAGGGATATTCTTAACAGGCCGCGTGCCAGGAATTCTTTTTTCCAGAATTCAAAGCTCAGCAGGGTTTCCGGATTTTTTAAGTTAGCGTTGTTGACAATGTAGGCAACGCTGTCAAATTGAAAGGGATTATTAAGATGATTGGAGAAAAATAAAACTCCAAGCAAAGAGATGAGCAGGCAGTAGCCCAGTTGGCTAAGTAGAGCCTGGGAGAATTTTGAATTTTCGGTTCTCATGACGGCCCTTTCTGCATCTGGGCATGGTCAAGCAATTTTCGGGCGGTTGCGTTTCCAGGTTGCAGTTTGAGAACCTGCACCAAGTAGGGAATGGCGTCCGCATAACGATTGTTTTTCAGGTGCAGGGCGGCCAGGTTTTGGTGGATGTCCGGAAGATCCTGTTGAATGTCCAAGGCTTTTTTAAATGCAATTTCAGCTCTTTCATAGGCTTTTAAATTCCAGAAAATGATACCAATGTTATTTTGCGCCTGTGGATGCCTAGGTTTAATAGCCAGCGTCTGGCGATATTCCTGAAGTGCTTCATCAAAAGATCCTACCTGTCGAAACGCGTTTCCTAAATCAAAGTGATAATCGGCTTTATGTGACCGCATGCTGACTGCTTTTTGCAAAAACGGAATGGCTTCTCCATAGGCCTTCTGCTTACTCTGGGCAAGGCCCGTAAAATAATAGGTGTCCGGTTTGTTAGAACCCAGGGCAATAGCATGACCAAATTCTTCAATGGCTTGTTCCCAGTGTTTTTGCCGGAAATGGATATGGCCCAAGTTTGCATAGGCATCCGACTGGGCAGGGTTTAACTGCAGGGTAATGGCCAGTTCTGTTTTTGCTTCTTCGAGCATTTTGGTGTCCATATATGCGGCGGCCAGGTTGTTATGAACCAATGACTTGTTCGGCGATTTTTCTGCCGTGTCTTTCCACAGCGTGACCTCAGATCGGTAATCAAGCGAGCGGTTCACCGTGAGCAAAAAAGTAAGAGATAAAAATGCCAACAAAAGGCTAGTTGCCAAAGCTTGAGCCCGACAAGCACTCAGAAACATCCAGCCCAGCGCAAGGCTGAATCCCAACCCGGGCAAATAGGTGCGGTGCTCCGTGGCAATTTGTTTGAGCGGAATAAAACTGGATGAGGGAAACAATGTGATGAAAAACCAGAGGACGGCAAATATTAAAATAGGAGATTTTTGCCGGGGAACTATTATTGCTCCGACTGCTAAAATTCCAATAGCACAAATTAACTGCCCGTCGATGAATCCGGATGGCAGGCGTATATCCGGCTCAAAGTTGAGATTAAAAGGCAGGAACAGCTTAAGCAGGTAATAGTGAACCACTACCTTGATTTGACTGAGAAAATATAAAAAACGGCTGGTCTCCCCGGAGACCGGATCGGCGTTTAAAGAAAAAATATTGCCCTGCTCTATATATCGATAACAAAGATAAAACAAAAGGGGCAGGAGAATGGCTCCGATTTTTGTCCTCAAAGATTTCCTCTCATCGGGTGGAGTGATGAGCCAGATATAGATGATTGCCATTAAGGGAAAGGTGACGACAATTTCCTTGGTTCCAGCTGCGAGAAAAAGAAAACCTGAAATTCCCGCAATGAAAAGCAATTTGCCTGCCCAAGCCAGGTTTTCTTTGCGGGGGCGGACAAGCCTGCAAAAAATATAAAAGGCAAGCAGATAAAAAAATGTCGCCAAGCCTGATGAACGGCTTGAAATATAGGTAACCGTTTCCACCGTGAGAGGATTGAGTAAATGAATGGAAGCGCAAATTAGGGGCAACCGCTTGAGTTGATTTGCGGCCGGCTCTAAGCGTAATAGTTCGCTGACTAGAAAATACCAGACCACTCCGGTCAGGATATGGATAAGAACATTGGTAAGGTGATACCCGAATACATCCAGCCCACCTATTTCCCGATTCACTGCAAATGTCAGCAAAAGAACGGAACGGTTAAAAATATTGCCGATGCCAACGTTATTTTGAAAATCATTCAAATGTTGAATATAAGGATTCTCAACAATGGCATGGGCATCATCGTAAAGAAAAGGCGAATGAAAAGTGGCCCAGAAAGCCAGAAGGCCCATACAGGTGAGAATTGTAACGGACTTTAGTTGATACCCGAAGGAACCAATGTCTGTGGTTTTGGAATTCATGGAGTCACGTTTTGCGGGCCGTTTAAATTTACCATCATTTTATTTATTGCTTCATTTTGAGCCGGACTCAGGTCCATTTTTAAAGCCGTCTGCAAAAGTTCCCGGGCTTTTTTCATCTGACCAAGGTTAGCAAGAGTTTCTGCCAGAGAGATTCGTGCATTAAAATTATTGGGTTGGAGTGAAAGAGATTTTTCAAGAAAATCCTGTGCATTTTCCCAGTCTGCTTGCCGGTTAAAATTGAAACCAATCTGAGCGTAGGCAGAAGGTCTGGGCCCGGTAACTTCAAGAAAGCTTTTAAATTGTCGTGTGGATGTGTCCCATTTTTCCTGCTTTTGATAAACCTTAGCAAGGTTGAACAGCGCGGGTTCATACCGGCTGTTCAACTTTAAGCAATGTTTGAAGGCGCTTACTGCCAATTCAAATTTGTCAGTCACCATATAAGCAGTGCCCAGGTTGAAATAAGCGGGCAATAAAGACGGATCTATTTTGAGGGCTGCTTCCCATTCCGTTACTGCGTTTTCAATTTTTCCGGTTTTTCCATAAAGTTCCCCCAAGTTCAACCGGGCCAAGGCAAAACCGGGGTCGGAATTTGACAAGTTGATTGCCAGTTTCAACGAGGCTATGGCTTGGTCGTACAACCCTTTTCGGTTATAAACCGAACTCAATCCTATTCTGGATGAAAAATGACCCGGCCTCAATGCCAGAGTTTTCAAGTATTCTTTTTCCGCGTCATCCAGTCGCCCTTGATCCAGATAAACGCTGGCCAGATTATAATGAGGTTCCACCAGCTCGGCCAGAAGTCCGATAGATTCTGAGGGGGAAAATTTATTGACGGATTTCTGGCCAGTTATTTTTTCGCGTCGCTTCAAAAATTCTTCAGCACTTTTTATATTGTACTGGGTGTCAATAAAATGGGGAATATTGGCAACGCTTTTTTCCAGGTGATGAGTCGCGAGGGCAAGATCACCCTTTTCAAAATAGGCTTTGCCAAGATTGTTATGGGATCTTGTTGACTTGGGATTCTTCTGGACGGAGTCTTTCCACAAACTAATTTCGCTGATCCAGTCATTATTCCGGGTTGCTGTTCCCAGTGCAAACATGGGTAAAAGCACAAGCAACATTAAACAGCGCCAAGTGCGGGCGCCCCATCCCACAATCATGCACAGTCCTAATGTCATGGGAAGGTAAGTACGATGTTCCACAGCCAGATCGTTAAGAGGAATGATGCTGGAAGTGGGGGCGAGCGTAATGAAAAACCAGATGAAGCCAACGGCAACCCAAATATTCCTGCCTCGTGCCACGGTGAAAAAGATGCCGATAATAACCAGTCCCGCTAAAAATATGAGCGGGTCGGATGCAGGGGTGCTGAACGGCAGGCCGCTGTCCACGTTCAGGTTGAAGGGAAACAGGAATAGCTTGAGATAATAAAAGACGATTACTTTTATCTGCACTAAAAAGTAAGGCATTCGTCCATAAAGTTCCAGCCCCTGGTCCTTGGCAATATAAAGCCAGGAATTGGCAACGATGTAGGCTCCCGCAAAAAAAACACCCAGGAAAAGACCCCATTTGAGCTGGAAAATTTTTTCAGCGAATTGCGGTTTCTGTGTTGAAACTATAAAGCCCAGATACCAAATTCCCATCAGAACAGGCAAGGTCGCACCAATGAGTTTTGAGGCAATGCTCATATATGCGCTTATCAGGATTGCTATGAAAAGCACCCATCTAAGGTTAAATTTCGGAATTTTGTTTTTACGCGAAAACAGGCCGGTGAACAGGTAAAGCGCCAGTAAGTAAAAAAAGGTTACTAGTAATGAAGAACGGGAGGATATGTAAGATACCGAGTCGGTGTTCAAAGGGTGCAATGCAAAAAGCAAAGCTGTTGCCAAAGGAAACCCGCTAGCCGCGGCCGGGCCACGCCCGGTGGAAACAGGCTCCACGCCTTCGGCGATCGCATTAGAGTTTTTACCAAGTTGTCTCTGGCGGCTCGCCGTCAGGTATTGGGTCCGCGAGATAAGAAAAAAAATCAATAGTGTGACACCAATATGAACGGTGAGATTAAATAAATGGAAACCAAAAACCCGATTTTTCCCAAGCGTGTTATTTAATGCGTAGGTCCAGAGAACAACGGGACGGTTTTCAAATGAGGAGAAACGAACCTGGCGATCGAATGCGTCCAGGTCTTCCACCCAATGACTTTGGATGAGCGGCAAATCATCAAACTGAAACGCGCCTTTCAGGGAATTAAAATATACCGCGGTATTTGCCAGGATTAAAAGAAGCACACATCCTATAATTTTTTTAATTTCTGGCGGGGTGAGTATCATCGGGCTCTGAAGAATTAATGAATCGCAGGGTGAATGACAACAGTGGCTTGAACACCTTATGGAATGAAATATTCAGGCTCTAAATATGTCCTTAATTAATTATCGTTTGATTTCGCTTCCATATTAAGAGGAATTTTGTCCTAAACCCCTAAATATTAGCACTTTTCAAAATCCCCTCAAAGGTGTAAAGTAAAATCATACATAATTCTAATCACTGAACAATAAAGTACAACTTATTTAAATCACTTATTGATAAATAACAGGGTTTTCCATGAAACGGATTGGCAAAGAAACTAATATTCAAACGTTGCGTAAAATATCCAACCTTTTTCAAACGACTTCTTTAGAGGTGGATGAATTATTGGCCATGGTAATGGACGCGGCTAAAGATATTGTGGGGGTAAAAAACGGCTCGTTATTGCTGGTTCAGGATGAAAAGACCTATAAACTACAGTTTTACCAAGCCTCCGGAAAAAATATGGGCCAATTAAAAGATATTGATTTACCACCTGGTGTGGGAATTTCCGGTCATGTCGCGAAAACCGGGGAAGCGATTATCTCCAACGATGTGGCCAAAGATCCCCGGTGGTACCACGGAGTCAGTGAACAAATGCGGATTCCTGTCCAGTCTATGGCAAGTTTTCCATTAAATATTGATAAAAAAGTGATCGGTGTCGTCCAGTTTCTGGATAAAGTTGATGGAACTGTATTCGATGAAAAAAATGTTGAGGTATTGGAATATTTTGCCAATTTGATGGCAAAATTTTTTCAAGTCTCAAAAAGTAGAAAGTTGCTGGGTGAGGAGTTTGGCAGGCTTAAAGAACAATACTTGCACCCTTACACGATAGTGGGCGAGAGCAAAGCCATCCAAAAGTGCATTGCTATGGCCGAAAAGGTGGCCGATTCCAAGGCCTCTGTCCTGTTAACCGGTGAAAGTGGAACGGGGAAGGAATTGTTTGCTCATCTGGTTCATGATCGCAGTCAAAGGCAAAACAAGCCTTTTGTTTCGGTCAGTTGCGGGGCCTTGCCGGCATCCATTCTGGAACGCGAACTCTTTGGGAACGAAAAAGGTGCCTTCACCGGCGCGGACACGCAAAAAATAGGTCTGTTTGAAGCCGCTCACACGGGTACGCTTTTCCTGGATGAAATAGGGGAAATGCCTTTAGATATGCAGGTAAAACTGCTGCGGGTTATTCAGGAAGAATCGTTCATCCGCTTAGGGGGTACCGAAACCATCAAGGTTGATGTCCGGTTGATTACGGCGACCAACCTCGATTTGGATAAAGAAGTCCGGGAAGGAAATTTCCGCCAGGACCTGTTTTACCGAATCAATGTAATAAAAATAACCCTGCCTCCCCTGCGTGACAAACTGGAAGATATCTCCGATTTACTAACCTATTTCATCAAGAAGCACAGCCCGGAAAAACAGCCCATTAAAAATCCGGGCAAAGGGCTGGTCTCCCACCTTATGAGTTATTCCTGGCCGGGCAACATCCGGGAACTGGAAAACTCTGTGGAGCGGGCCATTGTTTTAACAGACGAGGATGAACTGCTTCCTGAAGCGTTTCCTTTTGAAGCATCCCAGGCTCCCATTGAACTCAATGTGGGGTCCACCCTCAAGCAAGCCAGCGATTTGTTTCGCAGAACTTTTATTTCCAACACCCTTAAATCCACCAGCGGTAACCGGACTAAAGCCGCAAGGATTCTGGACGTTCAACGTTCCTACCTCTCCCGGCTGATCAAGGAATTGGAAATTAAATAAAGAGAAACACTCCCTTCGATAAATCGGAAAATCTGCTAAACTCCACTAGCCGTGGAGGCAACTGGGCAAAGGCTCCTCAAGCCGCCACAGCTCTTTGCTGGCCAAATAAAGTTATTGCTATCTGGCCCTACGCCAAGTAGGCCTAGTGGAAGGAAAATCATGGTTCTTATTGATGGGAAAAAAGTATCCGCGGAAATCCGCAATCGCCTGACTAAAGAGACTGCGGAACTTAAAAGCAAAACAGGCCGTATGCCGGGTCTGGCTACAGTTCTGGTCGGAGAGGATCCTGCCTCGGCGGTTTATGTGCGCAACAAAAATAAAATATGCCATGAAGTCGGATTTCAATCCTTTGAACAAAACCTGCCAGCGGAAACTACCGAGGCGCAATTAATGGACCTCATCAATGAACTGAACGGAAATGATGCGGTACACGGTATTCTTGTTCAATTGCCGCTTCCTGATCATATCGATTCGCAAAAGGTTTTATTGTCCATTGACCCGGAAAAGGATGTGGACGGATTTCATCCCATCAATGTTGGTAAGCTGGCAATTGGCAATGCCCTGCTCACCCCGTGCACACCAACAGGAATCATTGCCCTGCTGGATTATTATAATATTGAAATTGCCGGCAAACACGCGGTAGTTTTAGGCCGAAGTAATATTGTAGGAAAACCGGTGGCACATTTATTATTACAACGTCATGCCACGGTGACCATTTGCCATTCCAAAACGGTCAACCTGGAACAAGTGACCCGTCAAGCGGATATATTGATCGCGGCGGTAGGGCGGCCCCGCTTTGTGACTTCAGCAATGGTAAAAGAAGGCGCGGTGGTGATTGATGTGGGAATCAACCGCGTTGACGGGAAACTGACCGGCGATGTTGATTTTACCCCGGTCGCTGAAAAAGCAGGATTCATCACTCCCGTTCCGGGTGGCGTAGGGCCCATGACCATCGCCCTGCTCATGAAAAATACGTTAAAGGCTTTTAAAGCCACGTTTTAAAAAATTTTTCCTTTAGAAATTTATGGCAGAATAATTTTATGATCCGCAAAAAGCAAGGTCGCCTTAATAAACCTAAAAGTTCGCTCACACCTAAAGAGTCGACTTCGAGTCATCTTGCAGCGGCAAGTGCACAACCGCAGGTATACAGTGTCAGCGGATTGACCCGGGACATCCGCGCCATTATGGAAGCGGCATTTGACTCGGTTTGGGTGGAGGGAGAAATTTCCAACTTCAGGACCGTAGCTTCCGGCCACAGTTATTTTGTTTTAAAAGATGGCAAAGCACAGATCCGTTGTGTTCTTTTCAAAGGCTACCGGGCCGGTATCAAATTCCAGCCCGAGGATGGCGACCAGGTTTTGCTGTTTGGTCGGATCACCGTCTACGATGCCCGCGGCGAATACCAGATCATTACCGAGTCCCTGGAGCCAAGAGGACTGGGTGCCCTGCAAAAAGCTTTCGAGCAGTTAAAGGCAAAGCTGGAAAAGGAAGGCTTGTTTGATGATGCAGCAAAAAAACCGCTACCCGCTTTTCCCTGGAAAATAGGAGTGGTCACCTCTTCGACTGGCGCCGCTGTCCGCGATATCCTTAATGTCATTCGCAGGAGAAACCCCAAGGTTTCTGTTCTACTACGTCCGGCGAAAGTGCAGGGAGAAGGTTCTGCAAAGGATATTGCCCAAGGCATTCGCGACTTGAACACCGTGAAGGACGTGGATGTCATCATCATCGGGCGAGGAGGAGGATCGTTGGAAGACTTATGGGCATTTAATGAAGAAGAAGTGGCGCGGGCGATTTTTGCATCTCGCATTCCAATAGTTTCTGCCGTGGGGCATGAAATAGATTTTACCATTGCCGATTTTATCGCCGACCTCAGAGCTCCCACTCCTTCAGCCGCCGCGGAATTGACCGTGCCTGTCTTGAATGAAATTCTTAAAGATATCCGATCCTTGACAGGGGAACTGGTAGAGACATTATGCCAACAGGTGGAGGATTACAGGGACCTTTTAAATCGTTTGATGGATCGCCGGTTTTTTCACCAACCTAAGGAAATATTCAGTCCTCATGTTCAACGTCTTGATGATTTATATGCCCGGCTGCTTCGAGGTCTTGAACAACGCCTGGTATCGCATCAACAAAGATTGCAGGACAAAACACACCGATTATTTCAAGCCTCACCGGAAAAACATATTCAACATATGAAAGAAAACCGGGCGATGCTGGAAAAAAGAATGTTGCATATCATCCAGTCCCAGCTCCGTTTCAATAAGGAGCGCTTTGAAGGAATATTAAAAAACATGAACGCAATCAACCCGCTAGCTATTTTAGAAAGGGGATATAGTATTTGTTCGAAAAATGAAAAATCTTTGAAAAATACTGAAGGGGTCAGTCCGGGAGACAGGGTCCAGGTAAGGCTTTTCCGCGGAGGCCTGGATTGCACAGTAAAAAAAATAATAGAGGAAAGCTAAGACGAATTTTATTACAGGTCTTTTATAGATACAATTCCAACGATTTTATTGTCCCGGGTAACCGCCAGATGGCGAATGGATTTTTCACGCAACAATTTTCTGGCAGAATCAAGGGTCTCGCTGGCATCAATCGATATCAATGGCTGCGACATTACCTCAGCAACCTGGGTTGATTCGGCGTCAAGGTTTTTTATAAGAACTCGGACCATCAAATCGGTTTTGGTAATGATTCCGATAAAGTTTTCGTTGCTGGTTACAAGAAGCGACCCGACTCCATTGGCATAAATTTTTTCGGCGGTATTTTTCACGTTTTCATCTTGCTCTATGCTTAAAACAGGACTTATCATGCAATTGCCAACGGTTTTCATAGCCACACCAAAACAATTTTTAGAAAAAAACAGGATAAGGACTAATATAATTTTAACAACGGTTTATTGTCAAGATAAACTCGTTTTCAAAGAGGCCGATTATGGGTGAAATAAAATTTGAAAAGGCCATTCAAAGACTCGAAAAAATAGTCGATGACCTGGAAAAAGGAGAGCTGGATATTGATAAATCCTTGGAGATTTTTGAAGAAGGAATAAAAATGTCGCGTGTTTGTTCCAAGAAATTGAATGAAGCCGAAGCAAAAATAGAAAAGCTCACCCAAAACCAGAAAGGCGAACTGGTGACCGACTTGTTTCCGGTTGAGGATGAAGATGACGCAAAAGATTGAAAAAATCCGCCTGGACCAGCTGCTGGTAAAAAAAAACTCGTCTCCACCCGGGAAAAAGCCAGAAGCATTATTCTCTCGGGAAAAGTAAGAGTGCAGGATACCGTTGCCGATAAACCCGGTCGACTGGTTCCTGTAGATTGTCTTCCCGTTATTATTGGTGCGCCCCAACCCTTTGCCAGCAGGGGCGGATTGAAGCTGGACCACGCCTTAAAACAATTCCATGTTTTGCCTTTAGGAAAAACTGCTATAGATGTGGGAGCTTCGACCGGTGGTTTTACGGATTGTCTTTTACAAAACGGCGCTGAAAAAGTGTACGCGTTGGATGTCGGCTACGGGCAGTTGGACTGGAAACTCCGGAGCGACTCGCGGGTCATTTGCCTGGACCGGAAAAACGCCCGAACATTATGCAAAGAGGATGTTGGGGAAATGCTGGACCTGGCCGTGGTCGATGTATCGTTCATCTCGCTTAAGCTTGTCATACCCCCTTTGCTGGAAATCCTCAAGCCGGAGGGGGAATTGGTTACCCTGATCAAACCCCAGTTTGAAGTTGGAAAAGAGGAGGTGGAAAACCGTGGCATTATTAAAGACCCGGCTAAACATATTCGGGTACTGCTTGAGTTGAACCGTTTTATTGCAGAAAAAGGCTGGGCAGTAAAAGCTGTGACCGAATCTCCCATCACCGGTCAAAAAGGTAATCGGGAATTCCTGGCTCACTGTGTTCATGGCCGATTTGCAGATCCAATAGATGAAGAAACCCTCCGCCAACTAGTCCTGGCCTGATTGCGCCTACCGGTGAGCCCATTCCCGTGGGAGGGAATATAGCAATCACTTTTTCTGGCGAGCAAAGAGTCGTCTCGGCTCAAAAAGCTATTGCTCATTACCACCGGGCGTTGCCCGGGTTACAACTCGTCTTTATAGACGATAAAACAATCTGCCGGGTAGACCAAATGTGTGTCTCCCCACTGGCTGGAAGACCCGGTGTCCCATTGTGTTTCGTCTTCGAGGGGTTTCATACGTACCCCACCTGATCCGCCATAAATGAGCAGGGCAACTCCATCTCCGGATTCTTCCACTTTGCAGGCATAAGCGGGGCACGATGTATTGGAGTCCGCGTCCCAACCCGTGATCTGAACCGGTTGTTCCTCACCGTTTACCGGGTATTTGATGCAATACAATTCCCGGGGCAGACTGACATCCCGAAAAATCATATTGAAGCTCCGGTCAGTATTGGTATTGGAATCGACTTCGACAAACACGAGCATTCTCCATGCAAGTATTGAAAGAGATTATCTTACCTCCATTCAGCAGGCAGGAACAAGAAAATCTGGACGGAGAGAAAAAGGTATAAAAAAAACCGAGTGTGGAGCACACTCGGTGGTTGAAAAACAGGGACAGTACCAGTCAGGCGCTGGCCGCTACCTGGTTGCCGGATGACTGCGAAGAACCGGCTGATTTGGA
>Ga0066376_10004091_pt1 | contig 12790 bp, 10 predicted proteins | sample Knorr_S15_td_Bot_FD_77009 | JGI IMG/M metagenome (GOLD analysis project Ga0066376, IMG submission 77009) | Marine microbial communities from Southern Atlantic Ocean transect - Knorr_S15_td_Bottom_ad_5009_LV_A | ecosystem: Environmental > Aquatic > Marine > Oceanic | place: Southern Atlantic... | reverse complement strand
TCGGCGTGGAGCTCCATTGCGTCCGAGCGCTCGTGGGCGATCCTTGACGTCGCCGTTTCAAACTGCTGCGACGCGCCGGGAATATTGCCGACCCATGCCCAGATCTCGGGTGCCACCAGATAGTTCATGGATTTAGTCGTCAAGCGCTCGCCGGTGACGCCGCGAAAGACGAAATTGGTGCCAAAAGTAAAACATCCATCCCCAGGGCGTATCGCTCCCACGCCTAAATTGGCGGCGGCTCCATCGTGCTGCCCCACGACAACCGGCGTGTCCGCGAGCAACCCGAGAGCAGCGGCGGCGTCAACGGTCAGTCCACCGGCCCCCGCGTGGGGATCCATAATCAACGGCAAGGCGTCGCGAGACAGACCGGTCAACCCCACAAGCTCGTCCGGCCATTCGTGCTGACCCGGACCGGTAGCCGGATCCGTCACCCACTCGCCGGTCATTTCATAGACGATATAGTCGCGCAGAGCGCCGACCCGATGGATGCTATTCCACTCGTCCGGCCGGGCTTCTCTGAGCCAGGAAATCAGCGCGCCAAACCAGGTCCCATAGCCGTAGGCAAATGGATCTTTGGCTCCCCAGATCTCGGGCGAAAGAGCCCGTTGGACAACCGGTGCGTTCCTGCTCAATTTGGCGTCCCAACTCGGCCAGTACGCCTTTCCCGCAGCGTCGATGCAGGCGCCAAAGAAAGAGCGACAGGCAATGCCAATAGCAGACACTCGGCCATCGTCGGCCAGTTGCGCACTCGCCGCGTGCACGGACAACCCAAACGCCTCCCAGAAGCCGCTCAGGGTCTCGGTACGCGCCACGGGAATTTGGCGGGTATTGACCCGACCCGTGGCGACCATGCGGCCCTGTTTATCCAGATAGGCCGCTTTGCACGAGGTAGATCCTATATCGACAGCCAGCACCACGTCCATCATGGCTATCCTTCGATACTTGGCTTCTTCACAATCTGACCAGCTCGCACCGTGTACAGGACCTCCAGATTCCGCCTGGCCTTTTCCACCTGTCTTTCCGCATCGCTGAACTCAAACTCACCCTCTCTCACCCCGAAGACAGTGATATCGGCTGTGCGGCCGGGGGCCAGCGATCCCAATGTATCCTCTCGATGGATGAGCTGGGCCGGGGAGCTGGTGCTGAGTCGGATTACTTCGGGCAAGTCGAGGCCCAGATGCAGCCATTTGGCCATGGTTGTCCCCATATCGTACACCGGACCGTTCACACAGCCTCTGTGCAGGTCGGTTGAAATGGCGTGCAGCGGCAATCCGCTATCGAGTGCGCGTCGACCCGTTTCAAACGCAAAACTGGCCGACCCATGCCCTTGATCGAATTTCACTCCCCGGTCTACCGCGGCCAAGGTGGCGGGCAGCGGCTTGCGGTCTCGACCCAGCAGACCCCCGTATTTGCCGTGCCAACAATGGGTGACAATATCTCCCTCTTCGAGCAGATCCAGCACATCCTCGATGACCGGAGGGGCGTTGCCAATGTGGACCATCAGGCCTGTTCCAGACAGCCGAGCGGCCTGTCGCGCCAACTTCACCGGCGTGATCCCGAGATTGCCGCAATGGGTCTGACTGGCCAGCACCTTGATTCCCATACAGTAGCCGGCTTCCGCCTCTTTTTCTGCCAGTGGAATCGTCTTGCCCTGGGCAAAATTGCTCCACTGGCCGTGCTTGGGTCCATCGACTCTCTTTAGCGAAACATTCACAAAGGCCAAAACCCGGGTGGTGGCCACCTCCAACACACTTTCGCGAAAGACACCCCAGTCCTCGGCGCCCGAAGTGCCCGCATCCACAACCGTGGTCACTCCGGTGGCCACGCCGGCGTCGTTGTCCGGATGAAGGCCGATTGCGTTACCCCCGGCAAAGACATGCGCGTGCAAGTCAATCCAGCCTGGGCTGGCAACGCAGTCCGTGGCATCGATGATCTCGGCCCCACCGTCGTCGGAATAGTCGCCGATGCCAACGACCTTTCCCTCCTGTACGGCAATATCCGCAACGCGATCGATCCCCTGTGCGGGATCTATGACTCTTGCTCTCCGGATGATCAGGTCATAGGGTATCGCATCGCTGGCTGATTCGCTCATTGTGGACTTCTCCCTAAAAGACGGTGACAGATTAGTATGGCTCAATCCAGAGCTCTCAACGGTGTGCCGGGGGAGGATGTGGAGTGGGCCTGGTATGCAGTTGACGGGGATTGATCGGTGGTACGTGTAGGACGTACAAAGGGCCAAATTCGGTAATCGGTCAAGTCGGATCGGTCGATTTCTGGCGGTGATGTCGAGTTGGTGGCCAGAACGAGTCGGGGGAAGACCGTGGGGATCGTCTCGCGCTGCCTTCGGCGAAGGTATCCGTAGCGCGCCTCTCTGTTCTGCCTCGCGCGGCTTCTCCGTCCACGCCTCCACCACCGTCCCGTCCCACGCCCGCGCCTCTGCCGCTACGTCAACCGACCGCCGCTGGCCTATGGACGCCTGCAGCGGTTGGAGGCGGACAGGCTCTCCTTCACGCAGGAGTCAGACCGATCCTGCTTGACCGACTATTGAGAATGTCCCTTTATCCACTCTGTGATCGACTCGGAACCCGGTAGTCGGCTGCTGCTGCTGCTGCTGCTGCTGCTGCTGCTGGCGGAAATGAAATTCCTTGTATCTGGAGGATGAAGAGATTGACGGCCGTGAGATATGACCCATCGGCAGTGATCATTGCACTGACGTGCCTCTTCGTCTTCCCAGGAGAAACCTGCGGTGAACAGGTCGCCACGCGCGCTACCGTACGCGCCGATGGGACGTTGCTGGTGGACGACGAACCCGTGTTCCCCGTTGGGATCCGTACAGAGTCGCTCGAGTCACTGCCGACAATCGCCGCGGCTGGATTCAACCTTGTCTTGGGTTCGGGCGAGTGGGAGGCCGAGCACTACGCCACCGCCGCAGCAAACAAACTGCTGGTTCTCGGCGGCCACTACGTGTGGGCGACATTCGCCACCTTTCGTGGAGATGGCGGGATCGACCTGCGCCTGGAGGAAGTTGCCGCGCTCAGAAATGTCCAGAGGAGCGCCTACGATCAGGGCAAGCGCCTCCCCCATGAGACCCTGGCAGCATTCGATCATCTGCCCGGAGTGATCGGTTGGAATACGAGCGAGGAGCCAGAGGCGAAGCTCATCGAGAACATTGAATATGCCTACGAGATCTTCAAAGCGCACAATCCGAGCCATCTCGTCACCACCCTGGCATCGGGGGCGACCGATCGCTGGTTCCACCTGTTCAGAAATACAAGCGATGTGCTGATCATCGACAACTATCCGTTCCGGGGCAGTGCGAGGGTTAAACGGTCTCTGCTGGAGAGTTACCAGTTTGTGAAACATGCCACGCAGGTGATGGGCGGAGAACCGGTATGGCTCATGCCGCAGTTGATTCCTCCGTCCGAATGGTCCAGACAGCCCGAAGACGAGATCTCGCTGAGTGACATGCGCTTGCAGCACTATGCCGGGCTCATCGGCGGCGCCAAAGGCGTCATCATGTATCACTGGGGTGCGCTTCGCACGGCCTACGGTGCGGACGGCAGGCAGCGCGTCAGCGACGACGTCTTCCGGCAGCGGTGGAAGATCGTCACGACCATGGTGGAGGAGCTGCACGCCTTGGGTCCGGTGATCTGTGATGGTCGACCCACGCATGAACTGGACATCCGGTGGCTGAAGCCCGGCACCCAGGGACCGGGGCCGCAGATGACCCTGGAACTGGACTACTACGGCACCAAGTATCTGCTGGTGATGAACCCCCTGGACATAGCGATCGAGGCAATGGTCTTCGGTATCAGCGGGGGCAATCGCGATGGATACACGGGCCGTGTCTTGCTCGGTCAGAGCGATCTGAGCCTCCGATCACCGGAAGCCAGCGACGAGTACGTCGACGACCCCGAGTCGGTGACGATCACCGTGGGTGGCCGCGGCGCGGGCGTCTTTGTGCTGGAAAGAAAGGCGTTGCGAGCCCCGCACTAAGCACGGGGAAGTCCGTCGTCTGTCGCCGCCTCTCGCAGACCTTGCAGACATTACCAGGGCGCCAAGGCTGATCGTGGCCACCCCCAATTCTGGCGAGCTGAAGTCACCGACGGACAGGAGTCAGTCGGATCCTGCTTGACCGACGTCGAAAAAACCAAGAGAGGCAGGCGAATTGATCGAACAGATTACGAAGGTAATGGGCTCGCGGCCATCGATGCCGCATGCCGAGAGCGCACCCAGCGAAATGGTCTTCGGACCATCCTGCGGGGCATAATATGCACTCGATTCTGCTTTCGGGTTGCGGCGGGGCTGGCCGCCATGTAGCGCAGGTAGCGACTAGTAGTGGACGGGCTGAAGTGTTGGGGCTCTTCGATCCGGATTCCGAGCACATCACCAGAGCGCGGGAACTCTATCCTGACGCAGCCACAGGGGATGATCTGGGAGGCCTGATAGAAACGATCTCGGCGGATATCGTCGTGGTCGCCGGTCCCGACCACGTGCATGCCGATCAGGCGATTTTGGCGCTTGAGGGTGGATGTCACGTGCTCGTCGAAAAGCCTATGGCAACCACGGTAGCCGATGCCCAGCGAATGATCGAGGCTGCTGACAGGACCGGATTGGAAGTGATGGCGGACCATACCGTTCGGTATACCTACCCGTGGCGCGAGATGTCCGTCGCCGCCCGCGCGGGAGAAATTGGCGAAGTCTTTTTCATTGAGGGTGATTACATCCACGATATGTGGTCACATTATTCTCCACAGGGTGCGAATCATACTCCCTGGCGAATAGACAAGGTCAATCCGCAGAATATCCTGCTAGGGGGAGGATGTCATCCGATTGATACGATTCTCGCCACGATCGACTCTCGTGTCGTAGAAGTATTCGCTTACGCGAGTAAGAAGAGCGCGCCGGATTTCCCAGCAGATGACTGTTATATCGTCATCATGAAATTTGAGAACGGTATCCTTGGCAAGGTGTACGTAACCAGCGGTTGCTCCGGTGAAGGTATGGGCCATGGAGCCGGTGGCGGTTTTCTGGCCGTATATGGGACGGAGGGGACACTGTGGAAGGGGCAATTGTATCGGCGAGGAAATGAAGCGGTCACCCTGTCCAATAGTTCTGAAAAGGCATTGGTAGGAGGGCACGGTTGGGGGAAGTCGGTCATCGATTTCCTCGATACGATAGACGGTAATATGCCAAATCCTATCCCCGCTCGAGTAGGGGCCCGCACCGTTGCCATATGCGAGGCTGCATTCAAGGCCATCGAGACAGGGCATCCTCAAACGCCGGAGTGGTTCTGAAATGGCGGTCCTGAGCAGGAACTCACTAACGCATCAATGTCGCCAATCCGCAGGGGGTGGCGACACGCGCCAAAAATCGAATGCTTTTACGCACTCACAGCAACTAACGCGGAGTATGGCCCATGGCGATGAGCGCTGAAGAGAAGTTTCGCTTCGACCTGACCGGATTCCTGGTCAGGCCGGCAATTCTCGAAGAGGGAGAAGTCAAAGCAATTGTCGATCAGATCGATCGTATCACGCACGACCCCGAATCCCTGCCTGAAGAGGAGCGCGAGGTCCCGGGGGGTGCTTCGAGTCTGCTGATCGATCATCCAAGCGTCATTGACGTGCTGAGGGAGGTGATCGGCGACGACATCCGCCTCGAGAACGCCTCTTGCATCTGGCGCAAAAAGGGGCAGGCCCACGGTGAGCTGCACGGGGGCGGGCCCCAGCAGGGGGATCCCATCTTCGGGTATCGCGTCCACAACCAGAGGGTGTACGCAGGTATGGTGCGCGTCATCTTCGAGCTGACCGACATTGCGCTCGAGGACCAGAGCACACATTTCATAGTCGGCAGCCACAAATCGAACTTCCCCATGCACAAAGACCACATGTCGCTGGAAGAGGGCAAGCGCAGCGAGTTCCTGAAGAGCTATGCCTGTCCGGCCGGCAGCGCCGTGTTCTTCACCGAAAACCTGTGCCACGCCGGGCCCATTTGGCAGCGAGACAGTCCCCGCGTTGGCGTGCTGCACGCTTATTCACACCTGGCCACCCACTGGCACCGGCTGAAGACGCCACCGGAGGTAATCGCCGGGTTGCCGCGCGAGAAGCAGGCGTACTTCCGGGCCCCGTGGGTAGCCGATTTTCTGAATCAACCGGTGACGTATAATACGGTAGAACGCTTTGTCGAGGGCGACGACGTGCCGGTCAACACCGATCACGTCAACCACAACAAAACGGGATCGTCGTCGCTGATCTGAGCCTGCCCACTTCGATCGATCTATCGAACCTCGGCGAGCGCCGAGAGCGCGCTCTGTCCCTGATGGAACGCGACGGGTATCTACGAATAGGACGTACAGAGGGCCAAATGCGGTAGTCGATGAGCCATCACGTTCTCAGCGCCTGTCGGTAGGGGGACGGATCAAACCCGCGGTAGCGCTGGGCCATTGCCTCGATGAACGAGGCGCTCCACAGCGGATCACCCGGTGGCGGAAAGCCCAGCAGCTCCAGCTGACGTGGCGTCGCCTCGGCCATGAAGCGTCCCATCGCCTCGCCCCTGGCCCCGCTCTTGTAGGTAAAGGTGCGCCCTCCGTCCCAGGCCCGGTCCTTGCGGGTGAAGCCCACCCACATGGTTGGACGGTGGCCCCGGTCCCCGGTAAACGGCGAGGCCGAGTGCCTTGTGAAAACGCTGTACAGGCATACTGAGCCACCGGGCACGACCATGGGGACGGCATCCTCGTCCGGCCGGCCATTGGGCACCATCTGAATCGGCGCCAGACCGTCGTCCACCGCGTCGAAGCAGTAGAAGCAGACCAGGTTCATGAAGTCGTCGGGCTCTATGATCGGTCCCAGGGTGTTGTTGCCGTAGTCGATGTGAACGCCGACCCCGTGGTCCTCGCCGGCGTATTTCATGCCCAGATGCCCCTCGCACAGGCGTATCTCCCGCGTGCCCAAGACTCGTTCGGCCGCCCCGATCAGCTCAGGGTGAACCGTAACATGGTTCAGGCCCGAGTGGTCCCAGGGAAAGAGGGTCTGCCCCTGAGTGTCGTTCTGCCGGCCGTTGGCGACGTAGTCGTCGTAGGACGGCGCGAACAGAGTAAAGAAGCCATCCAGCGCAGCCTGCCGCTCTGCTTCGGTCAGAAAGTCCTCGACAATGACGAAGCCCTGACGCCGGTAGGTGGCGATATGTTCATCCGTAATGCGCATGTTGATTCCTTTCATGGGCTGTTCGGACTACAACCCGTAAGGGACTCGGGACGGCAGCTCTGGATGGACGAAGTACTAATAGCCGTATTGGCCCTCGATGGTCATGCCGTTGCACTCGTCGATATCTGTCGAAAGTAATCTTCTTCAGACTCATTCCTTTCGCGTTTTGCCACATCGAAGTCGGCTCACAGTTCTTGCGTGCGTCGTCGCCCTTACGCTACCTCCATGCGCAACACACAATCGCTCGTCAGCCTCTCTCCCGGCTGCAGCACTGTCGTTCCAGCCGTCGGCTCATCCCGACCCAGCAGATTGACACCGTCGTTGGCGTTCAGCACGGGCTCGACGGCGAAGTACGGCTTGCCCTCCGGGTTATAGAGCACCAGGTGCCGACAGTTCGCCGCCGGCTGGAATCGGAGGCGCACGCCACTGTCGGGCCAGGCGATGTGCCCCCCGGAGAACCCGTAGCAGCAGGTGTCGAGAAAGTTATCCGGTGTAAGCTCTCGCTCGCGGGCGAAGTCCTGGTGCGGCTCGAGCGGCGCCAGTGGTCCCGACGGGATGCGCGTGTCGTTGGCGTCGGGGTAGGCGCCCTCCAGGGGAAACTCGAGCGTCACTGGCTCCCTCTCGCGCGTCAGAGACCGCGAGAAGTACGGATGCCAGCCGAAACCGCCGGGCATCGCGGTATCTCCCCGGTTCGTCAGCGTCACCTCCATATGCAGCGCGTCATCGCGCAGTTCGAAGGCCGCCTCCGACTCAAAGGGCCAGGGCCAATTGACGTTGTCGTGTTCCGCCGAGGTGAAGACGCAGCGCAGACGGGCGGGGGTCTGCTCGACGACGCGCCACGGACGCTTGCGTGCGTCGCCGTGGATGGCATGGGCCGCTGCGTTGTCCAGCTGGTAGTGCTGGCCATCGAAGGAAAAGGCGCCGTCTGCGATGCGGTTGGAGTACGGGATCATCAGGAAACTCGCCGCAACAAGGTCGCAGCCCGGCTCACGAGCGTCCGGCATCAACGGCAGCCAACGGTCGCCGATGCAGCCATGGAAGGCGAGGATACCGGCACCCGCCTGCGGTTCGACGGCAAGGCGGAGCTGGTCGTTTTGCAGGTCGATCGTGGTCATATGTGGCTCCTGGTGTCCAATTCAGGTGGAAGGCCCCGCTTGGGCAAAGGCCTGCGCAACCGCTTTGGAGAGATAGGCCTCCACCTGCGCCAGTGCTTCCATGCCGAACGCGTGCGAGGTGTGACTGCGGACATCCTGGCCGCGGTAATGCCCTGCCTCCCCCGTACTCTCATCCCGGATGGCGTCGAGTCGCACGGCATCGGGGTCGAGTGCCAGATAGGTTGGCGAGCCCGTCGAAGGTCTCCGTGAGGAAGGCTCGAAAGGTCTCCTCGCGGTAGAGCAGGTCGCCCACCTCCTGGTGACACCGCCGAAATCCGGTCTCGTCGGCTTCGCGGCAGTCTCCGTGGATGCCAGCCTGATGGTTTGGCGGCAGCACGACGCCGCCGAGTTCTGTCGCCAGCCGCGTGCAGACCGCGTGGGCTTTGAGCCCATCCAGGCCCCACGGCAGATGTCCCCCATGTTTTTCGAGGATGCCCAGGGGCAGCCAGGCAAGCGGGTGTTCATCGACTATGTCGAACAACTCATCGCCGTAGAGCCACTCATATCGACGTTCGGTCTGTTTCACGTTTGTGCCCAAAGGGGTGATGGACTCGTCAACACTCGGCCCGTAGGCTCCCGTGTTCTCATGCTATCTCTGTACTCCAATGTATGCCGCGTTGCCTCTTCCTATTAGCCATTAGGTCCCCGTTCTGGGGCACAAGGAAAGCCGGCGCGCAGCGCTCTGTCAAGCTACCCACCTCACACGCCGATTTCGCTGGGTATCCAGGGATTACGCCGCTATCGGAACTTCCACATCCGGAAATCCAGACCGCTACGCATTCAGGCACTGAACGCTCGATTGTCGATCCACGGGCTCGGGGCCTGCCTGGGTGAAGCGCTCCGTTCGGCGCAAGCGACGTGGGCGGAGCCTCGCCGCTAGAGACTCCTACTCCAAAGATGATGGGCCGCAGACCAAAAGTGACCCACGGCTGGATGTCTCTCACTTCCATGTAGCGACATACCGCCGGATAGACCGATTTGCGACGGATCCACCTTTCTTGACTGGGGACGCGGCCGGCTTTTGCTTGTTAGCTGAAATGGTCATCAAGTGCTCTGATAGGGAGTAAGCCTTTGTGAAATGCGAATGGAAAGGAACTCATGGGTACCGCAACCGACGCCATCCGTCAGGACTTGGAAGACCTGACGATCAGTGCCATCGCCTCACTCAACCGGGCCTCCGAAGACCTGGTGAGCTGGGTCGATCTCGTGCGGGACGCGGAGAGGCCGTGGGCACTGGGCTGGTCAAAGGAGTCGTGCGTGGCGCCAATGTGGGGGCGACCAACTACATCCTCCAGGCAGCGGCCTTCTGCGGCGTGCTGGACCGGGTTCTCACGCCTGAACAGAAACAGCAAGGGGCTGCGTGGATTCGCTCTCTCGAGGTAAGCGAAAACGTCTACGCCGATCCCGCTCTATTGGATCGCAAGCCCACGGCCTGGGACGACAGTCAGGAGAGCTGGCCGCCCGACGGTGCGCACAAGGAGGCGATCAACCAGTACGCCCGCAGCTGTCTGCGCTTCTACGAAGATGCCTCTCTGGATCAGCTCGCCGTCGAAGTGGGCAGAGAGCTGATGCAGGAATGAGCTGGCTGAATCAGTACAACGTCGTCTGGTCAACCCAGAGCAGGAACGCCGACCCGGCATCCGAACTCACTCAGGGGCTGTAATGTCCGTGGAGTCCTCGACATCGTCGATGTCATCTTCGATTCCAAACGGAGCGGCGCCGCAACGAGAAAGGAGAATGAGTGTGCAAATCAGCTACATAACCGCCGAGATGAACGGCGATTTCAAGCGCTCCGTTGACGCCGGGGCCCGGGCCGCCATCGAGGTAGTCTCGCTGCGCTCGCCGGTGTGCGGCAGTCCCCTGGAAGATCTGAACGACGACCAGGCCCGCCGAGTCCTCGATGTCCTCGAAGCAGGCGGGATGCGGCCCGGCATGCTGCTGTCGCCGGTGGGTAAGTGCACCATCGCCGACGCGGCTGTTGTGGCGCGAAACGGCGAGATCCTCAAGCGCACCCTTGAGGTGGCCCACCGCCTGGGCAGCGATACCGTGCGCGTCTTTCCCTTTCAGGCACCGTCACCGGTGGCCTTTGGCCCCAGCCAGCTCGAGGACTATTTCGAGCGGATAGCAGAGCGCTGGTCGCCGTGGGTGGAGTGGGCGGCCGCCGCCGAAATTGCGCTCTGCTTCGAATGGGTCGGCACCACCCTGGTCCTGACCTCGCAGGAGATGCGCCGCGTCATCGACGCGCTAGGAGCGCCGGCCCACGTCGGCGCCATCTGGGAAATAGACACATCGGCCCAGGCCGGCGAAGATCCGGCCCAAGGTTACCCGCATTTGCAGGGCCTCATCCGCGACGTCCACATCAAGCGCTTCGACGGCGGTGCCACGCGGCCACAATACCTCAGCGCCCTTCGCCTGTTACAGCGACATGGCTACCGTGGCCCGCTGACCGTGGAGCACTGGGGCGGCGAGGCGGAGACCCTGGCGGGGATCGCCGCGGTGCGGGAACTGTTGGAGGAAAGCCGTTGAGGGACTTTGAAGTAGAGGTCGAGGATGAGGGTTTTGTGAGACAGGCCAGACCCCATGTTGTGCTTGTCGTGCTTGCTGCCGCGGGTGAGGATGAACTGTCCCTGACGGCGTAGGTGGGCGACATCGCGCTTGACCGTGGCCGGACAGTGCTAGTTCATACCATCTCGTGTGTCGGACTGCGGTTCCAGTTTGGGATCGGTTCTGAAGGGTGCGTAATGGCCTTCGAAATAGGCAAAGCTGTTCATCTCACCAGTCATATAAAGATGCTTGGTACGATCTAGCGCATTGGCAGCGCCGTAGTGGTTGCCATCTTTATCCATGGCGATTAGGTGGATGCCCCGGTGGCGGTCGCCGACCAGCGCGTCGAGATCCTGCATTGCCTCTCTGCAGGCTTCTTCAACAGACATCCCCATCTTCATATAGAGCACGGTACTACGGGCGCTACCGGCGCGTATCGCAATTTCGCCCATGCCCGTGCAGGCAGCGGCCCCGTATCGATTATCGGCGTAATTGCCGGCCCCAATAACAGACGAATCACTGAGGCGACCAGGGTACTTCAAGCCAAGGCCGCTGGTACTTACCCCGGTGCAGATATCGCCCTCTTCATCGCGTGCAATGAAGTTGACCGTGCCGAGGACCTTCGTGGTGTGGCTGGCCAACCGACCAACATGGCGCAGCACGCGCGCCTGTTGGAGTTGTGCGGGGTCACTGACCCCCAGGTCTACCCGGAGACTGTTTTCCCAACGTTCCCGGGCTCGATCGGTTAATATAGCGGTCTTCTCGAAACCCATTTCGGCCGCGAAGCGCTCGGCACCAGCACCAGCTAGAAAAACATGCCAGAGCTCTTCCATAACTTTACGAGCGATCGAGATCGGATGCTCGTAGCCCTTTACCGCGCCTACTGCACCAGCTTGCAGGGTCGCGCCGTCCATGATCGTGGCATCCAACTCGACTTCACCCAGCAAATTCGGTGTACCGCCCAAACCAACACCATGGTCATCTGGATTGCTTTCCACGTGTTGAATGCCTTCCTCGACTGCATCGATCGCACTACCACCATCCCGCAACACCTGTACGGCCTGTAGGATGCCGACATCACCACCACTACTGGCAATAACAATCATCTGTCTGCTCCCTCGCGAGACACGATCAATTCAATAGGCGATGTTGACTAGGCGCGTAATGTGATTGTCTCGGTCATCCGCCTCGACCTCGATCCGGCAAAGATAGATCCCTGGCGCCACGGCTTGGCCGTCCAGATCCCGCCCGTCCCAGGTGAAGGTCTGTTGCCCCGCCTTCCCGGTGGTCGTCACGCCGTGCCCCTGGCCAACCAAACGTCCGCTCAAATCGTAAAACGCGACCCCCAGCGGCCGTTTCTCCAACACCTTCAGCAACGCGAAGCTTACCGTGAGCTCATCATTGATACCGTCGCCGTTGGGCGTGAAGACCGATGCCATCATAACGTCCTGGATCAATGCTCCCTCCGAGGCCAGCAGACTGACCCGCGCCGTAGAAGAATCCACCAACTCGGTGGCATCCATGCCATCGGTGTCAACCCGCTGGAAAATACCCTCGTCAGAGTCCGATGCACGAACAAACGAGGTGAACTGAATGCCCTCGCGAAAAACCTGCGACTCGAACTGCACCTCAATAAGGGCATGAATATCGGCGGGCAGGTCGGCATTGAGCGAAAAGGGGAAGCGTATCCAGATGGAATCTGCACCCGTCGCCATCTGTATAAGTGCCGATCCGTCCTCGGAGCGCAAGATGCCATCGGCATCGGGTGCAAATACGCGGTCAAAACGCGTGGTTATGGCTGACGTTTGCAGCTGCTCTTGGTCCAGAAGCGAGACCGTCTCGATAACGTCAACCTGCCCGAAGCGAACCCCGGTAAGACGCGCGGGCCTC
>Ga0066376_10004090_pt1 | contig 12790 bp, 9 predicted proteins | sample Knorr_S15_td_Bot_FD_77009 | JGI IMG/M metagenome (GOLD analysis project Ga0066376, IMG submission 77009) | Marine microbial communities from Southern Atlantic Ocean transect - Knorr_S15_td_Bottom_ad_5009_LV_A | ecosystem: Environmental > Aquatic > Marine > Oceanic | place: Southern Atlantic... | reverse complement strand
TTTCTGGCCGCGCGTCACTTCCTCCGGCAGCGACCGGCCGTCCCATTTGTCCAAAGCCGGCTTCGGGTCGAAGGTGTCCATCTGCGAGGGCCCACCCACCATATGGAGGAAGATCACATTCTTCGCTCGTGCCGGGTGATGAATGACTCTTCCGGACGGGGCCGTTGGTGAAGCTTGGAGATTCCCTTGCATCATCGAGGACAAGGCGAGCGATCCAATGCCCAGAGTTCCCTGGCGCAAGAATTCGCGGCGCTTTAGCAGATCGATTGGTTTCATTATTTAAAAAATTTGGCAGGAAAATGGGGGCAGGAAGATATGACAGAAATATTTTCCTGCCCCCATCTTCCTGCCATGATCTTTATTTCCGTCATGATTTGGTTATTGTTTCGTCGAGGTTGAGAAGAGTTTGAGCGACGGCGGCCAAGTGCACGATTGTGTCAATCGAGTGAGCGGCAAAAACGGCTGCGAGCGCATCTTCGTCGGATAGATCGCATTGGACCATTGGCGCAAAATTGCGTTCGACACGCGAATCAGGGCGCGTCTTGTCCAACGCGACTACCTCATGTCTTGTCTGCAACGCCGCGCAAATGTTCCTGCCAATGAACCCGTTGCCACCCGTCACGAGGATCATTGCGATGCGTCCGAATGTTGGTGTGTGAACAGCATGCTATTTCTCTCGCGCCGATCCCATGCACGGCCGATGCTACTCACCGCCGTTCAAAATGTATGCCAGCAAATCCCGGATCTCGCTGGCGGACATGTTGTGGATCAAGGCGGGCGGCATCAGGGAAATCGGAAACTCCGCGCGCTTTACCACGTCTTCCTTGCGAATGGAAAACTTCTTACCATCAGTCCCCACGTATGCCACGGCCTTACCTTCCTTCCCAAGGATGAAACCCAGATAGGATCGTCCATCTTTGGTGGTGATCTGCTGGGGGCGGAAATACGGGGCGACCTCCGCGTTGGGGTCGAGGATATGGGTCAGCAGCCAGGTGCGATCAATTCCGTCCTGCTTGTGCAGGGTGGTCAGGTCAGGCCCCACTTCGAGACCGCGACCGTCAAACGAATGACAACGGTGACACGTGCCCAGACTCGAATGAAAGAACAGTCGGCGGCCAAGGGACGTGTCCGCTTTACCCGGCGCCTCCTCAACCAGCCGCACCCAGGCCGGCACATCGTCCAACTCCGGTTTCGGGGGGAGTTCACGTTCTACCTCTCCTGCGGAGGCCAGGGTGCGGGTTGCTTCAGCAGACACAATGGTGTTTTTGGCGCCGACCAATTTTTTCAAAAGCCCGACGTGTTCTTCCGCAAAGCCAGCAAGGCCGGCGATGGCATCGGCACGCAATACGGGAGGAAGGGATCGATCGGCGGCAAGGGATGCGAGTGCTTTCCCGCGCTTTTCATCCTCGTGAAGCGCAAGCGATCGGATTGCTTCCCGGCGAATCATCACTTTGGTGGACTTTGCCAATCGGGCGAGTTTCTGGACTGTGAGACCTTTATGACTGACGGCCACGCTTTGCAACGCGAGTGCACGAAGCCATGCTGGTTTCTTGGAATCAAGAGCAAGAGTTAACAGGGTGTCGGCGGGAGAGAATTCGCCTTTACCTCCTCCACTCACTTTGGCCATCGCGGCGACCACAGCGAGCAGATCCCGACGCTTGAGATCAGCGCGGTCGAACTGTCGATCCAGGTCGCCTTGGTATTGAGTCAGACTTTCATCGGCAATCCATTTGATTCCGACGAAACGAACATTCGCAGAGGCATCGGCGAGCAGTTCCGGAATGATGGATGCATTCTTTTTCGGATCGATACGCTTCAGCGCCACTGCGTAGTTGGCGCGGGCACGAGGATTCGAAACGGCTTTCCAATCGTGCGCTTTGAGTATCGCTGGATTCTTCACCAGTACATCGATTGCAGCGGTCCATACGTATGGGTCCGCAACCCCGAGCTTCTTGATGGCCACTTCAGGGGACATCGTCGGTTTGGATTTGCGGGGGCGCGGGGTCAGGTCAATTGGCTCTTTGAAGGTTACTTTCCAAACCTTTCCATGACCATGCACGGGATAGGAGAGCTTCACCCAATCGGTAAAGTAGAGTGCTTTTCCATCCGGCGAATAGGAAAAGTGAACCGGGCGAAAATCATCCGACCCACTGATGAAAGGTTCACGACTGGCTTCGAAGGAGGCCCCCTTTTTGGTAAGCGGGTGCAAGTCCACCCGGTTGTCCGTCCATGAGGCGGAAAGAAGTTTCCCCGGGCCGAAGGGAACAAGGCCGCAGGCCGCTTCGCCCAGCGTCCCGATCATGCCGAGGGTGCCGGGAATCTCCCCAAACCAACTCACGAGGGGATGATGACCTGAGCGACCGTAGCGAAACTCAAAGCCAAAGTCCGCGCCCTGAATGATGTGGAGCAAGCGGTTGGGCGGTGTGCTGCTTGGATCGTTGTCGGTGGAGAAGAGATTGCCATCCAGATCGTAGACCATGCCGAACGCGTTCCAGTGCCCCGTGGTGATGCGCTTCAACTGAGTGCCATCCGTTTTGCAGCGGTATGTTGATCCACCCTCTCCTCCGCCGGAGTATTCGACCCCATCGGTTCCGACAAAGGTATAGTCCTCACCAAGGTTTTCGCCAAATCCAAACGAAAGCCAATCAGGATTGGCCGGATCAATCGCCAAACCACCGACGCCATTATGTGGATAGTCGCCCTCTGTCTTACATTGGATAACGACATCGGGATCACCGCCCGCTTTTGCCGTGGTGGCTGCGTCAGGAAACCGTCCAATGAACCAGCGGGTCGAGACGTAGAGATGCCCATCAGGACCAAAGAGAAGATCCGTGCTGAAGACATGCCCTTCGTAGAAGACCGACCGCTTGTCCGAAACGCCATCGCCATCGGTGTCTTCGAAAACCAAAATGCGATCATGCTTCGGCCCTTGATAGTCCTTCTTGCGCTTGTGCGTGTGGTTTTCCTGCACAAAGACCCGGCCATCCGGCGCGACGGCAATGCCAATGGGAGTCACGATGTCCGGGTTCTCCGCAAAGAGAGTGATCTCTGCGATATTCGGATGATGCGCAACTGGCGCAGGAGTCGGCCCCTCAGCGCATTGACCGGCGACGGCAAAGCCGATTGCCGCCATCAATAGGGATTGGATAGATTCAAAACGGATTCTCATATTTATCACTTGAAGAATTTTCGGCCGCAGGACGACCTCCGCTCATCACGAAGGCCGCCCCAATTATGTTGCCTGCTAACGGATCGCCTTGTCTGGCAGTCCTGACTTGATGCCCAGGTCAACGGGCATTTCGTCCGGCTTGCCATCCCCGTGTTGTGCTATCACTCGATCAAGTTCGCGTCGCAATTTCTTGACGGTCTTGGCTAGTTTGGGATTTTTGATCAGGTTCTTGTTCTCACCGGGGTCCGCCTTGAGGTTATAGAGCTCGGCCATATGCTTGTCCGGCGAGCCGTCACCGTGCGGATAGCGGATGTACTTCCACTTGTCTGTGCGCAGCGCTCGGACGTTGGGTGTGTAAGGAAACTGATGCTCGTAGTTGTACTCATAGTAGAAACTCTTGCGCCAGCCGCTCGTATCGCCACCCGCCAAGCGCCGCCAACTCTGGCCGTGAACCTTCTCCAGCGGCGGTGCGCCGCAGACGTCGAGGATGGTGGGTGCAAAGTCAATCGTCGCGGTGAGTTGCTCAATGATGCGAGGCTTGGAAGTCGGGGCGAGGCCCGGGTAGCGGGCAACCAGAGGAATGCGTATGGAGGGTTCGTGACCCGTCCGTTTGTCGACCATGCCATGTTCCCCTTCCAGCAGTCCGTTGTCTGAGGTGAAAATGATCAGGGTATTGTCCAGTTCCCCCCGCTTCTCAAGGAAGTCGTAAAGTTCACCCACGCTATCATCGACCGACAGAATTGTGCCCCAATAGGCGCGAACCATGCGGGCAAAATCCTTGACCGCTTCGGGGCTCTTGTCCGGGAACTTTTTGCGCCAGTCAAACAAGGGGCCGTATATACCGTGCCATGTATCGAGCCGCTTTTTGAACCAAGCCGGTTTATCGTCGAGATTGAACGCGCTCTTGGGATATTGAACATCGGCATTGTCGAAGGCGTGCTCATACTTTTTCTCGGGAAGGTAGAAACTGTGTGGTGCCTTGTGTCCAAGCATCAGCATCCAAGGCTTGTCACCCTTCCTTTCGGAGATCCAACTTTTTGCAAAGCCAGTCACAACCGACGTGTAATAGCCCGGCACGACGCGTCGGCCCTTGCCATTGAAATTGAACTCCGTGTCGAAATACTTGCCCTGCCCCTTGTGCGTGACGAAATAGTCGAAACCGGGCCGAGGTTCATCGTTTTTCTCTCCCATGTGCCATTTTCCGAGATAAGCCGTCTCATATCCGGACTTCTGCAGACGCCCCGGAAAACTGACCATATCCGTGGGATATTCCGTGAAGTTATTTACAACCCCGTGACTGTGGGCATAGAGGCCGCTGAGAATCGACGCACGGCTGGGGGAGCAGAGACTGGTGGTGCAGAAGTGGTTCTTAAACAGAAGCCCCTCACTCGCAAGCCGGTCAATGTGAGGGGTCTTCAGGTGGGGGTGCCCCATGCAGCTCAACGCGTCATAGCGTTGATCGTCCGTGAGAATAAACAGAACATTGGGTCGTTTGCTTCGATCGGCGTCCGCAGCCTCGGCTTGCACTGTGGCGAATGCCATCAAGCCGGCCGCGAATAATAGGATGCGTTGTTTCATATGTTTCATAGATTAAATTCTTATACTTGCGGTGTCACTTCAGACACTAGATTGGCGAGCTGTCAGCGCTGATATAACTAATTGGTCCGGTTCCCTATCGTTCATTTGAAAAGTTTTCTCAAAGGCTCGTCGACGATCATGGCTTCCGGGAAGTCCGCTGCTTCTTCCCCGCCCTGCCCATGCACGCCTCTACTGCGAAGGCGCTTGTTCTGTTGTCTGCCACGAGGTGGATTGATCGGGATGTTCATACCGCCCAGTTCCTCCATCATTTCGTAGAGGCGCTTCTGCATCGCGGTCTTTGTTTTTGCGAAGGCTTGGTCGTGAATCAGGTTCTTCTGTTCCATCGGATCGGCTTGAATCTCGAACAACTCATCCGTATCCCAGACTCCGTAATAGGTCGTGTATTTGTATTGGTCGCCCCGGAGACAGAAATGGGTGGGCGTCTGCGGGTAGTTCTGCTCCCAGTAGTAGACGTAAAGGAAGTAATCGCGCCATGGGATCTCTTTCCCCTGAGCCAGGGGTATGAAACTGGCGCCATCCATGTGGGCCGGCTTTTTCAGGCCCATCACTTCCATGATGGTGGGAGCGATATCGATGTTGGCCACCACTTCATCGACGACGGTGCCGCCTTTGAATAGTTCAGGGCACTGCATGAGCATGGGGACGCGGCTTGAGGTTTCGTAAGCTACCCGTTTGTCGATCAAACCGTGTTCGCCGAACAGGTAGCCGTTGTCGCCCATGTAAATGACAAGTGTCTCATCGTAGATCCCCATCTCCTTCAACCGATCCATCACAGCGCCAATGCTGTCATCCACGGAGCAAAGGGCCTCGCAGTAGTTCTTGTAAAGCTGCTCCACGGTTTCGGCGGAATGCAGGGGGAAATCCATGCCATGCCAGCTATTGCGTTGGTCAAGCAGCCATCGGGGACGGTTCAGAGTGTTACCATCCACTGCTCCCGCACTCGCAGCGTCAATCATGGGCTTGTCCTTCAAAATGCCCTTGTACTTCTCCTCTGGCGTAAACGGGCCGTGAACGGCCTTGTGCGAAAGGTAGAGCATGAACGGCTTGTCGCTGCCTTCCTGCAGTTTCAAGAAGTCCATGGCATATCGAGTCAGCAGAGGTGTGATGTATCCATCCTGCTTCACGCGCTTGCCGTTGACGTTGATCGTGTAGTTCGGCGTTGGCGGATAGTAATTCCCCTGCCCTTTGAAGCTGACCCAAAAGTCAAAGCCAGGTCGTGGGTTATCGTTGGCACTCCCCATATGCCATTTCCCCACGAACCCGGTGTTGTAACCCGCCTTTTGCAGATACTGGGGGAAGAACAGAGTTCCTTCCGGAACCGCCCGTTGATTGTCGATTACGCGGTGCCGGAAGGTGTAGAGCCCTGTCAGAATGGACGCCCGGCTTGGTGAGCAAAGCGAGGTGGTAACGAAGGCGTTTTTGAGGTGGACCCCATTCTTCGCCATCGCATCCATGTGCGGCGTTTGCGCGAAGGGATGCCCCATGAAACTCATCGCATCGTAACGATGATCGTCAGAGAGAATGAAAACCACGTTCCGGGGTTTGGCGTTGGAGTCCTTTTCGGGGACGATCTCAGTTGGAACCGGGACCACGCTTGCAGTCGCTGCTTCTGCAAACAGCGCGAGGGCAATGATTGGGGTGATGACTTTGTTCATTTTCGTTTGTTGGAATAGATGTTCTTGAGAGATCCGGCTTTCTCGTGCCATTGGAGCGCTTGTTCGTTGGCTGCCTTGGCGTGCGTTAGGGCTTCCTTGATGGGCTTGCCGAAGGGATCGAAGTAGCCGGTCTGTTGTTTTCCTGTGGCATCGGAGGTGCCTGTCCATGTTTCCATGTAGCCGCAGGTTTGCCAACCCACCATGAACGGCAGGTTCATGATGCCTTTCAAATAAATGGCGTATTGTTGGCCTTTGGCTTCCGCCGACGGGACCTTGACTCCCTTGACGGCAGTCATGTTGGGACGCAGCACGCCGTAGGAGTGATCGCCGTTCATGATTGGCATTTTTTTCATCAATTGTTGGGATAGCGGAAGATTATTGGATGTCGCCTTAGGTCAAGAACTGGATTACTTCCGTTTTTCGGGTTCCCGGAAGAAGTTCGATTCGTGCAGGCGATCGGGATCGTAGTTGGGGTTGAGGGTAGGCATCTGCGCGCCGACGTCGTGCCGCCATTGGCGAAGATCGTCCAGCAATTCCTTCGACTTCTCCGGAAGGGATTTGGCCAGATTTACGGTTTCGCCGATATCGTTCTCGATGTCATAAAGTTCCTTTGGCGTTCCGTCGAAATGCTCGATCAGCCGGTATTTCCCCTTGCGAATGACTCCGTGAGGCGAGGCTCCTCCGTGATGATAATGGGGATAATGCCAATAGAGGGCCTGCCGTCCAAGCGGTTCTTGCTTCAGCAGTAGTGGGAGGAGGTTGACGCCATCAAGTTCCTGCGTTCGTTCCTGCCCGGTCACCGCCTGTAGCGTCGGGAAGAAATCGATGCTGCTCACTGGCTCGCTGGTCTCGGTTCCAGCCGGGACTCTCCCGGGCCACCGGACAATGAGAGGCACACGGTAGGCGCCTTCGTACGCGGAACCTTTCCCGTCCCGCAAAGGGGCATTGCTGGTCTTCTGCGGCCTGTCTGCGTAATGGTTACCGCCGTTGTCCGATGCAAAAATCAGCAACGTATTGTCCGCCAGATTCAGGTCATCGAGCGACTGCATGAGCCGCCCGACATTCTCGTCCAGGCTGTGAATCATCCCGGCATTCACCGGGTTGCGCTGGACTTGGTCAGGGGAAAGTTTCGCTTCGTACTTCCGGATGAATTCTTCCTTGGCCTGGGTTGGACGGTGAGGCGTGAAATACGACAGGAACGTGAAGAACGGGCGATCGTGGGACCGCTCGAGACTCTTTATCACTTCATCGGTCAAGCGGTCGGTGAGGTAATCGCCTTTCTTGCCGGTCAAGTTCCGGACCATTGGCCAGGGATAGAAATACGTGCCGGGCCAGCCGGCCTGGGTTACCGCAAGGCTGTGGTCGAATCCCTGGGTGACAGGGAAATGCTCTTCGCCTCCCAAGTGCCACTTGCCGAAATAGAACGTCTCGTAACCGACTTGTTTTAGCATCTCTGCAAGGGTGACTTCTTCGTGAGGCAGATACCACCGAGTCCAGTCTGGCGGTGACAGGGCGGCATGAGGGAATTCCAGACCGTTGAGGAAATCGGTCAGATGCAGCCTTGCGGGCGTCTTGCCCGTGAGCACTGCCGCGCGGGTAGGCGAGCAGACCGTCGCCGCGGCATAGGCGTCGGTGAAACGCATGCCCTGGGATGCCAGCCGGTCAATGTTCGGTGTTTCGTAGAAGCTACTGCCGTAGCAACTAAGATCCCGCCAACCAAGATCATCCGTAAGAATAAACAGAATATTCAAACGTGACGTTTGATCCAGTTGCGGCTTCGCCGCAGCGGACTGAGCTTGAGCAACGTGGCTGATTCCCAACACGAGGGCGGTGACGATGCCGGCAATGATTGGATGGAGCTTTTTCATCATTTGATACCCTCATTTAGTTTCTGATGAGTTCCACTTTGTCCAGATAGAGAACCTGCCGCTTGGAACCGACATCAAATTCAAGACGTACATCCATTTCGCTTTCTGCGTTGTGCGTATAAAGCCTCGTGTAGGTACGGGGTTTCTTTCCAATCTTGATCCATGCGCCATCGACTTCATGGCTGTCGTAGAGAGTGTCCATGCTTTTTACGTTCTTAAGCCTAATCTTCATGCGGCCTTCCCCGTCCTCACTTGCAGCCATGAAACTGATCTTGTAGGTCCGTCCCTCAATCAAGTGGAGCAAAGTTCTGCCAGCCACACCCGTGTAGCCATCCTTACCTTGATACGTCTGCAGGAACAATTGCCCCTCTGCGTCATCAGGCACTGTTAACTTCAGCATGCTGCTGCCGCTGAAGGCTTTCTTCCCATGGATATATTCCCTTGAGATCTTTTCCGTGGTCAGTTGCCATGCATGGTCCGGCGGAAAGAACTCACCGTTTATCACCTGGGATATTTTTGGCAGGACGGTTGGTTTCACTCCGGTAAGCTTGTCCAACACGGCCTGGTTCCAGCCCAATTCAGAATCATAGAGCCCAAATGTTCTCTGGTTGTTTTGCATTCCCGTGTACCACATGCTGCCGATGTTGTGGGCGTTGAACAGGTCAAAATGGTAACTCAACCATTTGTCCAAATCTTCATCGGTGCGTTTCGGAAACAGCCAACATCCCCATTCGGTAGTAATGACCGGAATGTCGACACCGATGCTCGTTTTCCAATTCACGGCATTCATGATTTGCTCTGTGATCGGATCTTTCCAACGTGATTCGTTCCCCCAAAGAGACTGGGTCCACATGGCAAAATTGAGGCCATCCTGATGTTTGGGAGTATAGAAGTGAATCGCTACTCCTGTGTTGATGTCATCATAGAACCCCTTCCCCCCATCAAACCGATAGGTCAGGTATTCTTCCGTTACGTAGGGATTCAAGAATTCAGAATCATTAAGGCCGGGGGAGCCAATCAAAATCGGGCGATCTGGATCCACATCCCGTATCGCTTGCACGGCGGCGTTGTACAAGGGCATGACTTTCGGGGCTCCTCTAGCTTTCATGAACCCGACGCCCTCAGGTTCATTGAGTATCTCGAAAACTAAATCACTGGGATAGTCCTTCCAAAGTACGGCCAGTTGCCCCCATCTGGTTGCTATTTCCTGCACACCCTTTTTTGGATTTTGAGACCAGGAAGAGGAACCCCACATACAGACCACGATGGCCAAATCATTGGATAAGGCATCCTTGATCTGTTGCTCCGCAAATTTGTGATCCGCCCTGAATGGCAGAAACACCCGGACCGACTCGAAGCCCGCATTGGTCACCGCCATGAATTGCACCGCATCGTGCTGAATCTTCGGCCATACACCATCGGCAGGACCTGTTGTATCCATGTTAATGCCCTTGTGGAGCTTTTTGAATACCGGCGCATTAACGCGCTGCTTGCCTACCGGAATCTCTTTTGAGAGCCCAAGCAATGGCAGACATAGTGATAAGGTAAGAACTACAAAATACCTGTTCATAACTATGGGAATTCGCCTAAACAGACGCGCCACTGATTTCCTATATTTCACGGGTTGCGATTTGATACATGTCATCCGCGCAGGCCTTGATGGCTGCCTGAAGATCGTCGTATCGGACGCCCAATGTGCCGACCAGGCCGGTGTGTTGGCGGCGCGTGCTCCAGGGGTTTTTCAGGGTGGCGTCGATGAGTCCGCAATAGTGCCAGCCGATGAACTCGGGCCGCGCAAAGGCCTTGTGGAAGAATTCCTTCGTCCATTCGATGCGCTCCTCCATGGAGTTGGCGATGGGGCCGAAGGGATTCGGCATCTCCTCGGCTTGACGGACCATGGTGAACGCTGAGTCGCCATTGATGATCGGCTTGTCGACTCGCTTCGACCAGCGATCGAGCCCCGGCTTCTGGACCTCATACTTGGCGTACATCTGATAGAAGATGACGTCAGTGAAGCGGCTAGTCGTGCGCAGGACCGTGTCCAAGCAATCGGTGTTGGCATTCAGTTTGTCGCCGACAAACAGATGATTCGGATCGTAGCGGCGGATCGCGTCCTTGGCGCATTGGTAATAGCGGGCAACGCAGGCCTGGAGGAACTCGACGTTGTCGCGCGTTTCATTCGCATTCGCGAGGTCGGACTCGCGACGCCAATTTACCGCCGAGGCTAGGGCATCGAAAGAATCGAATGTCGTTCCGTAAGTCTGGTTGAATCCCTTGATGTCATCCCGATACAGGTCCTGCATCAACTTGACATATGCCTGCTTGCCGGGAGCGTCCGGGCCGAGATTCCGCAGACGCCGGGGCCATCCGATCCTTCGCGTGGCGCGCCGTTTGCCTCCAATGACGTCGGTGCGTTCGCGGCAGTCCTCCTCGGTGAACAGCGGGCAGTCGGTCATGCTGTAGCCAAGCAAATACGGATCGTCCTTTACCGGCGCGACGATCTCCTTGGCCAATTTGTCGCAGTGACGCTCGTGGTCCGGCGCGAAAATATCGACGAACCGTTCGTCCGGAATGACCGGATGCCAATGGGCAATATCCACCGTGCGAAACGGCTGCATGTAGGGCATCGCAGGCCTCGGCGCGTTGGCAACGCTCAGGTCGCAGTGGACTCCAACGGTATTGATTCCAAAGTCCTTGCAGGCGCCGAGGAACCACTTGCGCAAGCCTGGTTTGAATTGTTTGGGATCCTGGATGTTTTCAATGCCTAAGATCTTCTGCCAGGCGGCGCGGTTGTGGGGAAGCCGCCAAAGGTTAGTGTGAAGGTGGTTGATTCCGAAGCTGAGAAAGGCGTTCCCTTCGGGAGTCACCAGCCACCATCTCTCGTCTTTCTCCAGGCGGAAGAAGCCGGTCGCCTTGAACTTCTTGCCTGTCCAGCCTCCAAATTTATCCAAAGGAACTCCATTCTCGGCGTTTAACTTCGAAATGATCCCGCCGCTCATGGCGGCAAGTAGCAGAGTTTTGCATGCTTTTCGGCGATTCAGAGAATACCTGATATTTTTTGTCTTATTCATTTCCCTCTTGTGCTACACGATTTCCCGAACACGAATGTTACGCCAGCGGCTCACTGCCCCTCGTTCCCATTGCGTCCACCCCTTCTTGGGGCTATTGCTGTGAACCTCGAGACCAATATGCCCGCGTTTACCCACCAGTCGCTGGATCATTGAGGAGTCGTAGTCTGGGACTCCTGGTTTCTCAGTCTCGAGGGTTCCGATTTTGAGATCGTTGACCCAGGTCGTGATCACCGGATTGGCGCCAACGCAACGAACACGAAATTTGTTCCACTCATTGACCTTCCATACTTCGCGAAATCCCTCAAACGTCGCGGCGTCCTTGAGCGCCACTTTCCTGAATTGCGGATTGTGCTTCCCTTGACGGAAGTTCTTCACCTTGAAGTTTTCATCGGCATCGCCGTCCACAACAAATGGCGCCGCGAGATAGCTGCCAAGTCCGTTGGTAAAGATTCCTCCGATGCCACCATGGGGGCGATGGTCGCAGAGTATCTGAAACCCCACGGTTCCGATGGGATGCTGGCGCACCAGGATGCCGGTATCGGTTTGCCAGTCGGGTCTCATCTCGTATTCGAGTTCGAAATCACCATAGGTTTCCTCGGACATGAGGTAGCCCCCCAAACGGCTTCCGGCCGGCTCCTGCCCTCCTTCGATAGCGCCGTCTACAACCTTCCATTCACCTGTATGCTCGAGGGCTCGCTGTGGGCTATGCTTACGGTGCCATTCCATCGACTTCTCATAAAGTTCGTCACCCGTGATAGGGGTCTTCGAAGCCCCCACCGTCTTTCTCGCATAAAGTCGTGGAATTTTCTTCCAGCCATTGAGAGTCTTTCCGTCGAAGAGCGATTTCCATTCGGACTTTTCCTGAGAGACTCCGGTGGAGGCAGCGAATCCGGCTGTCGCAGCGAGGGTGGTTTGTATGAACTGGCGTCTTGTTTTCATGAGATGAGATCGTGGGCCACGTGTCCGTGGACGTCCGTCAGCCGGTAGTCGCGTCCCTGATGGCGATAGGTCAATCGTTCGTGATCGATGCCGAGGAGGTGGAGACAGGTGGCGTGGAAGTCGTGGACGTGAACTTCGTTCTCCACGATTCCGAATCCAAACTCATCGGTGGCGCCATAGGTGAAACCTCCTTTGACGCCACCACCGGCCATCCAAATACTGAAGCACTCCTTGTGATGATCGCGGCCAGGGGCGGTTTTCGCTCCCGTGCCGGCGTTGTGCTCCTGAACCATGGGCGTGCGGCCAAATTCGCCTCCCCATATCACCAAAGTTTCGTCCAGCAGACCTCGTTGCTTCAGGTCCTGGATCAGACCGGCGCAGGCCCGGTCGACGTTGCGGACGGACTTGGGCAGGGCGCTGTATATTCCCGCGTGATGATCCCATCCCTTGGCGAATACCTGCACAAACCGGACTCCCTTTTCAACCAAG
>Ga0066376_10004089_pt1 | contig 12796 bp, 10 predicted proteins | sample Knorr_S15_td_Bot_FD_77009 | JGI IMG/M metagenome (GOLD analysis project Ga0066376, IMG submission 77009) | Marine microbial communities from Southern Atlantic Ocean transect - Knorr_S15_td_Bottom_ad_5009_LV_A | ecosystem: Environmental > Aquatic > Marine > Oceanic | place: Southern Atlantic... | reverse complement strand
GTCATGTCGGACTTGAACCCGGTCAGGAACACCACGCCCGGCGATTTGCCGGGAATACAGTAGTAGGCGATGTCCGCGCCATCATCCCGTGATAGTATCTCGGGGGCTTTGACCATGGCATGCACCGAGGGGTGCTCAGAAAGATGAATGAAGGCGCCGACAATACCACTTTCGCCCGAGGACAGGAACCGGAACCGGGACATCCCGGGGCCTCCGATCTGGGCGCGGCAACCATCCTTCAAGTGCTTCCGGCCATGGGCGCCGGCGGAGGCGTCGAGAGGGGGACCGTGGAAATCGCCGGGGCCATCGCCGCCCGGGGCGGCCGCGCCCTTGTCGCCTCTAATGGCGGGGCGAGCGTCCATGAACTGAAACGCGTCAAGGCCGAACACATCGAGATTCCGGTGCATTCGAAAAATCCGTTTGTCATGTATGCCAACATCAGGCGCCTTGAGAAGCTGATCCGGGACGAAGGCGTCGATATTGTTCACGCCCGCTCCCGCGCGCCGGCCTGGAGCGCCTGTTTCGCCGCCAAAAGGGCGGGGGTGCCATTCGTGACCACGTTTCACGGAACCTATTCGGCTGGCAATGCGCTCAAGCGGAAATACAATTCGGTGATGGCCAAGGGCGAACGGGTGATCGCCATATCCAAGTTTATCGGCGGCCACCTGCATCAAATCTACGGCGTGCCGGCCGCCAAAATCCGCATCATCCACCGGGGCGTGAACCTTGAACGTTTTGAACCTGCCAAGGTCTCCGTCGAAAGGGTGACGGTGTTGGCCAGCGATTGGCGGCTGGAAGACGGTTTCCCGGTGGTTATGCTGCCGGGGCGCCTGACCCGCTGGAAGGGGCAGGTCATGTTCATCGAGGCCATCGCCAAGATGGCACGCCGCGACCTTCGCTGCCTGCTGGTTGGCGGCGATCAGGGCCGGACCGAATACCGCCAGGAACTGGAAAACCTGGTCAATAGCCGGGGCCTGGGGGAAATCGTGCGCATCGTCGATCATTGCGACGATATGCCGGCTGCCTATATGCTGACGGATGTGGTGGTGTCTGCTTCCACCGATCCGGAAGCCTTCGGCCGGATTCTGGTCGAGGCCCAGGCCATGGGCCGCCCGGTTGTCGCTTCCGACCACGGCGGCGCCCGCGAAACGGTGATCGAGGGGGAAACCGGCTGGCTGTTTCCGCCCGGCGATGTCGAAGCTCTGGCGGCAACGCTTGGCAAGGTTCTGGGCATGAGCCGGGAAACCCATTCCGCGCTGGCCGAAAAAGCCATCGCCAACGTGGTCAGGAATTTTTCCAAGCAGGGCATGTGTGACAAGACCCTCGACGTTTACCGGGAAGTCCTCGAACTGAAGGCCGACGCGTAAATGGAAGGGCAATCATTCGCTGGAGCCCTGGTCATCAAGTTGGGAGCGCTGGGGGATTTCGTGCAGGCGCTGGGTCCCTTTGCCGCCATCAGGAACCATCACCCCGGTCAACGGATCACCCTGCTGACCACGGAACCCTTCGCCGAATTCGCCCGCGCGTCGGGGCTGTTCGATGAGGTCTGGACCAGCGGCCGTCCGGGCGTCCTGGATGTCGGGGGCTGGCTTGGGCTCCGGCGCCGTCTTCGGGGCGGCAATTTCGGGCGGGTTTACGATCTGCAGACGTCGGACCGCAGTTCATTTTATTACCGGTTGTTCTGGCCCGGGCCGGCACCCGAATGGTCAGGCATCGCCAAGGGATGTTCCCATCCTCACCTTAACCCGGCGAGGGATTTCATGCACACCGTCGAGCGCCAGGCCGAGCAACTGGCCATGGCGGGCATTGGCGAATATGTAAAAGGTGAATATGTAAAAACCGGGCCGGACCCAGATTTTTCCTGGGCCACGGCCGATATTTCCCGCTTCGGTCTTAAGGGAAAATATGCGCTTCTGGCGCCGGGGGGCGCTTCGCACCGTCCGGCCAAACGCTGGCCCGTGGAACATTTCGGCGCCGTGGCCCGGGCCCTGACGATAAAGGGTGTCGAGCCGGTGCTGATCGGCTCCCCGGCCGAGGCCGGGATGATGGCGGAGATCAAGGCCCATTGCCCAGAAGCCCGGGATTTGGCCGGGCAAACGACGTTGCTGGAACTGGCGGCGTTGGGCCGGGGCGCCGCCGCCGCCGTCGGCAACGATACCGGTCCGATGCACCTGATCGCGGCGGTGGGCTGTCAATCGGTTGTGCTCTATTCCAACGAGTCCGACCCGGCGCTGTGCGGGCAACGGGGGCCGGCGGTAACGATTTTGCGGCGCCATCGATTGACCGACCTTTCCGCCGCCGAGGTTCTGGACGGGCTGGATTTATGATCGTGGGATTCACCATGAATAGCGGATTTCTTGACAGACGGGCCTTTCTCCCTACATTTTCGGCGCTCCTGATGACGCTTGTTGAAGATGTGATTTGAATGGTCGCGATTACCCTCCCCGACGGCAGCGAACGCAAATTCGACGCTCCCGTGACCGGCGCCGAGCTGGCCGCCGATATCGGTCCCGGCTTGGCCAAGGCGGCGCTGGCTGTGCGTGTCGATGGTGTGATGAAGGATCTAAGCGGCGTCATCGAGGCAGACGCCGAGGTTTCCATCGTTACGGCCAAGGACGAGGACGCCTTGGAATTGCTGCGCCACGACTGCGCCCACGTTATGGCGGAAGCGGTCAAGGAGCTTTATCCCGAGACCCAGGTGACCATCGGCCCCAACATCGAAAACGGTTTTTTTTACGACTTCGCCCGCGAGACGCCGTTCGTTCCCGAGGACCTTGAAAAAATCGAGGCCCGCATGCATGAAATCGTCAAGCGGGACGAGGAGATTGCCCGTGAAGTCTGGGACCGGGACAAGGTCATAAAATTCTTCAAGGACAAGGGCGAACATTACAAAGCCGAAATTATCGAGGGCATCCCTGGCGATGAAGAAGTTTCGCTCTACCGCCAGGGGGATTTCATCGACCTTTGCCGGGGCCCGCACCTGCCGAGCACGGGAAAGTTGGGCAAGGCCTTCAAGCTGACCAAGCTGGCCGGCGCCTATTGGCGGGGCGATTCCAAGAACGAAATGCTGCAGCGGATTTACGGCACCTGCTGGGCCGACTCCAAACAGCTAAAAGCCTACCTGCACATGGTGGAAGAGGCGGAAAAACGCGACCACCGCCGCCTCGGCCGTGAAATGGACCTTTTCCATCTGCAGGACGTGGCCGCCGGCTCCGTGTTCTGGCATCCGAAGGGATGGACGCTCTACCGGACGCTCAAGAACTACATGCGACAGCGGCTCGAAGCCGCCGGCTATATCGAGGTCAACACGCCTCAGTTGGTCAATCGCATCTTGTGGGAGGCCTCCGGCCATTGGGAAAAATTCCGCGAGCACATGTTCACCACCGACGTGGAAGACGACGTGCTGGCGTTGAAACCCATGAACTGCCCCTGCCACGTGCAGATTTTCAAGCAGGGCACCACCAGTTACCGGGATCTTCCCATCCGCATGGCGGAATTCGGCTCGTGTCACCGCAACGAACCGTCGGGCGCGCTGTTTGGGCTGATGCGGGTGCGCGCCTTCGTGCAGGACGACGCCCACATCTTCTGCACCGAAGACCAGATCACATCGGAAACGCAGGCGTTCTGCACCTTGCTGATGAGCGTTTACAAGGATTTTGGCTTCGAGGATGTGGTGGTGCGGTTTTCCGACCGGCCCGAGGTGCGCGCCGGGACCGATGAGACCTGGGACAAGGCCGAACAGGCGCTGCGCGACGCCGCCGAGGCGACCGGCCTGGAAACCGAACTGAACCCCGGCGACGGCGCTTTTTACGGACCGAAACTGGACTTCGTTCTGCGCGACGCCATCGGGCGTGAATGGCAATGCGGCACCCTGCAGGTAGACTTTGTGCTGCCCGAGCGGCTGGACGCGCACTACATCGGTGAAGACGGCGCCAAGCACCGCCCGGTCATGCTGCACCGGGTCATTCTGGGTTCGTTCGAGCGGTTTTTGGGCATTCTCATCGAACATTACGCGGGTAAATTTCCGCTGTGGCTGGCGCCGCTTCAGATCATCGTCGCCACCATCACCAATGACGCCGATAGTTATGCCGCCGAGGTGCAGACCGCCATGGAAGAAGCCGGATTGCGCGCCGAACTGGATATCCGCAACGAAAAAATCAATTACAAGATCCGTGAACACAGCCATGCCAAGGTGCCGGTGATCTTGGTGGTCGGCGCCAAGGAGGCCGAAGCCGGCACCGTGGCGATGCGCCGGCTGGATGGAAAGGATCAAGAAATCGTTGCACTTAAAGAGGCAGCCGCTAGACTGCGGGACGAAGCGGCCGGTCCATTGGCGGGAGGTTGAAAAGACAATTTTGAACAATCAGCTTTTCCAGGGTCCGGCGGTGTCTGTGAAACCGGTGAGAGGAGATTTTTAAATAGCCCGACGACCCTTTAACCAAGCGCCGACCCGAACGGGCCCGCGCGTCAACGAACTGATCGAGGCCGATCCGGTTCGTGTTGTAGATGCCGATGGCGAGATGATCGGCGTTATTTCCAAGGAAGAAGGACTGGAGATCGCCTTTGAGGCGGGGTTCGACCTTGTCGAGATTTCGCCGAATGCGGATCCGCCCGTGTGCAAGGTTCTCGATTACGGCAAATACAAGTACGAAGCCCAGAAAAAAGCCAACGAGGCCCGCAAGAAACAGAAAGTCATCGACGTCAAGGAAATCAAGATGCGCCCCGGCATCGACGAGCACGACTATCAGGTCAAGATGCGGAGCGTCAAGCGCTTTCTGGACGACGGCGACAAGGTCAAGATGACCATCCGTTTCCGTGGCCGTGAGATGGCGCACCAGGAACTGGGCATGAAGGTGCTGGACCGGGTCCGCGAAGACGTCGGCGAGTTGGCCAAGGTGGAGCAGTTCCCGAAAAGCGAAGGCCGCCTGATGACCATGGTCATCGCGCCGAAATAACGGCTCTCCTTTAACCCGCAGTCCGGCTTGCATTCCCCCGGCTTGCATTCCCTAGGGCCTGGGGGTATAACCCGCGCGCACCAGCGGCTTGGGCCAAGGGCATGCCCACCCGCTCACATATTCGGCGTCTCGAAGGCCGGTTGTAACAAGGAAGAATCAAATGCCTAAGTTGAAAACGAAGTCCAGCGCCAAGAAGCGCTTTCGTCTGACAGGCACGGGCAAGGTCCGGGCCAATGTGGCCAACAAACGCCACGGAATGTCCAAGCGCCCCCAGAAAATGAAGCGTAAGGCCCGCGGCACCATGATCCTCAGCGATGCCGACGCGCGCATCGTCAAATCATACCTGCCGTACGGTTGAGGGAGGGATTTAGCCATGTCTCGCGTGAAACGGGGTGTCACCGCCCACGCTCGTCACAAGAAGGTTCTGGACCGGGCCAGGGGCTATCGGGGCCGCAGCAATAGCAGTTTCCGCATCGCCATTGAGCGCGTCGAGAAAGGCATGCAATACGCCTATCGCGACCGCCGCAACCGCAAACGGTCTTTCCGTGCGCTTTGGATTCAGCGAATCAATGCCGGCGCGCGGGAACACGGGTTGAGTTATTCCCAGTTCATCAACGGGCTGGGCAAGGCCGGGATCGAGATCGACCGGAAAATTCTTTCCGATCTGGCGGTTCGAGAGCCCGACTCTTTTAAGGCGTTGGTGGAACAAGCCCAGACGGCTCTCGCCAAAAACGCTTAATCCCAAAAAAAGAATATTGGGGGATACAATAGGGAGCCGGCCTCGGGAAAAGAGGCGGCTCCTTTTTGCTTGGGGGCGAAAAGACAAACAGATGCAGGACCTGGACAACCTTCGTGCGGAATTGATGACCGCGGTCGATGAGGCCGCCGGCCTGGATGATCTTGAGAAAATCCGGGTTTTGGCGCTTGGCAAGAAGGGCCGCATCACCGAACTGATGAAGGGCCTGGGCGCCATGGACCCCGGCGCCCGCAAACAGGCGGGCCAGGCGCTGAATGCGCTCAAGGGCGAGATCGGCGACGCCATCGAGGCCAAAAAGCAGGCGTCTTCCGAATCCGAACTGGATGCCAGGCTGGCCAGGGAATCCGTGGACGTCACGCTTCCCGTCAGGCCTGAGGGCGAGGGGGTTATCCATCCCATCAGCCAGACCATCGACGAGGTTGTTGCGATCCTGGGCGAAATGGGCCTCAGCGTCGCCGAAGGCCCGGACATCGAGGACGACTGGCACAATTTCACCGCGCTCAACATCCCGCCCGACCATCCGGCGCGTCAGGAGCACGATACCTTCTACCTGCCGGGCAACGGCGACGACGACCGGCTGGTCCTTCGCACCCATACCTCGCCGGTGCAGATACGCACCATGATTGCCGCCAAGCCGCCGATCCGGATCATCGTGCCGGGGCGGACCTACCGTTGCGATTACGACGCCACCCATTCGCCCATGTTCCATCAGGTCGAAGGGCTGGTGGTGGACGAAAGCACGCACATGGGACACCTGAAGGGATGCATCATCGAATTCTGCCGGGCTTTCTTCGGCGTTGACGATCTGCCGGTCCGCTTCCGGCCCAGCTATTTCCCGTTCACCGAGCCGTCGGCGGAAGTCGATATCGGCTGCACGCGGGAAGGCGGGGAATTCCGCATCGGCCACGGCGACGACTGGCTGGAAATCCTCGGTTGCGGCATGGTCAACCCGAAGGTGCTGGAAAACTGCAACATCGACCCGGCCAAATACCAGGGCTTCGCCTTCGGTCTCGGCATCGAGCGGATGGCGATGCTGAAATACGGCATTCCGGACCTGCGCACCTTTTACGAATCCGATCTGCGCTGGCTCCGCCACTACGGGTTCAGCGCGCTTCAGGTGCCCAGCATGGTCGGGGGACTATAGGCGATGAAGTTCACTTTTAGTTGGCTCAAGGAGCACCTGGATACCAAGGCGTCCTTGGATGATGTCGCCCGGCGCCTAACCATGACCGGGCTCGAGGTCGACAAGATCCATGACCGCGCCAAGGACCTTGAGGGTTTCGTCGTCGGCCGGGTGGTGGAAGCCAAAAAGCACCCCGACGCCGACAAGCTCAGCGTCTGTCAGGTCGACAACGGGTCTGAAACCGTCGAGGTCGTTTGCGGAGCGCCCAATGCCCGGACCGGACTCCTCGGCGTGTTCGCGCCGTCGGGCTCATACATTCCCGGCACCGGAATCACCCTGAAGCCGACTTCGATTCGCGGCGTCGTTTCCAACGGCATGCTGCTGTCGGAACGGGAAGTCAATCTTGGCGATGATCATGACGGCATCATCGAACTCGATAGCGATGCCGTTCCCGGAACGCCTGCGGCGGACGCCATGGGCCTTTCCGACCCGGTCATCGAGATCGAGATCACGCCCAACCGGGGCGATTGCCTGGGCGTGCGCGGCGTCGCCCGCGATCTGGCCGCCGCTGGCGTCGGCAAACTGAAGCCGCTGGACTCGACGCCGGTGAAGGGAACCTTCGAAAGCCCGATCAAGGTCCATCTGGATTTTAAAAAAGGAACGAAAAGTGCTTGTCCTTATTTCGTCGGCCGTTTCATTCGCGGCGTCAAGAATGGCGAAAGCCCCAAATGGCTGAAGGACAAGCTCATCGCCGTGGGCCTCAGGCCGATCTCGGCGCTGGTCGATATCACCAACCTGATGACCATGGATCTGGGCCGGCCGCTGCACGTTTTCGACGCCGCCAAGGTCAACGGCGATATCCATGTCCGGTTGTCGAGCCCGGGCGAGAAGATGCTGGCGCTCGACGGCAAGGAATATGAGCTGGACGCGGAGATGACGGTGATCGCCGATGCAACCAAGGCGGAGGCCTTGGGCGGCGTCATCGGCGCTGAGACGACGGGCTGCACGGCGGCGACCGTCGATGTGTTCGTCGAAGCCGCCACTTTTGACCCGGTCAGAACGGCGATGACGGGGCGCAAGCTGAATATTTTGTCCGATGCGCGTTACCGATTCGAACGCGGCGTCGATCCCGCCTTCCTGGTCGACGGCATGGAAATCGCGACCCGGCTGATCCTCGACCTTTGCGGCGGCGAGCCTTCGGAGCTGGTGATCGCGGGGGCGGAGCCGGACTGGAAACGCGACATCACCCTCCGGGTCGGGCGCGTTGAAACCTATGGCGGCGTCAAGGTGGGGAAGAAGAAGATCATCGAAATCCTGTCGGCGCTGGGTTTCGAGGCGGCCGAGAAGAAGAAAGACGTGCTCAACGTTTCGGTACCCTCTTGGCGGCCCGATATCGTCGGCGAAGCCTGCCTGGTGGAAGAAGTCGTGCGTATTCTAGGCTACGACAACATCCCCGCCGTTCCGATGGAAAGCCATGGCCTGCCGCATCCCGCGCTCAATGCCGATCAACGCCGCCGGGCAACGGCAAGGCGGCTGCTGGCCGGCCGCGGCCTGGTCGAGGCGGTGACCTATTCCTTCCTGTCTTCGAAGGAAGCGGCTTTGTTCGGCGGCGGGGCCGAAGCCCTGAAACTGATCAATCCCATCAGCGCCGATCTGGACGTGATGCGGCCATCGCTGCTGCCCAACCTGATCGCCGCTGCCGGGCGCAACGCCGACAGGGGCATCGCGGACGCGCCCCTGTTCGAGATCGGGCCCCGTTTTTCCGGTGACAAGCCCGAGGATCAGGAAAACGCCGCGGCGGGCATCCGCTCGGGCTCCTCGGGTGTCAGAAACTGGGCCGAGAAGCCCCGTCCCGTGGATCTGTTCGACGCCAAGGCCGACGCCCTGGCGGTTCTCGGCGGCATGGGCATGGCGGTGGACAAGATCGAGGCGGCGCCGGAAGCGCCCGCCTGGTATCACCCGGGACACAGCGGTGTTCTCAGGCTGGGGCCGAAGACGGTCCTGGCCCATTTCGGTGAAATTCATCCGCGCGTGCTGAACGCCATGGGCGTCAAGGGACCGGTCGCCGGGTTCGAGGTTTTTTTCGACAACCTGCCTAAGCCCAGGGAAAAGAAAAGCAAGACCCGGCCCTTCCTGGACCTTCCCCAGTTCCACGCCGTCGAGCGGGATTTCGCCTTCGTCGTCGATGAAAGCGTGCCGGCGGCCCAGGTGCTCAGCGCCGCCCGGGGGGCGGAGAAAAAGCTGATCACCCACGTTTCCCTGTTTGACGTCTTTGCCGGCGGGAATCTGGAGGACGGCAAGAAATCGCTCGCCATCAACGTCGTCCTGCAACCGGTGGATAAGACCCTGACCGACGCCGAAATCGACGCCATCGCGGAAAAGGTGGTGGCCGACGTCACCAAGGCGACCGGCGGGGTTCTCCGGGGTTAGAGCAAATCCCGAGCAAATGGACTCATTTGCGACGACGAATTTGCGGATAAAACAAATAGCTAGGGCATTTTCGGTGAACCAATGTGAACCGGAAATGCTCTAGTCCTTGCCCCAATTCTAGGCTTTAACCGTAAAGATTTTCGTCGGCGTTGTCCGTCCCCGGACGGTGACCTCGCCGACGGGCTCGAACTCAGATGCGTCACTGCATGCCTTGACGGTGTTTTCCCCGGCCAGGATGTAGGTGCCGTATTCCTTGTTCAGCGGTTCCAGACGGGCGGCGATGTTGACGTTGTCGCCGTGTACGGTGAACACCAGCCGGTCCGCCGTGCCGACGGCGCCAACGACGATATCACCGGTGTTAATGCCGCATCGGGTTTTAAGGGTCGCCCCCTTGCCGAAGGTGCGGCTGTTGGTAATGTCCTGGATGCCGATCGCCGTCCGGATGGCATTTTTTGCATGGTCTTCGTTTGGCGACGCCGCGTTATAGGTAATGACCAGCATGTCGCCGATGAATTGAGAAATGACCCCGCCGTGTTCCCGGATGATGTCCGATAGGGCGCTGAAATATTCATTCAGCATTCCGACTAGTTCCTGCGGGCTCAGCTTCTCGGAAATCGTCGAAAACCCTTCGATGTCGGTGAACATCACGGTGGCAATCTTGGATTCACCGTCGCCGGGCTGAATGGCGCGGTCGGCGGACGTGATGAGGGCGGCAACCTCGCGCGAAACGAAACGCGAAAGATCAGCCGCCGCCATGCTGTCGTGGACGGCGCGGTTAAGTGTGCGTTGCGCCCGCAGGATCGCCACCGCCAGCACGACAGTCACCAGGATAATGGACAAAATCTTGTCGACTTCGGCGCCGATGAGGATGGCGTTGGACGTCAGGTAGGTGACGTAGTTGCGGGTGATCATCGGGTCTCCGGGCACCGAAAAGACGACATAAAGAACCAGGAACAACCAGCCGGCCACCGCCGCCGCGCCGGCGATCAGGATGAACCGGGGTTCGAACCTGAGCGCGCGAAGGGCGATGAAGATGAACACGTAGATCATGGTTGGTGCCTTCAGGTAGAAGGACGCCGGCTGCATGTACTGGATATGGAAGCTCCAGATCAGGGCCATCAGCAAGCCCATATCCATCACCACCGATACCACCAGCAGCCAATCCGGCAACCTTCCCCTGTGCGCGCCGATCAGCCGGATCATGGTAAAGGCGAAATACCCGGATAAGGCCCAGGGAACCGGCTGAAACCCAGCTTCCGGCGCGGTCGAGGGGGCGAGGGCATAGAGCGTGCTGAAAATAATAACGAGAAGAAGCTGCACCCAACTGATGAGTTTTTCGCTTTCGATCTGCTGCGTGGCAATGCTTTCGCGCACCCGGTCTGGCAGGTAGGTTTGCTGGCGCTCACCGAAAATGAATATCGAAAGTTTTTTCCACATGGCCCGTCTCGTTTGCTGTCCCGTTTACTGATCGGTTTCGCCGGCGCCGATGACCGCTTTAACAGTTTCGCACGTATTTTCCAGGTGGATTCTTAAAACCTTCGTGAGCCTCGGCCCGTTCCTTTCGGCCAGGGCCGCCAGGATTTCCTCGTGTTCGGCCATGGCTTGGTCCCAGCGAGTTTGAGAAAAATTCGCCCGGTAGCGCGCCATGCGGATGCGCCCGGCGAGAGAGGCGTAGATTTCGCCCAGAGTCGCGTTGCCGGTGGCTGCCATGATCTTGCCGTGGATTTGCTGATTGGCGGCGAAGTACTCGCTCAGTTCTCCGCGTTTGTGGTGGGCGGCCATCTGGTAATGGAGCGCCCGAATTTCGTCGATTTCATCATCGCTGATTCTCCGGCAGGCGATTTCCCCCGCCAGCCCCTCCAGCGCCCCCATGACCGGGAACATCTCATCCACTTCGGCGGTGGTCAGGCGGGCAACGCGGGCACCGCGGTTGGGAAGCAGAACCAGAAGCCCTTCCGAGGCCAGAACCTTCAATGCCTCGCGGAGCGGCGTGCGTGAGATGGATAGCTTTTCACAGAGCACTTTCTCGGGCACCCGCTGCCCGCCGATGAGTTCGCCGTTGAAGATGATGTCCCGAATGGCCGAGACCACGCCGACATGAAGCGGCGGTTTCGGGGCCGCATCATCGGAATCCTCAAGGAGGGAGGAATTATCGCTCATCGGACTTTGATCCGATTTGGGAAAGGGCGTCGGCAAGGACACGCGCGGGATGAACGGCGAACCTGGCGGCGCCGTCGCGAATTTGCTGGCGGCAACTGGTGCCGCCGGCGACGATGAGAGTTCCTTTCCCCGCGCCCCGCACCGTCGGCAGCAGGTCGAGTTCCCCCATGGTCATGGAGATGGCGTAGTTTTTGGCATCAAACCCGAAGGCGCCGGCCATGCCGCAGCAGCCCGATTGAATGGTTTCCACGTCCAGCCCCGGGACCAGCCGGAGCGTCGTTTCGACGGCATTCATGACGGCGAAGGCCTTCTGATGGCAATGGCCGTGCAACAGGGCGCGGGTCGAGGAAACGGGGCCGAGATCGAGCTTGAGTTTCCCCGCTGCTTGTTCGCCGGCCAGGAATTCCTCGAACAGCAGCGCCTGATCGGCGAGAGTGTCGGTATCTTCTCCGGGTAGCATGGCCTTAAACTCGTCACGGAGCGTGAACAGGCAAGACGGCTCCAGACCGATCACCGGAACGCCCCGCCGGGCATAGGGCAGAAGCGCTTCCAGCATTCTCCGGGCCTCGGCCTTGGCCTCGTCGATCAGGCCGGCGGCGAGGAAGGTGCGCCCGCAGCAAAGCGGCCGGGTTCCCCCGGCGGGTTTCGCCAAGTGAACCCGGTATCCCGCGGCGCCCAGGACCTTCAAAGCGGCGCGTGCGTTTTCGGGCTCGAAATAGGTGCTGAAGGTATCGGCCCATAGCACCACTTCGGGGCCGTTGGTATTGTCCGGCGTGGCCTCACGGGAGCCAAACGGATTCCGGTGCCAGACGGGCAGTTTCCGTTTGCGGCTGAAACCCAAGATGGCCTCGCTTAAGGCCGCCAGTCCGGGAATGCGGTCGCGGAGGCCCAGCAGCGGACCCAACCGGGACGCCCAGGGCGCATACCGCGGCAGATAAGCCACCAGACGCTCGAAAAGCCTGAGCCCGTGGCGCTTGTTGTAGTGGTGGAGGAATTCCATCTTCATTCTGGCCATGTCGACGCCGGTTGGGCATTCCCGCTTGCAGCCCTTGCAGCCGACGCAGAGCGTCATGGTTTCGTAGAGGGCGTCCGAGGTGAAGGCGTCGGCGCCAAGCTGGCCGGACAGGGCCAATCTGAGCGTGTTGGCGCGGCCCCGGGTCAGGTGTTTTTCATCCCCGGTCGCCCGGAACGACGGACACATCACGCCGGCGTCGAATTTCCGGCAGGCGCGGGCGTTGTTGCGCTGCTCGACGGCGCCGCCGAGGCCCCCCCAGTCGGACCAGTCGAACGCCGTTTCAAGCGCCACCGTCCGGTAACCCGGCTTGTAGCGGAATAATGTGCGGTCATCCATCTTCGACGGGTTGACGATTT
>Ga0066376_10004088_pt1 | contig 12796 bp, 12 predicted proteins | sample Knorr_S15_td_Bot_FD_77009 | JGI IMG/M metagenome (GOLD analysis project Ga0066376, IMG submission 77009) | Marine microbial communities from Southern Atlantic Ocean transect - Knorr_S15_td_Bottom_ad_5009_LV_A | ecosystem: Environmental > Aquatic > Marine > Oceanic | place: Southern Atlantic... | reverse complement strand
GCCCAAGACGGGCACATATCTTGCATCAGTTCTTCATAATTGCTGTGGCCGACCACCTCTCTCACTGAAGATCCAGTGGCTCAACAACCATGCAGTGTATCATGGAAGATTCACCCAAAGAGACCTTCCCGTAGAGCTTGAGTGAATGTCCTCCCACCGACTTCGAGCCGGAATATGTCCCCAACTGACCATTCTGGTTCTTTCCGATTGTGATCTCCGGTGTCTGAATCCCGGAGAGACGGGCGAAATTCTGGAGGGTTTCACGAAAGGCAGAGCGCACCGGAGTATCGTTTGGTAGCGGCGTGAATTCAGCCCGGAGATAGGTGCCGTTTGACGGATCTGCGCTTTCAACGATCCGCGACGTGAGTTCTCCCGCAAAGCTGGTGCGTTCCTTTGTCCGATGGGGAAACGTGACAGTGAATTCGCACCGAGTGTCGATCGGCATCTCGTCACTGCCTCACCTGTCGCAGCTACGAGTTGGCCGTTTTGGCCCTCGGATTCCTCTTCGCCATGAGTCAGCGGCAGGCCGCCCGACTACGTGTATCACGATCTATTTCCGTTGCCACGTGGGAGCCTTTGCAGCTGTGCAGGAGCGTTGGCACGATGCTCCTGTAGTGCAGCGCAAGTGATTCTGCGCCATGAAGTAGCTGCCCCGATGTGCCCTTGTCAAGCACATCCGAGTCGAGCGTTCGAAGGCAATCCCTGCCGTACACTCTCAAGGTACGAGAGTGAAAACTATCCCCAAGAAATACCATCTTTATCGTCGGTATCGTCGCAACCGGAACCACTCACGGGCGAGCGCTGCCTGTCATCGCGTCCTCTCGGTCGCGGGCAGACCCGCTGGCATCCGGATACCCAACATCCCTATTATAGTGAACTGATATGATGGCCCTGGCCAGATCGAATGAGAAGACAGGTTGTCTTACGTGGTTTCGATATCGCCGCGTTTCGGCCTGCCGCATCTACCACGGCCAGTTCTGTCGGCAGCTTTGAAAATCCTTTGAAAATCGGCTTGCTTCGCTGTCTAGATATTCGTATAACGTCAGTATTTACAGTTGATTAGGGAAACCCGTATGAGCACTAAACCCAACATCCTCTTCATCATGGACGACCAGCACCGCTTCGACTACCTCGGAGCGGCGGGTGCGTCCTTCGTGCGCACTCCCAATATAGACGCCCTGGCAGCCTCCGGCATCCGCTTCACCCAGTGCACGACCAATGCCCCGGTCTGCGCCCCGTCCCGCATCGGGTTGGCCTCTGGACTCCATCCCTGTCGCCTTGGCAGCCTCGACAATGGCTCCTTTCTGCCACCCGACACGACCTCCTACTACCAGCGGCTGCGCGACGGCGGCTACCGCGTCGGCTGCGTCGGCAAGCTCGACCTGGCCAAGCCTGACTCCTACAACGGTCGTTACGGCGATCGCCCCCGTGCCTACCAGTGGGGGTTCACCCACCCGGTGGAATGCGAGGGCAAGATGCACGCGGGCAGTTCAGCCACCCCCATCGGTCCCTACACCCACTTCCTGGCCGAGCGCGGTCTCCTGCAGACCTTTCACGACGACTACCGACAGCGAAGGGGCATCAGGGGCGGCTCACCCGACTCCGCGCTGCCGACCGATGCCTTCGAGGACTCCTATATCGGCCGTCGCGCCGCGGCGTGGATAGACGATATCGCCGACGACTTCCCCTGGCATCTGTTTGTCAGCTTCGTCGGGCCGCACGACCCCTTCGACCCACCCACCGAATACGCCGACCGCTATCGCGACGCCGACATGCCCGCTGCCGTCTCGGCGGACACAGCGGGCAAGCCCGACTGGATCGCCCGTCGCGTCGTCGATATGACAGCCGACGAAATCGCCGTCAGCCGCCGACAGTACTGCGCCGCCATCGAGCTTATCGACGACCAGGTCGGCCTCATTCTGGCCGCGCTGGCGAGGCGCGGCATGGACGGGAACACCCACATCATCTTCGCCAGCGATCACGGCGAGATGCTGGGCGACCACGGACTCTACACCAAGAGCGTCGCCTACGAGGCATCCCTCCGAGTGCCCCTCATCCTCGCCGGACCCGGCATCGAAGGGGGACGCGCCTCCGCTAGCCTGGTGGAGCTCATCGACGTCAACCCCACCATCTGTCAGCTGGCCGGCCTGCCGCGGCAGCAGGGAATCGACGGCCGCTCACTGGTCCCCGTTGTCGACGGCCGTTCGGAGACCCACCGCACCGAGACCGTCAGCGCGCTGCGCAATTTTCGCTGCCTGCGCACCGAGCGCTACAAGTTGATCCAAAACTACAACAGCATCACCGAGCTCTACGATCTGGCGCAGGACCCCAACGAGCTTCGCAATCTGGCCGACGACGAGCCCGATACGGTCCGCGACCTCGGTCAGCGCCTCCACCAGCGTTTCGCCGCCGATCCCCGCATCGAAGAGGAGAGGGACGAGTGTGACCGATGAAAGGGTGATTTCGGACTTGAGCATCTGCCAACCGTCGTCGGCGCTGAGTCGTCAATGGCAGGACGGCAAGTGGATGCTGATGGACATGAGACCGACGACGGCATCGTCGGCCAGATGCTTTACTACACCTTCTATCCCGTCTTCCACGCCGCCATGCGAAGGCCGAGGGATCAGGAATTCGTCAATGCGCCGACGATCACACTGCCCCTCGAAGCTTCGGGTTGGTACGAGGTCTACCTCGGTATGCACTACGCCTCCGCCGCCCGACTTGAGGGACCCCAGATTCAGGTCAAGCTCTCGTCATTGCTCCGCCCGGACTTTACTATGGCAACGACCAGTTCTTCACCAACCTGCTCTATCTCCGACTCATTCCCGTGCCCGACGGTCAGACCTCGAGGTACCCGATTCAACAGCCCAGCGAGGACACCAAGCGACTGATCGCCTACTACGGCGGCCCCCCCAATACGGTCGAAGCCGCCCGCAATTGGGTGGACTGCTTCCGCGACAGCGACTTCAGTCTGATTCTTTGGGGAGCTGGCCCGAGCAGCGACCCGGAGATCTGCGAGGCGGCGATTCAACAGGCGGGGGAGCTCGACATCGCGATGTACGGCAGCATTCGCTTTGCGGGGCTGAAAATGGACAACTACCTGCCCATCCACGAAATCTATGCCGAAAAGAGCCTGGGCTCCGCCATCGTCACCGATCACCCCGAGTGGCGCAAGAGGGATCCACAGGGCGTCATGTCCAACAGCCTCAGCCTCGCCTTTCCCGAGGTCCGGGATTTCTGGCTGAGCAGCATCCGGGATCTCATTGAAGTGGGATTCAGCGGCATCAACATCGTCTTCGCCCGCAGCTTTCCCTTCGTGCTCTACGAGGTCATCACCTCCTTCCAGGAGCGCTACAGCGACGACCCGCGATCGCTGGATCCGGCTGACGACCGATGGATGCGGCACAAGGCGGAGTACGTCACCGAATTTATCAGGCAGGTGCGTGCCATGCTCGACGAGGAGGAGGCGCGAACCGGTGTTCGTCTCGGTACCGCCTATCATGCCATGAACAGCGTAGCCAACAGTCTTTACTTCAACATGGACATGGAAACCTGGATCCGGGAAGGCCTGGTCGACCACTGTATCGTACACCCCACGCACTCGGTTGAACCCAACATGCCGGACCCCGGGGACTTCACGCCGGAGTTTCTTACTCAGTACGTGGAGATGGCCAGGGGGACCGCGTGCAAGGTGTATGCCGACGTCTATCCCCGTCGCATGCCCGCCGAAGACTATCGACGCAAGGCGATAACCTATTACGACGCTGGTGTAGACAGGTTGAGCTTGTGGGACACACACACGCGGAGATCGCGGTGCAGTGAGTGGAGCATGATCCGCCTTCTCGGCCACCGGGACGAACTGTCCTCCTGGGGAGAGCGAACGAAGGACGTGTTCAGAAAGACCTCACTGCGCACTTTCCAGGGCATCACCACCAACCGCGCCTACTCCTTCACCGATGGATGATAGACAACTCACTGGCCTCGAAATTGCGAAATTGCGATTGGACCCTGACACTGGGTAAGCGGCCGTGTTCGCTGGCGGTAATAGCGCTGTTCCTGCTTCGTGGAGCCGCGGTCGCCGACACCGACGAGAGAGAGCGGATTCGGCTGCCCGAACCGGTTGCCGCGGCCCAGACCCAGAAGGACCTGCTGCTGGTTGCCCTAACCTATCCCACGGCGCAGCAGGGGCGCGACCGCTTCCGTGCGGCGCTGCCGGAGCTGATCCAGTTCTATCGTCAGCACACCCAGCTGAAAATGGATGTGACGTCCGCCGAATTCAGCGCCGCTGACCGCCGTCTCGAACCCGCCCTCTTTCTCTACCTGACCGGCTACGACGCTGTCCTGGGATTCTCCGACGAGGAGAAGAGACATCTGGGAGCCTATCTACGCAGTGGTGGCCTGCTCTTTGCCGACGATGTCCGTCCAGACCGACGCGGCGTCACCTCGCGGGACGTCGGCACCGCGGGCACACCTTTTGACCGACAGCTCAAGAGCTTGGTCGCCGACCCTCTGGTACTGGGAGATGCCGGCGCTAGGTGGCGGAAGATTCCCAAAGATCACCCGCTCTATCACTGCTACTTCGAGTTCCCCGACGGCCCTCCTCTGACCGGCGCTCCGGGCAGGGACATCGTCGACCTGGAGATGCTGGAGGTGCGTGGCCGAGTGGCCGTCATCTTCAGCGACCTGAATCTGACCTGGTCCTGGGCCAACCAGGAAGTGCGGTACGGCCCCAACAGCCTCCGCCTGGGGGCCAACCTGATCGTCTTCGCCACGGCGCAAAGAATCGCCGGCTTCCCTCCTCCCAAGCAGCGGTAGTCCCTCGCTGCTCAAACCGCCTTCAGGAGATCGTCAACCATGACCGCATACCGGGTTGCCCTCATCGGCACTGGCCGCGTCGCCTACCAGTTCAGCTTCAGTGACCTGCCCGACAATCACGCCGAAGCCGTGAGCGCCAACCAGCGCTGCCAGCTCGTCGCCGGCGTCAACCGGGGCCGCGAAAAACTGGACGCCTTCGGGCAACGCTTCGGCGTCGACGCCCTCTTCCAGGACTACCGCAAGATGCTGGCCGAGGTGCGTCCCGACGTCTGTATCATCGCCACCCACCCCGAGCTACACGGTGAGATGGTAGAGGCCTGCGCTGCCGTCACCTCCACCAGGGCCATCATCTGCGAGAAGCCGATGGCGCTTTCGCTGGAGGAGTGCGATCGCATGATCTCCGCCTGCGAAACGGCCGGTGTGCTCCTGCAGATCAACCACAACAGACGCTGGCATCCGGAGTGGATCCTGGCTAAGAAGCTGTTGGACGACGGTGCCATCGGCCGCCTCAACTACATCCACTGCTTTATGAACGGCGGCAAGCCGTCGCCCTCGTGGCGCAGCGACAACGAGGGCCCGCTGCTGCACGACTTCACCCACTACTTCGACCTCATGGATTTGTACGGCGGCGCGGTGGATTGGCTGTGCGGCATGGCCGAACAGCGACAGCGGCCGTGGGCGGTGGAGGATTTCGCCGCCTCGTTCATGAGATTCAAATCCGCGGTCACGGGTGTCATCCACGCCTCCGAACTCACCGAGTACACCGAGAACGCCTTCGTCCTCAACGGCAGCACCGGCGTCATCCGCATGATCGGCGAACAGGTTCACCTCCTCCAGGCCACCCCTTCCGAGCACGAACCGGACAGCGGCTTTCGATGGAGCGCTCTGGAGGAATCGACCGTGAACCATCCCCCCGCGGTTTCCACCTACTGCGTCGCGCTGGATGAGCTGTTGGATGCGCTGGAAGGGAAAACGGCACTGCGCAGTGACGGTCGGGTCGGACGGCGCTCGCTGGAGATTGTGTCGGGCATTTACCAGTCGCAGCTGGAGGACAACCGCCCCGTATCCTTCCCAGTGTCCTTGGCAGGATCGGGGGTGCAGGCGCTAGGTGATGCCGGGCAGTTCAGCGCCAGAGATACGCCGCAAAACGGCTGAAGCGATAGGTTCTTCCTCGCGATCGGCGGTGCGCCCGTTGCTCCCCCCATCGCCGCACAGTATCTTGACGTCGCCGCCCATCCAATTCTTTCGTCCTTCCTCAAACACGGACCGATCTCGCTCATGTCTGAAGATCCTCTTCGCGTCGCCGCCATCATCACCATCTACCACCCCAAATCCCACGCCGACGTCATCGTCACCAAGTTCTTGAAAGGCGGATCGACCGACGACGGCTTCCTCCCTCCCGAGGTCGAGGTCGTGTCGATGTATATCGACCACGTCCTCGAAAACGACATCGGCGTCGCCCTGGCGGCCGAGCATGACGTCCCCATCTATCCCAGCATTCGCCGCGCTCTTCACGCCGGACAGAACAAGCTCAACGTCGACGCCGTCCTCCTCATCGGCGAGCACGGCGATTACCCGTGGAACGAGCGCGAACGGCACCTCTACCCCCGGAGGCACTTCTTCGAACAGATCGCGGGCGTCTTCGGCGAGAGCGGGCGCTCCGTGCCCGTCTTTAACGACAAGCATTTCTCCTACGACTTCGGCGATGCGCGCTGGATGTGGAACCGAGCCCGCGAGCTGGATATCCCCCTCATGGCCGGATCCTCACTGCCCCTGTGCTGGCGCAATCCCTGGTTGGAGTACGACAAGGGCACGGTGGTTGAGGATGCGCTGTCCATTGGCTACGGCGGCATCGAAGCCTACGGCTTCCACGCGCTGGAGACCCTGCAATGCATGATCGAACGACGGCGGGGCGGGGAGAGCGGCGTCATCTCCGTCCAGTGTCTGGAGGGTGAGGAGGTATGGCGTTCCCGCGATCGGGGAGAGTGGTCGGGAGAGCTGGCCGAAGCGGCCTGTGCCGCCATCCGCAATAAGCCCGAAGGCGCCCCCGGAAGTACCCCTGGAAGTACCATGGAAGAGCACGCCAAGGAGCCGGCCGTCTTCCTGGTGGAGCACGCCGACGGCCTGAAGACGGCGACGCTGATGCTCAACGGGTACGTGAGTGACTTCGCCTATGCCGGCAGGGTGAACGGCGACATTCAGGGAGTCGAGTTCTTTCTGCAGAACGAGGGACCCTTCGCCCATTTCAGCTATCTGTGTATGAACGTGCAAAAGTTCATGCTGACCCGCGTCGCCCCCTACCCGCCGGAGCGCACCCTGTTGACGACCGGTATCATCGACGCGGCGATGAACTCCCGCTTCGAGGGACACCGCGTCGTGGAGACCCCCGACCTCGCCATTGCCTACGAGTCCTGGGACGAGCCGCCGGTGCGGCCGATCCGAATCCGTCCCACGGGCGCGGCGGTGGACCCGCAGGCGGCCGACATCGTCTGAATGCCGCTAGCGGTCACCAGCCCAAAACAGACGAAAGAGCCGGCGTGAAAGCAGGTGTTGAGTAGGGGAGACAGATCAGGGAGCAAGCGCTCTGCGGGGGACGTCCACTATCCGGTAGGGCTGCTTCAGCAGCTGAAGCAGCTTCTCCACTCCGCGACGCGGGATGGAGAGGGTGGACGTGTTGACCAGCGGGTGGCACTGCAGGTCCTGAGCCGCCCAAACCTGAGCGTCGATGACGACTTCCACCACCTTCTCCTCGTCGTTGATCACCGCCAGTAGAGTCACCGCTCCCGGATCAACCCCCAGTCTCTCCCACAGCCGCTCGGGTGAGGCCATCCCCAACTTGCTCACCCCCAGAATTCGACCCAGTTCCTTCAGATCCACCTGGTGCTCCCACCCGACCACGACGAGGAAATGCCGCCTCCCTCGGCGATCTCGGACAAACAGGTTCTTGGTGTGAGCCCCGGTCAGGGGAGGGACGAGACGATCGGCTTCCTCGCAGGTGTACACAGCCGGATGATCGACGCGCCGGTAGTCGATATCGTGCCTATCGAGCCAGTCGAGGATCGCCTTCAGGCGCATTTCATCCGCAGCGACGGCTGCTGGCCCTAGTGGCATAGTTTGGTTATTGGAAGACAGGGTTGAAGCGCCGCATTTCCGACAGCAGCGCGGGGAAGTCGATCTGCGTCCGCTGTTGCCACTGACGGGCTCGCGCTCGAGCCGCTGCCACGTCGAGGTCTCGTGATGTGCCGAAGATGAGGGCGATGCAGTTGCGCTTGCCGGCCACGGGCAGATAGAGCACGCGCCCCTTGAAAACTTCCACCAGGTTGTCGCGCACCATCCGCTCTTCGCTCTCGTTGGACCCGTACCACAGGTTGATGACCAGCATTCCGTCCGCCGCCAGCCAGTTGTGGCAGCAGGGGAAAAACTCCTTCCGCTGTACTACCGGGGCCATGCCGTGGCTGTCGTGCAGGTCCACGGCGATCAGATCATAGGGGTCAGTCCGCGGGGCTTCGAGAAATTGAAGCGCATCTTCCACGTGGACGGACAGACGCTGATCCTGGGGCAGGTGGAAATACTCCCTGGCCACCTCGACTATCTTGGGCCGCTTCTCCACCGCGTCGACGCGGCAGTCGCTACACTGATCCAGCAGGAACTTCACCAGCGAGCCGCCGCCGAGTCCCAGCATGAGGACGCGCTCGGGGGCATCACCGAACAGGAGACAGGTCATCATGCATTGGGTGTAGGCCAGCGCCAACCGGTTCGGCTCTTGCCGGAACATCGTCGATTGACGAGCCGCGCTGCTGAACTGGAGGGATCGCACGGCGATCTCGTCGACCACGTCGATGACGCCGTCGGCGTCGCGGCAGCTGAAGATGACATCGCCATCGTATCGGTGTGTCCGCAAAGCTCGTCGACCAACCTTCATCTTCGCTCAGTCCTGGGCGCGATCGGCGTCAAGCGCGAGGGCCCGCTCTTTCCAGCGCTGGTAGTTGGGCGACAGCGCCAGGGCACCCTGAGGTTGGGGCACGAGCTCGCCATCTCGCCCGCGCGGATCGCCGCGACTCTCGTCGATCTCGGCCAGACGCCGGCGCCATACCTGTAGGCGAGAAGCGGCACAGGGATCTTTGGACAGGTCCGCACATTCCCCAGGATCCGTCGTCAGATCGAAAAACTGCTCCTCGCCGGTGTGGTGAAACCAGATGTACTTCTCCCGGCCGTCGGTGAGATACTGCATGCCGTGCTCGCGATCGTAACAGGTGGTGTGCTCTCCCTGGACGAAGGTGCGCCAATCCTCCTGCCCGTCGCCCCGCGCCAGATCCAGCAAGCTCCTGCCGTCCACGGAGTCGGGGATGTCCACGCCCGCGGCGTCCAGAAAGGTCGGCATGATGTCGCGCAACTCGATCGGCGCCTCCTCTACCTGCGCCTCGGCCAGCCCCCAATCCCGCGGACACGACAGCAGCATCGGGATGCGCGCCGAGCCCTCGTAGGCGTACGTTTTGCGCCAGTGATGATGGTCGCCCATCATATCGCCGTGATCGGAGGTGAACAGAATCAGCGTGTTACTCAGGGCGGACGGATCGCGCTTCTGCAGCTCGTACAGCACCCGGCCGATCTGGTGGTCGATGAACGTGATGTTGCCGTAGTACGCCGCCCGCGCCCGGTGAATCTCGTCGTCGCTGCGGCGGGTCCGCGGGGCGTTGACATCGGCTACTGGCCGGTCGTAACGGCTCGCCCAGTCTCCGACGACGGGCTCGGGGACGTTGGGATTGTCGATGTAGAGGTCGTAGTACGCCTGCGGCGGGTCGTAGGGAGAGTGGGGGCGAGCGAAGGAGAGCCACATGAAAAAGGGTTTGGTCGGGTCCCGCTGTTGGAGAAAATCGATCCCCCGGGAGGCCGTCCAGTGGCTGGGGTGGAGGTGCTCGGGAAGATGGGATGGCCGGGCCATCCAGCTATTCCACTCTATACTGTGATCGCGGTAGCCATACGGGCCGTCTTTGTGCTGTTCGAAGAACTGGTGATAGTCGCTGGTGAAACCCGGATCCTGGCGCCCACTTTCATCTAACACCATGTGGTGAAAGCCGTACAGACGCCGCTGCGGCGCGTGGTGCATTTTGCCCACGGCCTGGGTGTGGTACCCCGCTCTGGCCAGCTCGCCAGGCAAGGTAGCCGGATATTCGAGCGCATCACTGCCGGCCATGGTGAGGCGGCCGTGGTTCCACTGGTCCATCCCCGTCAGGATACCCGCGCGCGCCGGGGTACAGGACGGCACCGAGGTGTAGGCGTGCCGGAATCGAGTCCCGCGCTCGGCCAGCTGGTCGAGGTAGGGCGTCTCCACCACCGGGTGCCCGTCGCAGCCGAGACAGTCGCCGCGCTGCTGGTCGGTGGTGATCAACAGTAGATTGGGTCTGGTAGTCATGATCTCCTTATCACCCAATCCGGCTCCAGCGGGTGGCGATGATAGCGTCGACGAAAATCTGTCCGAGGTGAAAGGTAATGCAAGGAATTGCCATGAGCCCCTTCATTTCCGGCGCGATGGCGCTATCGGGAATCAAGGCGAGCACGGTCATGGCTACGGGCAGTGTTTTCTGGCTCGCCAGCAGGACCACCGCTTTGCGCTCGGGAGCCGCCAGCCGCATCGACTTCGTCGCCCCGTAGTTGAGCAGCAGATAGAGGCTGTGGATGGCCAACCCTGAGACTACCAGGATGGCGAGACTGGCCGCGTCCACCTCGGCGAGGCGAGCGGATGACTCGCTGAATTTCATCCAGGGAATGGAGATGAGGGCGACGTTGCTGAGGGTGGATATGCCACTCCTGGATCGGTCCACCCAGTCGGCGAGGAATCGCCTCAAGTAGCGACCCAGTGACAGTGGCAGGAGAATGGTGAGACACAGCTTCAGCAACAGATCTCCACCCGACAGCTCCACCTGCCCGATGGCACCCAGCAGGTGGGCGAGCACGAAGGGTACGGTGAAGATGCCGATCGTGTTCGTCAGCACGGTCAACAGCAGAGCGAGGGCGGTGTTGCCACGGGCCTGGTTGGTCAGCGCGATTCCCGAAGACAGCGTCGTGGGCATGCAGCAGAAAAGAGCCAACCCGAGCTGGAAACTTTCCTCCACCGGAACCTGGAAGGCGAGGGTGACACCGATGAAAGGGGTCAGCAGAAGAATGGACAGACTACCCCAGGCCGTGGCTTGCCACGCGGAGAAAGCAGCGTGCATCTCATCGGTGCGCAGCATCAGTCCGGCACACACGAAGATGAGGCTCACCGCGACGTACTGAGTGGGCAAGCGCCCCATGAACATTCCCGGCTCCGGGCTCAGAATGCCGACAAAGGCGACGGCGAGCAGACCCAGAGGCAGGAACTGTCGTTTGAAAAATCCGATGCGGACAACGCCGGGGTTATGGGCGAGTGGTGGAGTGGAGTAGAGTGGAGTCGGCGGCGGGATCAGCCGCTGCTACCCCTCAACCAGAGTGAGCTCGGACTGGACAAAACAGACCTCGTCGCACAGGAGACAAGCCACGACATCCCCGTCCTTGCACTGCAGGGAGTGACCGCGGAAAGCGGCGCGAAAAGAGTCGAGGAACTGCTCGGATACCGGATCCTCGGAAAACAGAAAGCGAAGGAAGCCGACGAGGCGACCGCGGGCCTCGGAACTGAGCAGATGCTCCACCTTACAGGCATCGATCTCGGCATCGTCCTCATCCATGCCGAGAGCGTCGTTGAGAAACTTCTGCACCACCAGGCGGGTGGACTCCGTCTCCCACACGACCCGCATGCCTCTGTCGGTGAGCTCCAGGAAGCGATTGGGGGCCTCGCGCACGTAGCCGCGCTCCTTGAGGTGCTTCATCGCCGACGACACGCTGCCTTTGGTGATTTTCAGATACTTGGCAACATCGGAAACGCGGGCGTAGCCGTGGTGGGTGCGGAGCTCGTGAACGGCCATCAGGTGGTGGGCCGCGCTGTGAGTCAGCTCGTTGGCGTCGTATCTCTTCCAGACGCCTTGATACATGAAGTCTTCTGGAGAAATGACAGGCCTTATTGGGCGCTCATCGCCAGTCTGAAACCGATGTTGTCCCGGGTGTAGGTCTCGGGAGCACTGCCTCGATGGGTCGTGCGCACGTTGGGCCGGGTCTCGCCAAAAAGCCGCCACGCATGACGCGCTCCTGGCCTCCCTCCGGCCCCTTTGGATTGGTGGACGGACTGTACTTGTAGTAGTGCTCGTCGTAGTAATCCTCGCACCATTCGTAGGCGTTCCCGGACATGTCATATATCCCGTCCGGACTCACCCCCAGAGGAAATTCGTCCACGGGCAGAGTGGTGCCGATCATGTTGTTGGAGTTGCAGCGCTCACCGTCGACAAAGCGACTGCCCCACGGATAGAGTCGATCGTCCCCACCTCGTGCAGCCCTCTCCCACTCCGCCTCGGTAGCCAGGCGCGCGCCGCTCCAGTCGGCGTAGGCCTTGGCATCGTGCCAGGAAACATTCACCACCGGATGCCTTGCCAACCCGGTGGGAGGAGCTCCCCGTTGCCAGTGGATGGGGACTGTATGACCGGTGCAATTGACGAACTCGCTGTAGTCCTGATTGGTCACCGGATACAGGTCCATATAGTACGGGCTGAGGGTGGCGACGTGACTGGGCCTCTCGTTGTCGGGACTGTCTTCCTCTCTCCCGCCCATAGTAAACGACCCCTGTTGGACGAGGACCATGCGTTTGGCGTTGGCCTCGGGGCGAAGATCCTTGCGACGTTGTTCGTAATCCCCCATCTGCTGGTCCATCTCTTCCTGCAGATTTCTCGTCTGGACTACGTCCTCCTCCAGCCTCTTGAGCCGCTGCTCCATCTCCCGGCGACGACTCTCCTGAGAGTCGATCTGCTCCATCAACTTCTTGGAGGGTTTGTTGAAATCCAGGAGTAACAGAACAAAGTAGAGACAGACGGCGCAGGTCAAGATCCACCACATCCAGCTGTCGGCCATGCTTTTC
>Ga0066376_10004087_pt1 | contig 12798 bp, 11 predicted proteins | sample Knorr_S15_td_Bot_FD_77009 | JGI IMG/M metagenome (GOLD analysis project Ga0066376, IMG submission 77009) | Marine microbial communities from Southern Atlantic Ocean transect - Knorr_S15_td_Bottom_ad_5009_LV_A | ecosystem: Environmental > Aquatic > Marine > Oceanic | place: Southern Atlantic... | reverse complement strand
TGTGGAAACCTCTGAGGAAACCCCTGTGGAAACCTCTGGGGATACTTCTGAGGAAACCCCTGTGGAAACCTCTGGGGATACTTCTGAGGAAACCCCTGTGGAAACCTCTGGGGATACTTCTGAGGTAACCCCAGAAATTTCCTCAGAAGAGGAAGAGGTGGAGGAGGAGGTACACACTCAAGAGGGTATGAATTGGTTTGTGCTTCGCGTTGCTTCAAATAAAGAGGACTTCGTTCGAAATGCACTTGAGAAGAAAGTGCAGATTGAAGGCGTCCAACATCTTGTTGGACGAATTATGGTTCCCACTGAGAAAACAAAAACCCTCACAAAGACCGGAAAAACAAAGATTTCTGAAACGAAACTCTACCCCGGATATATTTTTGTTGAGATGAAGCTCGTCGATGCCCGCATTTCGCAAGATGTCTTTTTCTTGATTAAAGAAACAACAGGTGTTGGTGATTTCGTAGGTACAGCAGGCAAGCCGACCCCAATGTCAGAAGAAGAAGTTGACAAGATGTTGTATGACTCACAAGCACCTGAAGAGGTTACCGAAGTGAAACTTGAGTTTGCAAAGGGCGATCACGTAAACGTGAAAGATGGTCCATTTATGGGTTACGAAGGCACCGTTGACGAAATCTTTCCCGAAAAAGGGATTGTTAGCGTTCTGGCAACTGTCTTTGGTCGTCAGACCCAAATCGATATTGAATACTGGATGATAGAAAAAGCCGATTAATTAACCAAGAGATAATTAATCTCCCTTTTGGTATCTTGCTCATATGTCTAAAGAAGCAATATCAACTGACACAGTTGCCACTACATTCCGGGAGGACTACATAAAATTACGCGATGAAATTGCGAAGGCAATCGTGGGTCATGACGAAATAGTCGAAGGGGTGTTGATCTGTTTGTTCGCTGGGGGGCATGCTCTCTTAGAAGGAGTTCCCGGTCTGGGCAAAACACTGCTCATACGAACATTGAGCGACGCGCTAGATTTGAAATTTTCACGCATCCAGTTTACACCCGACTTAATGCCCGCAGACATAACCGGTACAACAGTTGTTGTTGAATCCGATGAGGGTAGAACGTTTGAATTTCGCAAAGGTCCACTTTTTGCACAAATGGTTCTCGCAGATGAAATAAATCGAGCAACCCCAAAAACGCAATCAGCATTACTTGAAGCAATGCAGGAACGAACTGTTACCGTTGGTGGTGAAACGCATATGCTCGAACGACCATTCTTCGTCATGGCAACTCAGAACCCAATTGAACAGGAAGGCACCTATCCATTACCAGAAGCACAACTCGATCGTTTTTTCTTCAAGTTGCATGTTGGATATTCTGGTCGGGAGGATTTGATGGAAATAATTAATCGCACAACAAGCGGTCATAGTCCAGAGATAGAACATGTACTCGATACTGATAAAATTATTTTGTATCAACAAGTTGTACGGGAAGTAAAAATTTCTAACGATGTGCAAGACTTTGCCGTGCGAATAGTGTTAGCGACTCATCCTGATGAACAACTCTCAACACCAAAAGTAAAATCGTTTATTCGGTTTGGGGCATCTCCTCGTGCTGCTCAGACCCTCGTACTTGGCGGAAAGGTTCGCGCCCTGTTGGAGGGCAGAACGGATGTACAAGTAGAGGACATCAGGGAAGTTGTTTTGCCGTCTCTCAGGCATAGATGCATTTTAAATTTTGAAGCAGAAGCAGAAGGCATTTCTTGTGATGATATTTTGACGAACTTAATCGAAACCCTGCCAACCTCAACACAATGAGATTAATTCCATGATGACTCTTGCAACGATCGCATGTTTGGTGGCGTCACAATCTGGTTCAGACGCTCCAACGTACAACACAACCCTCGATTTTCACTATTACCACCAGTTTGAATCATCCATCACTTCCGGAGGAAACGTAGAGGTTTCATACACCGGAGTAGAGTTGAGAATCGATATTCCCGTAACGAACGACGATGATTTGCAATATCGTCTTCAGTATCAACTGGACGATTGGAGTTTTGGAGGCACAACTGGGTTGGGTGCTAACAATCCTTGGAACACAGTGAATACGATAGATTTTGCATTGCAATGGACGCACCAATACAACAGCAAAACATCATGGTTTGTTGGTGGCATCATTCGCGCGAGTTATGAAGACAGTGCGTCAATGACCCCAAGAGCAGGCGGAACAGTTGGGGTAGTGCACTCGTTCTCTTCAGATGTCACTCTCGGTATTGGAGCCGGCATTATTGGCCAAGCACAAGATGACCCACGAGTATTTCCTTTATTTGTTGTTGAGTGGAAAATAAATGACACGCTTCGGTTGACGACCAATCTGTCGACCCGCTTTGGCAGTAGAACAGGGTTGGAACTTGTATGGTCACCCCGAGATGATTGGTCCTTTGGTACCGGGTACTCTTATAGTTACAGTAGATTCAGATTAGACGACTCTGGGTTTGCACCAAATGGTGCTGGCGAAGCAACCTCTTGGCCACTGACGTTTCGCGCAACTTATAAAGCATCACCAACATTTGACCTCTCCTTTGTTGGTGCAATTGTGTTTGGCGGACATCTTGAAGTAACCAATCAATCAAGACAACTCATCAGTTCTACAGACTATGAAAACGCCGGTGCAATTGGAATATTTGGACAGCTGCGTTTTTAATGCGAATCCGGGAATCGTTTGACGCGATCCCATTGTGATAAATCGACAGCAATGGGTGAAGGATTAATGTTCCACGGTAGGCATGGCAAAGGACCCGTTTCAACACTCCCCGAATCACCGTGTGTCCTTGCAATGGCAAATTGCAGCGAATCATTCTCAACCCAAGTTTTTGGAAGTTCAATCCTGACAACCCATCCGTGTTCTTGGAGAGTGCGATGTATGCGCATTCCTTCAGGTAAATCTTGTGTGCTCGGTGTAATCACCGTGATGGAATTTGTGTCAGGGTGCAAGATGGAAATGGCTTCAACTCCTCTCAACTGATCAATCGATTTGATTGAGTTTGGTAAAGTGCCATTGTCAGAAATGCCGTTGCAATGAACAAATAACTCCCACACCCCAAACACCTTCCGTAGTTGCACACTTGTATTGTTGTTTGCGTTGACAGTTGTTGGTTGCCCATGTTGCACACTTTGGAGAGTCCATAGTGGATGCAGCGTGCCGAATTGAACACTCGGAGGAAGTACAACAACTTCGGGCGTAACGATTGGTAACGTTGAAGATTGAGTACCAATGTTCAGAGACATCCATTGCAGTTGAGATTCAGGGGTGACAGGTCCAAAGAGAGACAAATCGATAAGTGGTGGGCGTGCAATCTTCGTCCGCAATGTCTCTGACGAAGGAATTTCAACTGCAATCGGAATATCATTTTTCTCTTGCCATCTGATAGATGCAACAACTGGTTCAATCGTCGGGTTTGCAATTGCAAGCGTGACGCCCTCTCCGTACACCTGTTCCAACCAATGCATATAGGGCTGTTGGTCTTCTGCCCAACTCAATGCCCGCGTTGAGAGTTGTCTCGATGAACTGCTCATGTCAAGCATGGTGTAGAGCAGAATTTGAAGTGCTTGAGGATTCACAACCCAACATGCATATTGGTGTTCTCCATCGTACGCAGTACTACTCAACAAATCCCTACACGCAGCAGCAACACCACGACTACTACGAGCAAGTCGATCAAACCCAATTCTCCACAAATGTGAGCCCTGTAATGCTGCAAGTCTTGCAACTTCTGATGAACTTGGAGGATGAGGAACTATTTTGGATTGTTTTGAAGCAACAATCGTCCATCTCCAATACTCAAGAGGGTTCCATTCAGGTAGTTCATCTCTTGACTCTTGAAGAAGAAAGGTAGTTGCTTGGTTTATTGTAATACTAAGGTTTGGTAATGCAGAAGGCAAATTAATCCATTGAGGGGAGAGCGTAGTTCCGCCAAATGTAATCTTGCCGTTACCTTCCTCAGGGAGTTCAACAAGTAGCACTGGACCAGTTGTAATATCTTTAGGATGAATAAGCAGCGTATTGTCTTCTTGTGTAATCGGACGAACAGTGAAGGGATTGGTTGTCCAAGAAGAAATATTTGGATTCTTTTCAATCCACCCAACAACCCCTTCTCGCGTATTTCCATCATCAAAAGTAACAACGAGCTTGGAAGGCCAATCATCTCCATTCAATTCAGTGACAAGTTGTACCATGAGTACACCACCCCTTGGAGCTAAAGGGGTTTTCTGCATGGCATCGATTGAGTCGACTGGAATTGCGACAACCCTTTGACTGGCTGCGACGATTAGAATCGATACTAAAAACTTCATGAAGTTGTTGCAGTGTTATTTTGAATGCGTTGAATAATCGCAATCGTTTCAGCAATAGCCAGTTCCAACTCGTCATTGACAACGAACCAATCATACGCACCACTTTCTTGTGCAAGTTTGATTTCTCTCTTTGCTTCCAAAAACCGTCGTTGAATAGAGTCCTCATCGTCTCTTCCGCGAATTTTAAGTCGCTGTAGAAGTTCCTGCTCGCTGGGCGGTAGTATGAAAATACGCACAGATTCCGGCATGCTGTTTTGTACCTGTATTCCACCCTGAACATCAATATCGAGCAACATGATATTTCCAGAAGCGAGCGTTTTTGTCACTGGATCGCGAAGCGTTCCATAGTGATGACAACCAAACACTTCAGCGTGCTCTAGAAACTCATTGTTTTGAACTTTACTACTGAATTCTTCGGGGGAGATAAAGAAATAATCAACCCCATCTACTTCCGAAGTACTTTTTGGTCTCGTTGTTGCCGAAACGCTAAAAACAGCGTCAAATGCATCCTTCACTCTGTGCACAATCGTCGTTTTGCCTACTCCAGAAGGACCAGAAATTACCACTAACAAACCTCGTTCTTGTTCAGACATACGCTGATTGTAACACCTCCGAAAAGGGTCTGGTACACCTGTACCAGGTACGCGTGTACCTGGTACAGGTGTACCAGACCCTATACAATGGGCGGAATGTCCTTACCCAGAATCGCCATTGTTGGAAGACCGAATGTCGGTAAATCGAGCTTGTTAAACCGTCTTGCAAAACGACGTGTTTCTATTGTGGACCCAACACCAGGTGTCACTCGAGATCGGGTAAGTGTGGTTTTGGACATTGAGCCACCATCAAAGACACCAAAGGGAACTGAGTCAAGGCTTGTTGAAGTTCACGATACGGGTGGTTGGGGTGTCTACGTTGTTGACGGGGAGCATATGGATGATGCTGGGAACGATCTTCGCGACCTTACATCAGATATCGAATTCCAAATTAAGGAGGCGATGAACACATCCGATCTCATCATTTATCTTGTTGACGCACAATCTGGAATCACACCACTTGATCAAACGGTAGCGAAAATGCTGCGTCGTTCAGGTGTGGCAGAAAACATTCTCGTCGTTGCAAACAAAGTCGACTCTCGAAAATGGGAATCGCATGGTCATGAGGCAGCAGCCCTTGGATTGGGCGAAGCGATTTGTGTTTCATCAACAAGTGGGCATGGAATTAAATATCTTACCGATCAAATTTGGGAACGGCTCGAAGGTGTTACGGGTGAACGTCTTGAAGACTCTGACATGAAACTCGCCATAATTGGTAAACGAAATGCAGGAAAATCATCGTTGACGAACGCACTTGCAGGTGAGAACCGCGTCATCGTTTCTGAAATAGCAGGTACGACCAGAGACTCAATCGATGTGCAATTCGAGATTGATGGTAAGTCATTTACCGCGATAGATACTGCAGGGGTTCGTAAACAAAAAAGTTTTGCTGATGATATTGAATACTATGCCTATCGACGAATGCTCCAATCAATTCGTCGCTGCGATGTCACCCTGCTCCTGATAGATGCAACAGATCGAATTTCCCAAGTCGACAAAAAGTTAGCAATGGAACTGCAGCGACAATTCAAACCCACAGTGATCGTCGTGAATAAATGGGATCTTGTCGACGATTCGGTCACGCCCAAGGATTATTTGGAATACATCACGAAGGAACTACGAGGTCTTGACTTCGCTCCAATTGTCTTTATCAGCGCAGTTGAAGAGCAGGGCATCAACGACGCGGTTTCCATGGCGTTCAACTTGAAAGCCCAATCAGAGCATCGAGAAACAACTGGAAAATTGAATGCGGTTGTCAAAGCAATTCTGAAGAATCGGGGTCCCTCATCTAAACTTGGCACAACTGCGAAACTCTTATATGTCTCCCAAATTTCGATTAAACCACCCACAATTGCAATGGTTGTCAACGATCCATCAATGTTTGAAGGGCAATATGAACGATACATCATGAACCGCTTGCGAGAAGAATTACCCTTCAGCGAAGTACCGATACGGCTCTTATTTACCAAGAGAAGGCGAAAATCACTGCACGAACTCAAACATGGCGAAAAAGAAGATACAATATCAGAGCTAACGCGTACAAAACCTTCCCTTGGTCAGGCGAGTGAAGGAACCGAAACCCTTCCTGACGACATTGAATTGATTGATGAGAACACATTGTAAAAATGTGATTCTCAAAAATCACCTGTATCGCGATTGCTTATCTACCCATGTCCATAGTTCCACTCCCAGTCTTCGAAGAAGATGCTGATCCATCAAGGCGAGATGCATTAACGCTTGAGGAACAACTTGATCAATTAGAAGCACCAGAAACACTGGTTGTTCGTTTTGGCTCGATGAAAATGGTTGGCGAATACAAACAGGCAGGAGGCATTAAAGCGGGCTGTGGTTCTAAACTGGTTGCGCGAACACACCGAGGCACTGAACTTGTTGATTTGTTAACAACAACCTGTTCAAATTCTGGATGTTCTAAATCAATCAGTAGATCAGAAATGCTTGAATACATCGATAATTCTGGAGGTAAAAACTTTCCATTTCATACGAACGGTCGAGTGTTACGCATTGCAACCGCAGACGATTTGAGTCGCATGAGCGCGTTATCAAGTCGAGTCCCAAAGCAGATTAAGGATGCACGAAAACTTGTTGAAGAGCATCAACTAGCGATGAAAGTTGTAGATGTAGAGCCAATTATTGGTGAGGAAGTATTAACGTTTTTCTTTATCAGCGATGACAGAGTAGATTTTCGCAGACTGGTATCAGATTTAGCCTCACAGTATTCAACTCGAATAGAGATGCGCCATGTTGGTGCACGAGACGAAGCACGACTTGTTGCAGATTATGAGAAGTGTGGACAACACTGTTGTTGTAAAGGATTTTTAAAAGTGCTGTCTCCAGTTTCAATGCGATCAGCCAAACAACAAAAGCAAACACTTGACCCCAAAAAAATATCAGGTCGGTGTGGACGGCTCATGTGCTGCCTTCGATATGAAGACCAAACATATCGTGATTTAAAGAAGAATCTTCCACACAAGAAAACACGAGTTGGTACACCCGAGGGTCCAGGCATTGTTCTAGAAGGAAAAATCCTAACGCAACTTGTCCTTGTTGAACTTGAGCATGACCAAAGACAGGTTGCATTTCCAATTGAAGATTTAAGTGACCCCGACACCTGCCCAAAACCGTGGGAAGAACATGCACCAATAGAAGAAACCAAACCAAGAAAAAACAAGCGAAACCGTCACCCAAAAAGCACAAAATCCCAAGAGGGTAAAAACGAAGATAGTGCCCAGTCTTCCGGCGAACAAACGAAGAAAAAACGTCGTAAACGCCATAGAAGAAAAAGAAATACAAATAATGATTCCGACTAGAATGAAGGCATGGCGACTACGGAAAAGAAATCAACCAATTTTATAGAAACAATACAATCATTAATTGTTGCGTTTGTCTTAGCGATGGTTTTCAGAGGATTCGTCGTTGAAGGTTTCATCATTCCTACCGGATCAATGGCTCCAACACTGCTTGGGCAACACCTGCTGAAACATAGTGACCAGACGGGTAAGGATTTTACAGTTGGCTTCGGTGCCCGCCAATCAGTTTCACCAGATCGGTTTTCCGATCCATTACTTGGGAGAAACACTCCACTTTCAATGTCTGAAGCCAAAAAAACAAAACCACACGGTGGCGATAGGGTCCTCGTATTAAAAACACTGTATCCATTTTTTGAACCAAACCGATTTGACGTTGTTGTATTCAAGAACCCAACCGATACGCAGGGAGCCTCTGCGAATTACATAAAACGGCTCGTTGGACTTCCCGGTGAAACTATTTGGATTGCAGATGGTGATATTTTCGCAAAACAAAATCGAGACATTGGCGGAGAATTTGAAATACAAAGGAAACCCGAACATATTCAACGCTCATTATGGCAACCCGTGTCAGATACCGATGCGATTCCATCAAATAAGATGGCGTTATCAAGACCATGGCAAGGAACACCGTGGATTACAAAACCACGCGATGCTTGGACAGTGGATGGAAGAACTTGGTTTTGTAATACGGCATCACCAACAACGCTTTTTTGGGATGACAACAAATTGTCAATTGATGATTGGTTGCCTTACAACATGTTGATGCCAACAACCCACGATGAGCCAATCTCAGATATAAGGGTTTCAGCAACATTGACACCAGAAACATCAAATCTAGTCGCAAGTTTTACACTTGAAATTTTGCAGCATCGATTTGAATGGAAGTTAACCAATTCAAACGCATCCCTGTCGATGTCAACCCTAGAAGGGGATGTTGTTCAAGTTGTAGAAACAGAACTCGATGCCCTATCTGCAGAGGTTCCAGTTCGGATTGAATGCTGGCATGCCGACCAAACGATGGTGATGTTTATTAACGGAACACGCACTGTAGAGTTGCTGTATCACTTTAATCCCCAGGAGCGGTTGCGGTTGGCAACAAACGCAGACCCATCAGTTCCGATTGAAGATATTGCAGGAAGTGGAGGAAAAGCCCCATCACTCAAATGGCAATTCGACGGCTCACCGTTTGTAATGACTCGTCTTCAAGTGGACCACGATTTGTACTATAGAAGTGCCCGCCTACCTTCCCGTGCAACTAAAAACCCGACAACCCCCGGAAATGAGGGGTTGGTTGAATTGGGCTCGCCAGCATTTGGGACACATCCAGACAAATTGGGCGTTTTAAACGATGATCAATTCATGATGGCAGGCGATAACAGCAAATATTCGCTCGATAGTCGGCTTTGGGGAAATCCAGACGAGTTTGTCGCAACACAAATCGATGACTCACCATTTGTCGTTCATCGAGATTTACTCATCGGAAAGGCGTGGGGAGTCTATTGGCTACCTCCGCCTCTTGTTCCAGAGTTTAATCGGTTCCGCTTTATCAGGTAATCCAATTACGCAGGTGTAAAATCCCCCCAACCCTCGCAAATTGACCTTACTCGGCTTCTAATCATAGAGAACGGTATTTCATGAACCGAGGGTAGGACCATGGGATCACTCAATTGGTTAACACGTCGGATTTCTCCCCAACCCATCGCTGCTGTGTTTGGTAGCGAAATGATTCGCCTCATGCAGATCCGTGGGTCTTCAGAGCACAAGATTCAGGGAGCGATTGAAGTAGCCCTTGATGACCAAGATGGAATTCGCGAGGCGCTTGTAATGTTCAAGGGAAAGCGATGCGTCGCGTGTTTACCCACCTCAGATGTGCTCGTTCAGCATATTAGAGTAACCATTGATGAAGGTGATCAAGAAATACTTGAGCGACTATTAAAACACGATAGTCGTTGGGGAAATGCCGAAGTACGCAAGGTATGTATAAAAACAACAGGATCAGGTGGTACATCAAAACAAGAATTGCTTTGCGTTGGGGTTGATCGAACCCTGTCTCAGAATGTTGTAGAAAACCTAGAATCAGCAGGAGCTGAAGTCATCGCAGTTACAGTTCCACTCTATGCTTCAATTCGAGCATTCGACAAATTGTATCGACGAGATGGTGACGAAAAAATGACCTCTATGCTCATCGACATGGACGGAGAATCATCCATGGTGATGATTGCCCATGGAGCGAATTGTGTATTTGCACACAAAATAGAGTCTGCTTCTACAGAAATAGAAGAAAAATTGGAATCAAACTCCCTTGCAGTACCAGCACAACACCATACTGAAGACTCAGATGTAAATGAATTTGAACGTCGCAACGAAAATGAGCCTCGAGGACTTTGCGGTGTAAGAGAAAGTAACGATGGAATTGAAGCAAAGGTTGCGGGTGATTTAGAACGGTGTTTACGTCACCACGATGCACTCTTCCCTGACCGAGCGGTAGACCGCGTTATATTTACTGGCAGGGGAGCAAACGATTCAGATCGTTGCGCAGCAATTGCGTCGGAACTTGGAATTGAGGGGTACATCGCAGATCCATCAGCATGGATAACAGGTGCATCAGAATGTGCATCAGGTCCTGCATGGACTACTGCAGCAGGGATGTGTTTGAGATACTCGGAGATTGCAGCATGAAGCACCCATTTGATGATTTTTTGCCACCTTCAGTTCACACCAATCGTGAAGATAAGCGTGTGATCCGAATCGGAATTGTGTTGGTTGCCGTTGTATCAATTGCAACAGCTGCTGCTTTTGCGACAACACTCAGTGGTTGGCGAGGCTTGTTACAAAACAGGGGGAGTGTTGCGGTTCGATGGGATGATGCAAACATTCGTGTTCAAGCATTGGTAAAAGCACAAAAAATGACGAAGGATTCTATCGAAATCGCTTCTCATTTAGAACGATTCGTGGACGGTGTTCCACGTTCGCTCATTCTCTGGGAACTCACCCAACTTTTACCAGAGCAATCAGCGTTAAGTGATATTCGACTTGAAACTCGAGTACGTATTACAGACGATAAGCACGAAGAGAGGAAGGAAATGATTACTCTTTTAGGGATTGCACCAAATGATTCGAGTATCTCCGCATACATCGAAGCTCTTTCAACCTCAACATATTTTTCAAATGTTTCATTGATGTACGCACAACAAGAGGGTAATACAACAAATCGAAATTTCTCAATGCAATTGGAAGTAAGTTCGAATGCATCATTCGTCATGGAAACCGAACGATGAAAATACCAACTCGTCATCTTGCATTAATCGGATTATTAGTCGCAGTACCCGTCTCTGCTTGGTCAATTGCATATAGACCAATGAATAGTGCAGTGCACGATGTTGCAGAAGAAATACGAATGCGGACAACTGCCTTGTCACACTTCGATGAAATCAATACTCAATATCGAGAACTAAAATCACTTTCAAAAACACTGCGTAAATCAATGATTCAAGCTGAGAATCGAATTCCTCTCCAACACGGAGCAGACCAATGGCTAGAATCAGCATCAGATGCAGCATTAGAATTAGGATTACTTATACGATCGGTGACAACATCAGGGGAACGAATTGATGGTCAGTACAACATATTGCCCGTTGACTTAACGGTAAGTGGATCATTTGAAAGTGTCTATGGTCTAATTCAACACCTTGAACAAATGAATCGAATGACGAGGGTGGATCGAATGACCATCCATCGATTGAACGAAGATGAGGTTGAAGCAAGAATTGTCATTCATCTCATTTTTTCAGCCAAAAGAGATAGCGCATAATGCAATTACTCCAGCGATTAGTAAAAAAATATGACGCTGCTACTGTCTTCGTGTTTGTTGCAACAATAGTTGTAATTTTTGAGCTCTCTTTGATGCGAATTCTTGTTCCATCTACCGCAAGCGCCGAAGAATTGAGCGGTGATGTTCTGATGAACCAAATTTGCACTAGCGCAAACCTTCATGAATCGTTAATGTATCTTGAAGAATGGAACAGCAAAACAGAAATGCTGTCGGAGCGATTAGCCAGCACACCAGATCAATGGCAAAAGGAACTCATCACCCTGCACGCCTTCAGTCCGACTGAAAATATTCAGAAAGAAATCGTTTCCAATGACAATCAACGAACACAATTTATTGAAGCTGCAAATTATGCAGCTGAGAATCTATCCTTGCAATCCGTGATGTCGGGTCGCACGATGCTTGCAAACATCAATGGAAGCATTTATAGAGTCGGGGATACGGTTTCCTTGCGAGGAGGAGAAATTGTCATGCGTATTATTGAAATCGGTTCATCTTTCGCTGTTGTCCAACTTGCTGATAATGATCAGGATGGTGACACAAGGCGAACGATTTATATCGCAAGCAATATAAGACTAGTCAATGGGGGTCGTTCCGAGTGAAATCATTAGGCACCAATGCGAATACTAAAAGCAAATCATACTCACAAAAACTCATTGGTCTATTGCAAGATCGAGGGAGTCTTGGGGATGAAGATATGCAACTCGTTGCGAGATTACAACGGCAACCGAGGGGTCGGTCCCTCGCGCTTATACTCGTCGATGTAGGTATTGAAGAAGATGCAGTACAGCAAGCGGTTGCTGATGTTTCAGGACTCCAGTTTTCAAAACTGAAGGCTGAAGATGTTTCACTGGAATTGGTGGACAAACTTGGCATTGGATGGTGCAAGGACCACGACGTTTTGCCTGTTCGAATTGATGGTATGGCTTATATCGCATCATCAACTGTGGACGAACTTTTTTTAACAGACGATATTTGTGGAGAAATTGCAGAACCAGTCGGGCAGATGCTCTCAACACATCGAGATATCCAAGAAATCCTCCTCCAACTTGACCAAGAAGAACAAAAACAGCCAACGAACGATAATTTCAAGGGCGACGCAGAATTTTATGAAAATGAAACGGAATCGGTTTCGGTAGATTTGCAGGAAGAAGCAAACGATGCAGAATCATCACCAGTCGTTCGGCTCGTTGGCGAAATGATTACAACCGCTGTTCGAGAAGATGCGTCGG
>Ga0066376_10004085_pt1 | contig 12802 bp, 10 predicted proteins | sample Knorr_S15_td_Bot_FD_77009 | JGI IMG/M metagenome (GOLD analysis project Ga0066376, IMG submission 77009) | Marine microbial communities from Southern Atlantic Ocean transect - Knorr_S15_td_Bottom_ad_5009_LV_A | ecosystem: Environmental > Aquatic > Marine > Oceanic | place: Southern Atlantic... | reverse complement strand
TAATAATCAGTAAATAACACTGCTGTGAATCTGTCACCGGTGTCTTCCCTCTCCATGGTTAATTCACTGGATGCACGTTATGCCAGCGCTTTCTCGACCACCTCGAACACGTTGGACGACAGCGGTTCTTGTTTGATCCGCTCTAGCTCCGCACGCATTAACTGCTGACGCGCTTCATCAAAACGCTGCCAGCGGGTTAAGGGGGTGATTAACCGCGCGGCAATCTCTGGATTCAGGCGGTTTAGCTCAATCACCACATCTGCCAACAGCGCGTACCCTTTGCCATCCAAGCGATGGAAATTGACCCGATTTTGCGCAAAGGCACCTACTAACGCACGCACCTTGTTGGGGTTCTTGATGGAGAACGCTGGGTGCTGCATTAGGTACTTTACGCGCTCCAATACGTCCGGCTGAGGGCGCGATACCTGAATCGTAAACCACTGATCCATCACAAGCGGGTCGTGTGCCCACTTTTCACCAAACGCTTTCAGCGCGGGGTTAGCCAAATCATCACGGTCGCTGTGTACTAATAGTGTCAACGCATGGCGTACATCGGTCATATTATGATCAGCGGCAAACTGCGCTTCACAAAGTGCCACACTCTCGTCGTCCTCAATGGACATTAAGTAAGATAGCGCTATGTTTTTGAGACTGCGCTGGGCAATTTGTTCAGGCGTCGGCGCATAAGCTTCATCAGTGCCATTCTCTTTATACACGGCGATAAATTCATCACGCAGCGCCTGGGCCAAGGATTGGCGCACAAACTCACGCGCGGCGTGAATCGCATCCACATCGACAATCGGCTGCTGCTCGGCGATGTAGGCTTCCGATGGTAGCGTTAGCATCTCAGCCAGTACCGCCTTGTCATCCATGGAGGAAGTCAGGAGCGTTCTAAAGGCTTCTACCACCCGGCTATCCATGACCTTCTCTACCCCGTTGCGGTGGGCGGCGATCAAGTCATCCAGCGCCAACAGTGCGAGCCTTTGCCCCGCGTCCCAACGGTTGAAACCATCGCTATCGTGGGTCAGTAAGAAGGCCAAATCTTCGCGAGAGTATGGGAAGTGCAGTTTTACTGGGGCGGAGAAGTCGCGCAGCAGCGATGGAACCGGCGCCTCTGCCACATCGGTGAAGATGAAGGTCTGCTCATCGTCGGTCAGGTGAATGACCGCGTCCTTACCCAGCTTTTCACCTTCAAGCGTCAGAGTAAGATCCTGACCGGACTTTGTGCCCACCAAGCCCATGCGCACAGGAATATGCAGCGGCTGCTTGTCGGGCTGGCCGGGAGTGGCGGGGGTACGCTGGCGCAGCGTCAAATGGTACTCGGCGTTGGCGTAGTCGTACTCACCGTGGGCATCGATTTCCGGCGTGCCCGCCTGGGAGTACCAGCGCATGAACTGGCTTAAATCGATGCCCGATACCTCGGCCATGCAGCCCACGAAGTCTTCGATCGTCACGGCCTGACCGTCAAAGCGCTCGAAATAGAGATCCGAGCCACGGCGGAAGGCCTCCCAGCCCAGCAGGTTACGCAGCATGCGCACAACTTCCGCCCCTTTTTCATAAATGGTCAGAGTGTAGAAGTTGGTGATCTCGATATAGTGATCCGGACGAACCGGATGCGCCGTGGGACCTGCATCTTCGGCAAATTGCGCGGTGCGGAAAAACGAGACGTCTTGAATGCGCTTGACGGGGGCTGAATTGATATCCGCAGAAAAACACTGATCGCGGAATACCGTAAAACCTTCTTTTAGCGAGAGCTGGAACCAGTCGCGGCACGTCACGCGATTCCCCGACCAGTTGTGGAAGTATTCGTGGGCCACAATGCTTTCGACATTCTGAAACGCCGCATCGGTGGCGGTATTGGGGTGGGTCAGCACGGCAGCGGAGTTAAAGATGTTTAATCCTTTGTTCTCCATCGCCCCCATATTGAAGTCATTCACCGCCACGATCATAAACAGATCTAAGTCATACTCGCGGCCGTAGGTCTCTTCATCCCAAGTCATTGCCCGCTTTAGCGAGGCCATGGCGTGGTCGGTCTTATCGAGATTCTCTTGCTCCACCCAGAGCTGTAACGTCACGTTACGGCCACTCATGGTGGTGAAGTGATCTTCGACCTTGGTTAAATCGCCTGCCACCAGCGCAAAAAGATAGCAGGGCTTGGGGTGCGGATCTTCCCAGGTCACAAAGTGCCGGCCGCTCTCTAAGGTGCCCTGATCAACTGGGTTACCGTTCGCCAACAGCACCGGCTCCCGCTGCGCATCACCTATCACGGTGACCTTAAACGTAGCCATAACATCCGGGCGGTCAGGGTAATAGGTGATGCGGCGAAATCCTTCCGCTTCGCACTGCGTGCAGTACATGCCGTTCGATTGATACAGCCCTTCTAAGGCAGTGTTACTGCTAGGAGAAATCTCGACTTCGCTCTCCAGGGTAAACGCTGCCGGAACACTGGGAATTGTGAGCGTCTCATCGGTGAGCTGGTAATCGGCCTCAGCGAGCGCCTGGCCGTTGATCGCGAGCGCGTGCAGCGTCAGGTGTTCGCCGTTCAGCACCAGCGGCGTAGTTTGTTCAGCACTGGCGTGGCGCTCTACGGTAAGGCGTGCTTTAACACGGGTCGCGGTGGGGTCAAGATCAAACGTCAGCTCGGTATGGGTCACTTGGTAGGCGGGCGGCTGATAGTCGCTTAAATAAACCGGCTGCGGATCAGACATAATGCGAAACTCCTGTAAGCTTTAAGTAGTCGAGTAGCGCAAACGCTGCGCTACTCAATGAATATTTCTTATAATCGTTAATCGCGGAAATTATCAAACTGCAGCGGCAAATCAGGCCCTTCTTCACCGCGCAGTAGTGCCATCACACTCTGCAAATCATCGCGCTTTTTACCCGTTACGCGCACCTTCTCGCCCTGAATTTGAGCCTGTACTTTCAACTTACTGCCTTTGATACGCTTTACCACATCTTTGGCTTCTGCTTGGTCGAGGCCCTGCTTGAGCTCTACTTCCTGGCGCGCCTTCACACCAGACAGCACCGCGTCTTTAACGTCCATGCAACGTGCGTCGATACCGCGGGCAATCAGTCGGTTACGCAACACGTCCAGCATTTGCTTGAGCTGGAAATCTACTTCGGCCTCGAGCAGCACCTTATCGCCTTCCAACGTGAAGCTGGCATCGACACCTTTAAAGTCAAACCGTGACTGTACTTCACGGTTTGCTTGGTCAACCGCATTGGCGGCTTCGTGCTGATCGAATTCTGACACGATATCAAATGAGGGCATGACACTATTCCTGACAAGACATGACCCACCATTCTAGAGCAGCAAGCCCCCAACCGGCCAATTCTCTTAGAAAAAGCTGGACAAAAACTCTGCAAGCCGGTCACATCAAGCTTAAAAGCTATACAAACACCTCTCAGGGCGATGTTAAATTGTGCGCCTCTGTCGTAACCTGCTGACATAGCCCTGTACTCTTTCAACGAGGAGAGACCATGAGTGATCGCGATACCCGCCATAAAGCATCGATGGAAAAACTCAAAGCGCGAGTGGACGAAAAAGTCGCCAATGCCACCGAGCAGCGCGGAATGCTGCTCATCAACACGGGCAACGGAAAAGGCAAAACCACCGCCGCCTGGGGCACCGTCACGCGCGCGCTGGGTTATGGCTACAAAGTAGGCGTGGTGCAGTTCATCAAGGGGTTATGGGAGTGTGGCGAGCGCAATCGGCTGGAAGACGATCCTCATTTGAGCGTCGCTATCATGGCAACCGGCTTTACCTGGGATACGCAAAATCGCGAAGCGGACACCGCCGCCTGTCTGGAGGTCTGGCAAGAAGCGCAGAAAATGCTGGCAGACCCCGAGATGTATCTCGTGGTGTTGGACGAACTCACCTACATGCTGAAGTTTGGCTATCTCGATATCGCCACGGTCAAACAGGCGCTACTGGACCGTCCGCAGGAACAAACCGTGATCATTACCGGGCGAAATGCCCACCGTGAGCTGGTGGCCATGGCCGACACCGTGACCGACATGCAGGAGGTGCGACACGCTTTTAACAACGGCCTTCAGGCCCGGCGAGGCATCGATTTCTAAGCACGAAAAAGGGCGGCCAAGCCGCCCTTTTAGTATCACCTGAAGGTGTACGACCTAGCCTTCGAACGGGTTGCGCAGCACGATGGTTTCAATACGATCGGGACCGGTAGAAATGATATCGATGCTAGTGCCTACCTGCTCTTCGAGGAAGCTGATGTATGCACGGGCATTAGCCGGTAAGTCTTCCACCTTCTTAGCGCCCAGCGTGGACTCTTTCCAGCCTGGCAGATCGTGATAGACCGGCTCTACCGCTTCGTAGCCCTCTGAATCCACCGGGTTATCCAGCACGTCGCCATCTTTGCTGCGGTAGCCGACACACACGCGGATATTTTCCAAGCCATCCAGTACGTCCAGCTTGGTCAGGCAGATACCCGATACCGAGTTGATCTGTACCGCGTGACGCAAGGCAACGGCATCAAACCAGCCACAGCGACGCGGGCGGCCCGTAGTAGCACCAAACTCATGGCCACGCTCAGCTAGGTGACGGCCGTGATCGTCAAACAGCTCGGTGGGGAACGGGCCGGAGCCGACACGAGTGGTATAGGCTTTGGTAATACCCAGCACGTAGTCCAGGTAGAGCGGACCGACACCAGAACCAGTCGCCGTACCACCCGCGGTGGTGTTCGAACTGGTCACATAGGGGTAGGTACCGTGGTCGATATCCAGCAGCGAGCCTTGAGCACCCTCAAACAGGATATTCTCACCGGCTTTACGCAGGTCATGAACCATACTGACCGTATCGCTGACCATCGGACGCAGCTCTTCGGCCATTTGCATGGCGCTATCCAGCACTTCCTGGAAGTCTACCGCCGGCTCACCGTGGTAATTCACCAGTACAAAGTTGTGGTAGTCGAGCACTTCACCGAGTTTGGAGGCAAACCGCTCGCGATGAAGCATATCGCCCAAACGCAGGCCGCGACGAGCCACTTTGTCTTCGTACGCCGGGCCAATACCACGACCAGTAGTACCGATTTTGGCAACACCGCGGGCTTTCTCACGCGCTTGGTCTAGGCGCACATGGTAAGGCAGAATCAGCGGGCACGCCGGAGAAAGACGCAGGCGCTCACGCACGGGCACGCCCTTCGCTTCCAACTCGCGGATCTCTTTGATCAGCGCTTCCGGCGAGAGCACAACACCGTTGCCAATCACGCAGGTTTTACCAGGGCGCAGCACGCCTGAAGGAATCAGGTGAAGAACGGTTTTCTCACCGTCGATGACCAGCGTGTGGCCTGCGTTATGGCCGCCTTGGAAGCGCACCACAGCAGAGGCGGATTCGGTGAGCAGGTCAACGATCTTGCCTTTGCCTTCATCACCCCATTGGGTACCCAGGACTACGACATTCTTACCCATTATGCACTCGTCTCTTGTGTCAGGGTCGTTGTCTGCCAACGACCATCGATAAACTCAAGACGGCGGTCACAGCTGTGCTCCGCCGGCCCAGTACGCTGCCCAGGCAGCGCTTGAATTACGCGTTCACCCTGCTCACGCAGCGCCACAATGGCAGCGTTAAGCGACTCTTCTTTTTGGGCAGGAGCCCAAATTGCACCCCGGCTGGGTGAAGCCAGTGCCAGCGATGCCAGTTGTTTCAGGTCCATCGAGAAACCGGTGGCAGGCCGTGCACGGCCAAACACGCGCCCGGTATCATCATAGCGCCCGCCTTTGGCCAGCGCATGGCCATAACCCGGCACGTAAGCCGCGAACATCATACCGGTGTGGTATTGATAGCCACGCAGCTCTGCCAGATCAAAATAGAGCGAGACATCAAAGCGCGCCAGAACACCTTTATAAAGCGCTTCTAGCTGGTCGAGGGCTGCAGTTACAGGCGCAGGCGCACCTGCAAAGCGCTCGCGGGCCTGGGCCAACACACTGGCATCGCCATGTAACTCACCCAAGGCCATCAGCATATCGGCCAGCACAGGATCGCTCACACTGTCGTTCACTTGCTCTGCTAGCTGACCCGGTGATTTTAACGCCAAGGCCTCAAATAGCGCACGCTCTTGCTCATCGCTGAGTGCAGCGGCCTCTACAAGGCTACGGTAAATACCAATGTGGCCCAACGCCAGGTGAATTTCATCAGCGCCCGCCGCATGCAGACTTGCTAATGCTAAGTGGATAATTTCACTATCAGCCTCTAAGCCTGCATGACCAAACAGCTCCACACCAACCTGTACGGGGCTTCGGCCGCCCTGATGCTGGTCGGCCTTTGCGCGCAGCACATTGGTGCAGTAACACAGACGCACCGGGCCTTGGCGTTTTAGGGAGTGAGCGTCCATACGCGCAACTTGAGGCGTCACATCGGCAGATGCACCCATCATGCGGCCCGTCAGTTGGTCGGTAAGCTTGAACGTTTGAAGGTCGAGGTCTGTGCCGGTACCTGTCAGCAAGGAGTCCAAAAACTCCACCGGCGGCGGCATTACTTGGTCGTAGCCCCAGCAATGGTAAAGATCAAGCAGCGCACGGCGCAGCTCTTCCATGCGGCTTGCCTGAGGCGGCAGCACCTCATCCATGCCGTCGGGCAATAGCCAGCGGTCAGCGATGGTCATGTGAACAATCCTGCGAGACGATGAAGGCCCCTTCTGACGACACCACCAACAGCCTCACAAGGCGCTGCGTGGAAACGTTCACGAAACGAGGGCCACAAAAAAACCGGGCGACGCCCGGTAGATGAAGTCTATCACGTTTATGCGCTAGATGAACCCCGCCAAGCACACCGCTTGACGGGGTTCCGCGCCATTACTCAGCGCTATTAGGCACTGCGCTACGCAGATAGCGGAAGAAGTCGCTATCCGGCTCAAGCACCAGCAGGTTGCCATCGCCAGAGAAGCTTTCACGATAGGCGTTTAGACTGCGCCAGAAAGCGAAAAACTCCTGATCCTGGCCGTAAGCCTGGGAGAAGATCGCAGCTGCCTCGGCGTCACCTTCACCACGCAGGGTTTCGGCGCGCTCGTTAGCTTGAGCAAGCAGAACCTGACGGCGGCGATCGGCGTTAGCACGAATACGCTCAGCTTCTTCTTGACCCTGGGCGCGCCACTCACGGGCTTCACGCTCCCGCTCTGAACGCATACGCTCGAACACAGCGGCAGAGACATCTTCCGGCAGGTCGATACGCTTGATACGGATATCGCGAATCGCCACGCCGAGCTCTTCACGCATCAGCTCGTCAAGCTCTGCTGTCGGGCCTGTCATTAGGTCATCACGGCGCTCGGCAATGATTTCCTGAAGGTTCAAGCGACCAAACTCGTTACGCAGACTCTCATCGACGCGTGGCTGAATCAGGCGAATCGCCATCATCTCATCACCTGCGGTCGCCTCGTAGTAGCGAGTGGGGTTAATCACTTGCCACTTTACGTAGGAGTCTACGATTACCGCTTTCTGCTCAAGGGTCAGGTAACGGCTGGTATCGGTATCCAGTGTCAGCAAACGCGTGTCAAATTTACGAATTGTCTGAGCAATCGGAATTTTGGCATGCAGGCCCGGCTGAATATTCTCTTCGATGACTTCACCAAAACGCAGCTTCACCGCACGCTCGGTTTCATCCACTACGTATAGGCTGTTACTTGCTAGCCACGCCACGGCGGCCAAGCCACCTACGATAAGCAGGGATCGATTATTAATCATTTAGCGGCCCTCCCTGCGGATAGGGTTATTACTAGACGACGATGAGGAGCTGCTTTGGCTGCCCCGCAGCGACTCCAGCACGCGCGGATCAATCGCATCGCTGCTGCTATCGCCACTGCTATCAGTCGTTGAACTGCTGTCACTACCACTGTTACCGCGCATCTGGTCTAGCGGCAGGTACATCAGCGGAGCATTTTCGCTCACATCCAACAGCACCTTGGGCGTGCTACCAAACACTTCTTCAATTGCATCCAGATACATACGTTCACGCATGACCTCTGGCGCATTACGGTACTCAGTTAACAGCGCATTAAAACGGTTGGCTTGACCTTGCGCTTCAGCGACTACCGACTCCCGGTAACCCTGGCCCTGCTCTACAACACGCTGAGCTTGGCCTTGTGCAGCTGGGATGATCGCGTTGGCATAAGCCATACCTTCGTTGATGGTCCGCTGGCGATCTTCGCGAGCACGAATAACGTCATCAAAGGCATCAATAACCGGTGCAGGTGCAGATGTTGATTCAATGTTGATGGTTTGCAGACGAATACCGGCACCATAGGCATCTAAGTATGCTTGCAGACGGCTCGCCACCGAGCTACCCAAAATCTCACGACCAGAGGTCAGGATATCAATCATATCCGTACCACCGACCACATGACGCAGTGCAGAGTCCAGCGCATTCTCAATAGAGAGAGCGGGATTACGTACGTTAAGTACAAAGTCACGCGGGTTGGCGACTTGGTACTGCGCAGAGATTTCCACTTCAACGATGTTCTCGTCGCGAGTCAGCATGGACTGGGTCTGAGAGACGGAACGAACGCGTGTTACGTTTACCATGCGCACATCATCAATCAGCGGTGGATTCCACTGCAGGCCTGGCTCAACAATGCCTTGGTACTCACCAAAGCGCAGTACAACCCCACGCTCAGACTGGTCAACCAAGTAAAAGCCTGAGGCACCCCAAATGGCAAGCGCAACAATAATCAAGAGGCCCGGCAACGCAAAGGAATTGCGAGGTTTACCGCCCCCGCTTTTACCATTACCGCCCCCGCCACTTTTCTTACTGCCGCCGCCAAGCATGCCGTTCAGCTTGTCTTGGAATTTTTTCAGCGCTTCGTCAAGATCGGGTGGCCCTTGATTGTTGCCACCTTTATTGCCGTTATTGCCACCACCAGTGCTCCCACCGCGATCGCCGCCGCTGTTACCACGTCGACCACCACCACTCCAGGGGTCGTGCTGGTTGCCACCACCGGGCTCATTCCAGGCCATACTTCGTCTCCACTAAGGTGTTCACCTGCACTTTGCCTTGTGCTTATGCAAGGCCGGGTGCTTTTGATATTGTTGCTATATCAATCGTGTACCGCAACTCCACAGTCAATGACTGTGGAGTAGGTACTTGATGGGCTACCATTCGTCAGATTCGCGTAATGCTTCTGGTAAATAGGTATTGGCACGCTCACCCAGTTGAGCCATCAACTGGTTAAAGTCGCGCCTGGGCAAGCGCACATCCAACACGGAGCGCCCTTGCTCATCAAAACTCTCTTCGCGTACGGCGTTAAGCTCATGCAAGCCAGCGCGTAACTTACCCTGCTCTGGTGACAGTGTAAGCGAAAAACCAATCACGTCATTGGCAAGGCGCTCGGTCAAAGCTTCATGCAATAGATCAAGCCCGTGGCCCTGCTGAGCAGACAGCCAAACTACCTCTGGCACGCCATGGCCGTCGCGCTCAATGCGCGGGGCGCTGTCTAGCTTGTCGATTTTATTCATGACTTTGAGCACCGGCACGCTGTCAGCACCGATCTCTTTGAGCACATTATCGACTTGCTCAACGTTTAGCTCTCGATCTGGGTCAGCTGCATCGATGACATGCACCAGCAAAGTTGCCTCGGCCGCCTCTTGCAGCGTCGCCTGAAAGGCCTCCACCAGCTTATGCGGCAAATGGCGAATAAAACCAACCGTATCCGCCATAACAACGGGCCCAACGTCTTCGATTTCAAGCCGGCGGAGCGTTGGATCCAGGGTAGCAAACAGTTGATCAGCCGCATAAACCTCAGCGCTGGTCAACGCGTTAAACAGCGTCGACTTACCCGCGTTGGTATAACCCACCAGCGAAACACTGTGGATCTCCGCCCGAGCCCGAGCACGCCGATTCTGCTCGCGCTGGCTGCGTACTTTATCGAGCCGTTTATGAATAGATTTAATGCGGCCGCGCAGCAGCCGTCGGTCAGTCTCTAGCTGGGTTTCGCCAGGACCGCGCAGGCCAATGCCGCCTTTTTGGCGCTCAAGGTGTGTCCAGCCGCGAATCAGGCGTGTGGACATATACTCAAGCTGGGCAAGCTCTACTTGCAGCTTACCTTCATGTGTTCGTGCCCGCTGCGCAAAAATATCGAGAATCAGACCGGTGCGATCCAAGACACGACACTTGAGTTCCTTCTCAAGGTTACGCTGCTGGGAAGGGCTTAAACTGTGGTTGAAGATCACCAGTTCCGCTTGATGAGCTGCGAGCATTGCCCGCAGCTCATCCAACTTACCTGACCCAATAAACGTACGGGAATCAGGGCGCTGTCGGCTGGCTGTGAGCAATGTCGCGGGCTCTGCGCCAGCAGAGCGCACGAGCTCCAAGAACTCACCCGGGTCTTCACGCGCCTGCTCATCATAGAAATCTACGTGAACAAGAACTGCCGTTTCACCGGCTTCTGGGCGTTCAAAAAACAATCAATACCTCGTGGACTCTCTTGCTATCCAGCAGTGTTAGAGTTCAGCATCAGATGCTGAAGGGTCTTGTGCCGGCAAACGCACATTGCGTGAAGGCACTACCGTGGAAATAGCGTGTTTATAAACCATCTGACTGACGGTATTGCGCAACAAGATGACAAACTGGTCAAACGATTCAATCTGGCCCTGCAGCTTAATGCCGTTTACCAGGAAAATAGAGACCGGAATGCGCTCCTTGCGCAAGATGTTCAGGTACGGGTCTTGAAGGGACTGCCCTTTGGACATGTTGCTCTCCCTAAAACTGTCGTTGGGGTTGGTTATCAAATGGCGTGCCCTACTGGTGCTACGCCGCAATCTTGTTGCCCGAAAGGCCCGGTGTGTCAAAAGCGCTCGCCGGCCACTCGAAAACACTTGCTTACGAAATCACTATCTTACGCTAAGCACCGCTGTCACGCACGAATTTCAGAAGCTTATCCAATGCGTCTGGCTGCTGCGAGTCTATCCAGTTAAGTGACGGCCAGCTACGCAACCAAGTGAGCTGACGCTTCGCTAGCTGCCGAGTGGCAATGACCCCTCGTGACACCAGCTCGCCCTGATCGTAAGCGCCGTCTAAATATTCCCATACTTGACGGTAGCCAACACTCTTCATCGATGGCAAGCCAAGATGAATATCATTACGCTTTCTGAGGGCGGCCACCTCATCTATCAAGCCCTCACCCAACATTGTTTCAAAACGTTGGGCAATACGTTGATGAAGTATCTTACGATCATTAGGCGCTAGCGCTATCGACAACACCCGCCACGGAAAGGTTTCAGGCTGCTGTTCGGCCCACAGTTCACTCATGGGTCGACCGCTGGCGTAAAACACTTCCAAAGCCCGCATTAACCGCTGGGGGTCATTAGGATGAATACGCGCCGCCGAAGCCGGGTCCACTTCAGCGAGTGCGCGATGCAAGCCCGCTAAGCCTTCGGCTTGTCGCTTCACTTCAAGCTGTTCACGAATAGCGGCATCCGCAGAAGGCAGGTTCGCGACACCTTCCACTAAGCGTTTAAAGTAAAGCATTGTGCCGCCTACCAGCAGCGGCACTTTCCCAGCCGCGCTGATTTGCCGCATCTCTTGCAGGGCGTCTTCACGAAAATCTGCCGCGGAGTAAGGGTCGGCAGGGTCGCGAATATCAATAAGCCGATGGGGTGCCCGCGCAAGCTCCTCAGCGCTGGGCTTAGCGCTGCCCACATCCATTCCCCGGTAGACCATGGCGGAATCCACGCTGATGAGCTCGTGACCTAACTGCTCGTGGAGCGCTATTGCCGCGTCGGTTTTTCCAGCGGCAGTAGGCCCCATCAAAAATATCGCCCAGGGGCGTGTATCAGCCATCTGTTTACCGCACTCCGTTTATTGTCTTCATCATTACTGGCCACGTAAAAAAAGTCGGTCGAGCGCTTTCATGCTCATTTGCGTCCAAGTAGGGCGACCGTGATTGCACTGATCGCTGCGCTCGGTGCGTTCCATATCGCGCAACAGGGCATTCATTTCATCGAGCGTTAAACGACGATTGGCACGCACGCTGCCATGGCACGCCATGGTAGACAGCAACTCATGAATACGCGCCTCTACCTGATGCGTACGGCCAAATCGAGCTAGCTCTTCGAGCATTTCACGCACCAGCGCTTCAGGGTCGGCCTGAGCCAGCAGAGCGGGCAGTTGGCGCACCAGCAGCGTCTCGGGGCCTGCCACATCCAACTCAACGCCTAGCTGAGCAATAGCGTCACGTTCGCTCTCTGCAGTAGCCACTTCGCTGCGACTCGCCGCTAGCGATACGGGCACTAACAGCGGCTGCGTATCGATCCCTTTAGCCGCCGCCAGTTGGTTTTTCATGCGTTCATATACGATCCGCTCATGAGCCGCATGCATATCGACCAACACCAACCCCTGGGCGTTTTGAGCCAGGATATACACGCCATGCAACTGGCCTAACGCAAAGCCCAGCGGCGGTGCCGCGGTGGCATCGTGGGCAGGCATAGCAAGCGGCGCTTCGCGCACTTCGTTAGCAGCTGGGCGCTGGCCGGGCGGGCTTGGTTGAGGCGTTAACAGCGTCTCTTCGTGATCAGGATGGAGCGCCTGGTACCCTTGCATAAACCGGCGCACGCGCTCGGCGCCGGGGTGCCGACCCGACCCTTCCGATAGCGGCATGCCCTGCTGCTGCCAACGTGGCGCGGGCGGCTCTTCCGTTGTGGCCGCTTCAGGGCCAACAGGCACCGGATGATCTTCTGGCGAGGACTGCTCCTCTTCGGAAGGCTTTGAAGCCGCCAGACAGTGGTGCAAGCTTGAATAGAGAAAGTCATGGACCATCCGGCCATCACGAAAGCGCACTTCATGCTTGGTGGGATG
>Ga0066376_10004084_pt1 | contig 12802 bp, 13 predicted proteins | sample Knorr_S15_td_Bot_FD_77009 | JGI IMG/M metagenome (GOLD analysis project Ga0066376, IMG submission 77009) | Marine microbial communities from Southern Atlantic Ocean transect - Knorr_S15_td_Bottom_ad_5009_LV_A | ecosystem: Environmental > Aquatic > Marine > Oceanic | place: Southern Atlantic... | reverse complement strand
TTCGACTTGATGTCCGAACGGAAGCACGAGCAACTCGTCTTCTGGAACGACCCGGACCTCGGATATAGAGGGATCATTGCGATCCACGATACCACCATGGGCCCGGCCTTGGGCGGAACCCGTTACTGGAACTACAAGGACGACCGGGCTGCGATCATCGACTCGCTCCGCCTCTCGCGGGGCATGACCTACAAAGCTGCGGTCACCGGCCTCAACCTGGGTGGCGGCAAGTCGGTGATCTGGGGAGACAACCGTGTCGCGGACCGTGAGATGATCTTTCGGGCGCACGGCCGGGCCGTCGATTCCCTCCACGGGCGCTACATCACCGCGGAGGACGTAGGCACGTCGCCGGACGACATGGAGTACATCAGCATGGAGACCGAGTACGTGGTCGGCCGGCTGGGTCGCTCGGGCGACCCGTCTCCGATTACGGCGTACGGGGTCTACCGCGGCATCAAGGCCTGCGCCGCGATTAAGTACGGAGATGATTCCTTGGCCGGGCGTCACATTGCGGTGCAGGGCCTGGGCCACGTCGGTTACTACGTGTGCAAGGACCTGGCGGGCGAGGGCGCCAAGCTCACGGTCACCGACATCGACCAGGAGTGCGTGGTACGCGTGACCGAAGAGTTCGGGGCCACGGCAGTCGCGCCGGACGACATCTACGCGGTCGACGCCGACATCCTCGCCCCGTGCGCGATGGGCGCGGTGATCAACGACGACACCATCGACGTGCTCTCCGTCGACATCGTCGCAGGGGCAGCGAACAATCAATTGGGGCGCGGCGCGATCCACGGGCCCGCGCTTCATGAACGCGGCATCCTGTATGCGCCCGACTACGTCATCAACGCGGGTGGGCTGATCAACGTGTATGGTGAGTTGAACGACTGGACAGCGGACCGGAGCAAATGGAAGGCGGGCGAGATCTACGGCACGCTCCTCCGAATCTTCGAACGGGCCAAAGCGGACGGGATTCCGCCGCATCTGGCCGCGAACAAGGTCGCCGAGACGCGCATCCAGGAAGCTCGCCACCTGCAGCGAACCTTCCGCGCGTGACGCACACTCCTCTCGTGATGGACGGCCCGTCATGATGGACCAACTGAGGAAGACCGACCCTGCGGTCTTCGACTCGATCCTCTCGGAGGCCCGACGGCAAGCCGACGGGTTGGAGTTGATCGCGAGCGAGAATTTCGTCTCGGAGGCCGTGCTCGAAGCCATGGGCACGGTGATGACGAACAAGTACGCCGAGGGGCTGCCGTCTAGGCGGTACTACGGGGGTTGTGAGTTCGTCGACGTCGCGGAGGAGCTGGCCCGCGAGCGCGCCAAGCAGCTCTTCGGCGCGGAGTACGTGAACGTGCAGCCGCACTCGGGCGCGCAAGCCAACATGGCGGCGTATTTCTCCTTCTTGGAGCCCGGGGACAAGATCCTGGGGATGAAACTGAGTCACGGCGGACATCTCACGCACGGCTCGCCCGTGAACTTCAGCGGTCGACTGTTCGAGGTCGTCGCCTACGGGGTACGCGAGCAGGACGGGCTCATCGACTACGACGCGCTGAGAGATCAGGCCCGGGCGGAGCGTCCGCGCATGATCATCGCGGGCGCCAGTGCGTATCCGCGCACCATCGATTTCGCCGCCTTCGGGGAAATCGCTCGGGAGGTGGGGGCGCGCATGGTGGTCGATATGGCGCACATCGCGGGTCTGGTCGCGACCGGCCATCACCCCTCGCCGGTGCCACACTCGGACGTGGTGACCACCACGACACATAAGACGCTGCGCGGTCCCCGCGGCGGACTCATTCTGTGTCGGGAGGAGCACGCCAAGGCGATCGACAAGTCGGTCTTCCCGTTCATGCAAGGCGGCCCGCTGATGCACGTCATCGCCGCCAAGGCGGTGGCCTTCCTCGAGGCGCTACGGCCCGAATTCACCGACTACTCGGGTCAGGTGATCGCAAACGCGCGCGCCTTGGCGGAAGGGCTCAGCGAGCGGGGCTTCAATTTGGTGAGCGGAGGTACCGACAACCACTTGTTGCTGGTCGATCTCCGTGCGAGCCACGGCGAACTGACGGGCAAGGACGCTGAGGCGGCGCTCGAGGCTTCCGGCATTATAATGAACAAGAACACGGTGCCGGGGGAGACTCGTTCGCCCTTCGTGACGTCCGGCCTCCGCATCGGCACGCCGGCGTTGACCTCACGCGGAATGAAGGAAGGCGAGATGGCGCGTATCGCCGCCTGGATCTCGAGCATTTTGGACGCGCCGACAGATCAGGACCGGATCGACGGCGTTCGCGGCGAAGTGTCGGAGCTATGCTCTGCCTTCCCGCTATACGTGGGATTATCGGGCCAATAGGCGTCTTATGATGTACCCCCACTAGCGAACGGCTTCCCAGAATCGCACATTTGCGCTTATGACTGAACTCCAATTCGCGGACGAAGTTTTGGATCAACTCCAGGAGCGAAACCCTCGGTTCGATCCGAGGGCGTATTTCTTCGTGCTCGCGGCCTTGCACTCCGTCATCCACGCGCTGGACGAACCCCGGCACATCTCCGGGCGCGAGCTGGCAGACGGGGTGCGGCGCTTGGCTTTGGAGCGCTTCGGCCCCATGGCGAGGCTCGTCTTGGAGCATTGGGGGATTCGCGCCACCGAGGACGTCGGGGGCGTGGTGTTCGCGTTGGTGGAGCAGGGTGTCCTCATCAAGCAGGACGAGGATCGCCCGGAGGACTTCGCAGACGTGTTCGACTTCGAAGAAGCTTTCGAGTTGAGCTATCCCTGGGAAGCTCGACTCTGAGGATATGGATCCGGCGTTAGGCCGGATTCAGGACTTTTACTGGCCCGGTATAGCGGGCACCTGCGGGGCGCTGATTGCTGCCACGCTGAGGGGAGGGGTTGCCCATGGAGGGAGAGCAGGGGTTTCCGCGCTGCTTGAAGTGCGAGAACGGTCTGTTGCTGCCGCTTTCGGACTACGGCCGAGATGGAGCGCCGATCCGTTACAAGGCCTGGGTTTGCTCCAAGCCGGAATGCGGCTTCAATATCCGGATCGACAACGGCGAGATCAGCCTCGGCCGCACGATCGGGCAAAGCTACAAGTAGAACCCGACCCCTCGGTGGCTCGCCCCTCGACCGTAGCGACGCCCCGAATCTCGCCCACGTAGCCCATGGCCGGTCTACACCCGCCACTTCGCCCCTACGCCCGTGTCGACGTGCTCGCGCCCACTGGAGCAGAGTCCGCGGCGCTCGATCAAACGGCGATCGAGGGATTGGGGGTGCCGCAACCGGTGCTCATGGAGAATGCGGGGCGCTCAGCCGCTTCGATCGTGCAGCGCCTCTTCCCCGAGGGCCGGGTGGTGGGGGTCGTGGGGTCCGGCAACAACGGGGGCGATGCGCTGGTGCTGCTGCGGACCTTGCGGGCCTGGGGTCGCGACGTAGGGGCGGTGCTGGTTGCGGAGCGTATCGGGGTGGAGACCGGCTCGGACCCACTGCTGCACGGCTGGGACATCCCGATCCAGATGGACCACGAACTCGATGCGGAGGGCTGGCGCACGCTGTTCGGGGGCGCTGGACTCATCGTGGACGGGGTGCTCGGTACTGGGGTCCGCGGGGCCCCGCGGGAGCGTGCGAGCGCGGCCATCGAACACGTGAACCGCCACCGCTCGGGCTGTCCGGTGCTCGCGCTGGATGTGCCCTCGGGCATTGACGCGGCGACGGGCGCCATGCCGGGCAGCGCGGTGCAGGCGACGGTCACAGTCGCCTTCGGGGCCCCCAAACTCGGCAGCCTCTTCCATCCGGCCCGAGCGCTGGTCGGGCGGTTGATCGCCGTCGAGATCGCCTTCCCACCGGGGGGCTACTCCGATACGACCGCCCGTCTGATCACCCCAGCTTGGGCTCAGGCCCGTCTGCCGGTCCGGGAGCCGGACACGCACAAGAACGCCGTCGGACGGGTGCTCGTCGTGGCGGGGCAGCAGGGGATGGCCGGGGCCGCGGTCCTGGCGGTGCGCGCGGCGTTCGGCGCGGGCGCCGGCCTCGTGCGGGTCTGCTCGGCGACAGAGAACCGCGAGATCCTGCAAGCTTCCGTGCCAGAGGCGATCTATGTCGATCCTCTCGAGACCGGAGCGCTGCTCGAAGCCATGGAACGGTGCGACGCGATCGGTTTCGGGCCGGGCCTCGGAACCGGGAGCTTTGCGCGCGAGTCGGCGGCTCTGCTCACGAACGGCCCGTCGCGACCCGTGGTCGTGGACGCGGACGGACTCAACCTGGTGGCCCGAGGAGACCTCGACCTGACGTCGATGGCTGCGACGAGAGCAGTGCTGGCAACCCCGCATGCGGGCGAGATGGCGCGGCTGCTCGACACGGATACGTCCAACGTGCAATCAGATCGCCTCGGCGCACTCGGCCGTGCGGTGGAAGCGCACATGCCGACGTCCGGCACGCGGCCCACATACGTGTTGAAGGGCTCGCCCTCCTTGGTCTCGGATCCAGCGGGTGGAGCGCTGCTGGATTGCCAGGGGTCGTCCGACCTCGCCGCGGCTGGCATGGGGGATGCACTCACGGGCGTCTGTGCCTCGCTCATGGCACAGGGACTCAGTGCCACGGACGCGGGGGCGGTCGGGCTCTACCTGACCGGACGCGGCGCTCGCCTCGCCGGTCGGGGGGTGGCGCTCACCCCCAGTGACGTCATCCGCTTCCTGCCGGACGCGTGGCGCGAGCGCGGTCATGGGGAGTCGGACCTCGATCTTCCTTTCGTGGTCTTCGACGCAGATGCCGCACGGTGACATGAGCGACCGCCCCTCACGCATGGTCCGCCTCGGCCCGGGTGCCGAGTTCGACCAGATTCGGAGAGCGGTCGCGAAGGGCGGCGAGCTGCCTGCCGCCGTCCGGGTCGGACCGGGGGACGACGCCGCCGTGCTCGAGGGTGGATGGGTTCTCAGCACCGACCTGTCCGTCGAGGACGTACATTTTCGTCGGAGCTGGCTCTCAGCCCGCGAGATCGGATACCGAGCCGCCTCAGCCGCCCTCTCCGACCTGGCTGCGATGGCCGCGACTCCTGTGGGGCTGCTGGTGTCTGTCGCTGTTCCAGAGGCGATCGGCGAGGACATGAACGATGATCCGGGCGTGGACCTGGACGCGCTGCACGACGGTGTGCGCGAGGCGGCCGAAGCGCTGGGCGCCGCGGTCCTGGGTGGCGATCTCTCGCGCTCTCCGGGGCCCCTCATGCTCGACGTCACGGTCGTGGGCTGCACGCTCTGGCCGGTCCTGCGAAACGGAGCAGAGCCCGGGGACGAGCTCTGGGTGACGGGCCGTCTGGGGGCGAGCGCGACGGCGGTTCGAGCCTGGCAGCAGGGCGAGCAGCCCTCCCCCGAAGCCCGCGACGCCTTCGCGCGCCCGGTTCCTCGTATCCGCGAGGCGTGCTGCCTGGTCGAGCAAGAGCTGGTCGACGCGCTCATCGACGTATCGGACGGCCTGGCAGGTGACGCCGGGCACATCGCGGCGGCCTCAGGGGTGAAGATCGTCCTGGAAGCCTCACGCGTACCGATCGCCGCTGCCGCCCTCGACGCCCTCGGGAGCGAGGCTGCGCTCGACGCGGCTCTGTACGGGGGCGAGGACTACGAGCTGCTCTTCGCGGCCGAGCCGGGAACCGTCGACCCCGAAGCCTTCGAGCAGCGCTTCGGGCTCGACCTGACCCGCGTCGGACGAGTGTTCGAAGGCGAGGGTGTGTGGCTCGACACCGGAGACGGCGAGCCGCGGCCCGTCGCGCAGGCGAGCTTCGACCATTTCCGGGAGTCGGGCCCGTGATCCGATTCATGGCCCTGGTGGTCTTGGGGATTCCGGCGACGATCTGGTATGCATCGCGGATCGCGTGGGCGGTCTCGCGGGGCTCGGAGAATGCCGACTGCGTGTGCGCCGAAGTGCCCCGCGCTTGGTCGAGGGTTCTACTGCGCATTGCCGGCGTGCGCGTCGAGTTGGAAGCAGAGGAGCGCATCGACGCCAAAGCACCGCAAGTTGTGGTGGCGAATCACTCGTCTTGGTTCGACGTGCTGTCGCTGGCCGGCTTCTGTCCCGGTCCGTACGTCTTCGTGGCGAAGAAGGAGGTTGCCCGCGTGCCTTTCCTCGGCTTCGCGGTCGGCGCCTGCGGTCACATTTTCATCGATCGGGCGGACCGGAACCTCGCTGTGAAATCCCTGGAGATTGCGCGAGAGAGGTTGGAGGATGACGGTCCAAGCATCATCATGTTTCCCGAGGGAACACGCTCGGCATCAGGCGAACTTCAGCCGTTCAAGAAGGGCCCGTTCGTTTTGGCGATTCAAACGGGCGCCGACGTGGTCCCGACCGCGGTCATCGGGGCGAGGGACGTGATGCGCAAAGGATCGCTCTTCGTCAGGCCGGGCACCATTCGGATTCGATTCGGATCAGCAATCCCGGCCGGTTCCTACGGCATCGAACAGAGAGACGAACTCACCGACCGAGCTTGGCGGGCCCTGCGGGACCTGCGCGCCTCGGCGGAATCAGCCTAGGAGGAGCAGTGTCGGCTATCGTCGGCGTATGTGCACGAGAGATTCTGGATTCGAGGGGGAACCCGACCGTCGAAGCCGAGGTTACGCTCGAAACCGGGATCAAGGGTAGGGCCGCGGTTCCGTCCGGGGCTTCGACGGGTGCACACGAGGCCGTGGAACTACGGGACGGCGATCGCGATCGTTTCCTCGGCAGAGGGGTGCTGCGAGCGGTCGAGAACGTGAACACCAAGATCGCGGGCGCACTTCTGGGCTTCGAAGCTCGCGAACAACTCGACATCGATCGCACCATGATCGAACTCGATGGCACACCCAACAAGCGAAACCTGGGTGCGAACGCGATTCTTTCGGTGTCGATAGCCGCTGCACGCGCGGCCGCGCTCGAGAACCACATGCCCCTGTGGCGCTATCTGGCGATCGGTGGACAAGCGGATCTCCTGCCGGTGCCGATGATGAACATCCTGAATGGGGGCGCCCACGCGCCGAACAACGTCGACATCCAGGAGTTCATGGTCATGCCCGTGGGGGCGGAATCCTTCGCAGAAGGCCTGCGCATGGGTGTCGAGATCTTCCACCACCTGAAAAAGGTGCTCACAGCCCAGGGCAAGAATACGGCGGTGGGGGATGAAGGCGGTTTCGCTCCGGACTTGGCCAGCAACGAAGAGGCGATCGAGCTGGTGCTGCGCGCCATCGAAGCCGCCGGGTACCGCCCTGGCGAGGATGTCGTACTCACGCTCGACGCCGCCGCGACCGAATTATTCGAGGACGGCGAGTACGTGCTTCGCTGGTCGAACGGCGAGCGCCGCGACGCCGCGGGCATGGTCGAGTACTGGACCGAGTGGTGCGACAAGTATCCCATCAGTTCACTCGAGGACCCGCTCGACGAGAACGACTGGCACGGCTGGAAGCAGCTCACATCGGCGTTGGGTGATCGCGTCCAGATCGTCGGTGACGATCTTTTCGTGACCAACGTGGATCGCTTGGAGCAGGGCATCCGGGACGACACCGCGAACGCCATTCTCATCAAGGTGAATCAGATCGGGACGCTCACGGAGACCTTCGAGACGATGCGCGTCGCGCGTGAGGCAGGGTACAAGAGCGTCGTCTCGCACCGATCGGGTGAGACCGAGGACACGCTGATCGCGGACCTCGCGGTCGCTACCGGTGCGGGCCAGATCAAGACGGGCAGCGCGAGTCGAACCGACCGAGTAGCCAAGTACAACCAGTTGCTGCGCATCGAGGAGCAACTCGGTCATCGGGCCCGGTACCGGGGTCGTTCCCTCTTTTGATGATGAAGAGTGCGCCGTGCGCTGGTTGAAGCGGGCGGTCCTGCCCGGACTCCTGTTGCTCGCCGCGTACTTCGCGGTGTGTGGGGGGGAATACTCGTGGTTCGAACTCCGGGACGCCCGAGCCGCCGTCGAGTTGGAGGAGGCCAATCTCGCGGACCTCAACCGCCAGATCGATTCGTTCCGCGCCTGGGCCGACTCCTTGCAGGTCGATTCGGCGACGTTGGAACGAGTCGCCCGGGAGCGTTTCGGCATGATTCGGGCCGGCGAGATCCTCTATCGCTTCGCCCCGTCCGCCGACAGCGTTGCTCCGCCGGCCGATACCGCCGCCGGTGTCTCTCGCCAGTGAGGAAGCCCCGCAGGACGCTGGGCTCCCACTCGTTAGTCCTCGCCGCTAGCCTCGTCCGCTACGCGTAGCAGTTCCATCGCCAGTTCGTCGAGCTTGCTCCTGGCGGCGCGATCGGAGCGTGCTCAGAACGGACGAGCCAGCAAGATCGGGGTGGCCAGCATCAGCAGCACCGTCGCGAGCGGGCCCACGCTGAACGGCGCGACCGAACTCAACCCCGCCCAACCGAGCAGGCCCAGGAACCAGTGGACCAGGTAGTGGCCGGTGCGGTCGGCCACGATCGAGACGTCGTGGCCTCCCTCACCCGAGACGGTAACCGTCGTCCGGCCCACGCCGTGGCTCTCGCGCCAGACAAAAAGGCCGCCCTCGTCCTCGATGACTTCGCCGCTACGCGCGAGCACTTTCTCTGCGGCGCGTGCCAAGCCACGGCGATCGTCCGGTAGGCCCCTGTGCATGGTTGCGCGGACCTCGCGGCGATCGGGCGCGCCGAGCGTCGCAGCCATGGCGCCCCTCGCTGCGACCGCCTCGATCGATGCCGACCGGCGGACCGCCAGCGCATCGAGGCCGACCTCGCGCGCGATCTCCATGAGCTCGGCCACCGTCAAGTCGTCCTTGGCGGGCACATGAGGTGATTGTTCGGACTGCGACGCGCGCCGCAGGATGGCGTCGACCTCGTCCGCCCGCAGCCGCCGGCCGGGCGCGGGCACCAGCGGGCGTGTGGCTTTGCGGTTCGCTGGGACGCTGGCCCGGTCCGGCTCGTCCATTTTCTTCGCTACTCGGGGGCGGCGGACTCGCCCGGTAGCGTCTTCGGAGTCTCCGCCTCGCCGGCGTCGCCGACCAGTGCCTGGGTCGCGCTCAGTAAGCGTCGCGCTTCCTCAGAACCGGGGAGCGTCTCCAACAGGGTCTCCGCGGAGACCGTGGCTGCGCGCTTCTTCGCCTCCTCGCTGGCCGGCTTCCCCGGGTTCATCAACGGGCCCAACAGGTCCATCGGGATCGGAAAGAGCGTCGTAGAGTTGTTCTCCGCCGCGATCTCCGTCACGGTCTGCAGGTAACGCAGTTGCATTGCGACCGGGAATTCCTGAATGATCTCGGCGGCCGCAGCCAGTTTCGTCGACGCCTGATATTCACCCTGCGCGATGATTACCTTGGCGCGCCGCTCGCGCTCGGCCTCAGCCTGCTTGGCCATGGCGCGCTTCATCTCCTGTGGCAGATCGATGTCCTTGATCTCGACCGCCGTGACCTCGATGCCCCACGAATCGGTGCCCTGGTCGATGATCCCCCGGATGATCTCGTTGATCCTCTCGCGGTCGGCCAGCAGTTCGTCCAATTCCGACTGCCCGATGACCGAGCGCAGCGTGGTCTGAGCGAGCTGACTCGTCGCGAAGTAGTAGTCCTCGATCTCGATGACCGCCGTCGTGGGGTCGGCGACACGGAAGTACACAACCGCGTTCACCCGCACGCTGACGTTGTCCTTCGTGATCGTATCCTGCGGTGCGATGTCCAACGCAACGATGCGCAGGTCCATCTTCTTCATGCGCTCGATGCCCCAGGGCACGAGGAAGATCAGGCCAGGACCCTTCGCCCGGGTGAGCTTGCCGAGGCGAAAAATCACCCCGCGCTCGTACTCCAGCAGGACCCTGAGGCTGGTCAGGAGGGACACGCCGACAACGGCCGCCGCACCGATAGCGATTGACAAGGGATCCATGGAAAGCTCCGGGGAAGAGGTAGGGACACCCACGCACATGGGCGCTCGCGCGAACTGTTCAGTGTTGAGCGTGGCCGGGGGGCCCGCGCGGCGCAACCCAGTTGACACGCCCCACGGCCCAGATGAGCTTTTTTCGCACTGCCGGAGTAGCTCAGTTGGTCAGAGCAGCGGAATCATAATCCGCGTGTCGGGGGTTCAAGTCCCTCCTCCGGCACTATGTAGCAGAACGATGATCGGCCCCTCGGGTTCTTCTGAGGGGCCGATTTCGTGTTGATGGGCTTCCTGGGCGTTGGCATCGTCGGTACGCTGTTCGCGCTGGAGCTACCGACGGTGTCGCTCCGAACGAGTGTCCGTCCGGGGATTATGCAGCGTGCGCTTGCGGATCCAACTTCAGCGAATTAGGCCGCAAGATTTCGCAGTGTCCAACACGCTTGATTTGGGGCAGGACATACTGACGGGGCGACGGGGCCGCTAATTAGGTTGCGCGTCTTGCAAGATAATTGCTGCGGGTGCAGAGTCGGCTTGCAGCAGAATTATTAGTTAGAATGCGCGTCCTACCGCCGGGGTGTCGATGTCATGATTGAACGTCGTGGGCGTCGTTTGCGATCTGTTCGTAGCGCTCAACTCATGGGGCTCGCGGTACTCGCCACTGGTCTGTGTCCGCGGACGGGGTTCGCGCAGGCTGAGGTCTCGGTGGGGCTCCTCGTGGTCCACGAACAAAGCCCCGGCGGGAGCCAGATCGGACCTATGGTGTCTGCCGTGGGCTCGAGCAACGTGCTTGGAATTCCGCTCTTCCTCGAATTGGGCGTCGCTCGTACAGACTTTGCCAGCCTCCGTCAGAACTACCACCACAACCACTACCTTTTCGCTCTAGGTGCGGAGTGGTTCCCGACGCGAGGCACCACTCGCCTGGGGCTTCGGTTCGGCCTTGGCGCCTACGGCGAGCTAGAGACCGCCGAGACCGACCCTCCGTCGTCCGGCGGTGGTTGGTGGGTCGAGACCGTGGTGCCTAGCCTGATCCTGGAGCGTGACCTAGGCGGCGGAAGACGAGTCGTCGTCCGCCTAGCAGACCTAATTCTCGGCCCATGGTTCGCTGTCCTGGACCCCGCGGAGTACAGCGTCGGGCACCGGTTCGTGTTTGTGCTTGGCATTCGCTTCTAGATGCTCCACACGCTTGGAGACTCCGCTGTGGGAGCAGACATCCCTTCCAAATGCGGTGCGCGCTCTAACAAGCGATGCAAAGGCTGGACGCACTCGGTCTGTTCAAGGCGGATCTCATGCCGTTCACACGCTACTACGAGTTCATGTCACAGATCGTGGACTACGCTAGCAAGGACCTTGAGAAGCTCAGTTTGTACGCGCGCCACCTCGCCCCACTTCTCCGTGAAAAGGCGACCGATGATGACCCGATTGATTTGAGTTCGGTCGAGCTGAGTCACTACCGCCTGTCGAAGATCAAGCAGCAAGACCTGATCATGGAGAATGAGGGGGCAGACACCGGCCTCCTCCCGGCGACGGATCTGGGCAAGGGCAAGCCAAGAAGCCGGGAAGAGGAATGGCTTTCGCTGATCATCACCCGATTGAACGAGTTGTTCGAGACCGATGGGCTGACGGACCGGGACCTGATCAACTACGCCTACACGATCCGCGACAAGATTCGCGAGAACGAGACCGTGATGCACCAGATCGCCAACAACTCAGTAGATCAAGCCTTGCTCGAAGATTTTCCGGGCGCCCTGGACGACGCCGTGATGGACAGTGCTGAGGCGCTGCCATGATCCTAGCCATGTCTCGAAAAATGGCTTTGTAGGGCGGCGAGGTTCGGCGGCGTGTTGCACGATCTGCCAGAACCACCCGAAACAGGGGGCAACTCGATCGTTCGCGATGCGGCAAAAACCCTTACAGGAAGCGGCTCCGCCACACTAGGGCGACCGCGAGCTAACTCACCCGCGATGTCGAAGCGTTCCTCGACACCCACGCGGTCCGGGCCGTGACGGTCGAAGGACGGCGCGAACTCGGACCTCGTCCCGATCCGTGGTACGCAGCGTTCGTCGATCCTTCGGGCGGGTTCCAGGACTCCATGACGCTCGCGATCGCACACGCTGAGGGTGATCTCGCTATGCTCGACGCCGTTCGTGAGGTCCGGCCGCCATTCTCTCCCGACGACGTAGTACGGGACTTCATCGAGTTGCTTCGGACGTACGGGATCACGACGGTCGTCGGAGACAGATACGGCGGCGACTGGCCAGCGTCGCGGTTTAGGGTGCACGGCGTGGGATACGAGCCCAGCGCCCTCACGAAGAGCGACATCTACCGCGAGTCCGTCGCTCCAGTGAACGCTGGCCGAGTGGCGCTCTTGGACCTGGCTGTCCTTCGCGCGCAGCTGATCGGTCTCGAGCGGCGAGTGGCTCGGGGCGGCCGGGACTCGATCGATCACGGTCCGGGTGGTCGTGACGACGTCGCGAATGCGGCTGCCGGTGCCCTCGTCTTGGCTGGGGCCGCAGAGGCCACCGAGTATTGGGAAGAGGTCTACGATGGACTCGTGTTCTAGCCGGTTTCTTTTGACCGCCCCCGTTTCGCGACGCACGACCTAATCAACTACACGAGTGGAGAATCAAGATGACCCAGAAGTGTTAGGTAGTGACTGTCTGTGGGAACGTCAGGGTCGACACGACCGTAGCCTTTACCCCGGTAACGTATGGCTGCTGGTCTCGTGCGGGGAGACGTTCGGTGTTGACCATTGCGGCAGGCTTCTCGACCAACCTGGGTGGCGGCCACACTGAACGAATCGGAAGGCCGGTGACCACCGAGACCAGTCGTGTGCCGGCCCTGACCCACGCAAAATCGGCGAACACGCGGGGTTGTCCTGGGGTTCCACTGCGCTGCATATTGCTTCGGTCGGACTCCTGCCTTGATGGCACCGACGACATCGCCTTGAGGGAGCGCCCACCCATGACACCATGA
>Ga0066376_10004083_pt1 | contig 12802 bp, 12 predicted proteins | sample Knorr_S15_td_Bot_FD_77009 | JGI IMG/M metagenome (GOLD analysis project Ga0066376, IMG submission 77009) | Marine microbial communities from Southern Atlantic Ocean transect - Knorr_S15_td_Bottom_ad_5009_LV_A | ecosystem: Environmental > Aquatic > Marine > Oceanic | place: Southern Atlantic... | reverse complement strand
TGGTGATGTTGATGTCCTGTAGTTCGTCGGGGCCGGAGTCTGCCTTGAGGACGGCTAACGCTTCCTCTAAAGAGAGCCCGTCTTCCCCGTAAAGAAGGTGAATCAAGCCTTACGTTTCCCTGTCCTGTGCGCTAAAGTTATAATGTGTCCTGAAGGGAGGACTTAAGCAATGTTTAGGCCGTCAATAATCATGATGCTCATGCGCTTCGGCGTGTTCCCGCTTATCATGAAGCTGATTCGGGACCGCCGAGTACCGGTTCGAGCCAAACTGATCATTCCCGCTGCCATAGTTTACATTCTTTTGCCCTTCGATATAGTCCCTGATTTTATTCCGATATCGGGTCAGATAGACGATATCCTCGTTGCGCTTGTCGCGGGGGTAATGTTCCTCTCAATGACGCCAATAGATGTACTGTTGGAATACTTGGGACGCCCTGCGTCGAATAAACCGAGAAGCGGCAAAATCATCGACGGTGAATACAGGGTTCTGGACGATGAAGATACCGATACCGAAAAAGGCTCCAAGTCGGCATAGGAATCGCCGATCTGATTCTTGATTAACCTAACTCTACACGGTGAAGATATTTCATGGAAATAGCGATCATAGGTCTGCCTCAGTGCGGCAAGACGACCATATTTAACGCGGCAACCCGAGGGTCTGCAGAGGTAGTAGCCTACGCCAACAAGCCGAACATAGGCGTGGCCAAGGTGCCAGACGATCGCCTGGATGTTCTGGAAGGCATGTTCAAGCCTAAGCGGACTGTATATGCAGAGGTGACATACCTGGACATACCTGCCGCACCAGAAGGCCTCGGTAAGTCCCAAGGCATCTCTGGTGAATACCTCAACTTCCTTCAGAGGGCCGATGCGCTGCTGATCGTGGCGCGGGCCTTCGAGGACCCCTCTGTGGTGCATGTGTCGGAAACGCTGGACGCCTTTCGCGACATCGACACCATGCTTTACGAGCTTACCTTCGCCGATCTGGAGATATTGGAGCGGAGGCTGAAGCGCGTGGAAGACGGCTTCAAAGGGGCGCGCGGCACGGATCGCGACGCCTTGACTAAGGAGCAGGCTACGCTGGAGCGCATCAAGACTGAGTTGGAAGGCGGAACCCACGTCCGCGATCAGTCCGTTACCGACGAGGAAAAGAAGCTGCTCTCTGGATTCCAGCTCCTTACCTCGAAACCACTCATCGTGGTGGTGAACGCCGGTGAGGACCAGCTAGACCAGATTGCCGAAATGGAAACGAGGCTGGCTTCCGACGTGGAGGGCTCCGACATTAAGGCCGCTGCTTTGTGCGGCAAGCTGGAGATGGAGCTTGCCCAGATGGGGCAGGACGAGGATGAGGAGATTGAGTTCCGGGAGTCCATGGGCGTTACGGGCGAGTCTGGCCTCAACCGTATGATTAGGCTGTCCTACGCTGCGCTTAATCTGATCTCGTTCCTGACTGTCGGCGAGGACGAGTGCCGAGCATGGCCTATTACGCTGGGAATGGCAGCACAGCAGGCGGCAGGCAAGATACACACCGACTTGGAGCGAGGCTTTATTCGTGGCGAGGTCGTCAGCTACGACGACCTGTGCGAAGTCGGCACGCTGGCCGAGGCCCGTAAAAAGGGTGTGCTTCGCCAGGAGGGCAAGACCTACACGGTGCAAGATGGCGACATCATGAACATCCTGTTCAACGTATAGAGCTGGCTAGAGCTTCCGTATCGTGACAATACCTAGGACAATTCCCAACGCAGAGCGTATCTCCCTGTACGTTCACGTGCCGTTCTGCGAGACCAAGTGCCCGTACTGCGATTTCAACACCTACGCCCGTATTGAATCGCTGATGCCATCGTACATTGAGGCCTTGGAACGCGAGATACGTGCCTGGGGCCAACTGTTTTCCAGACCTTCTGTTCATACTGTATTTATCGGCGGTGGCACGCCTTCGTACCTTCCGGCTGAGGACATCGACACCATCATGTCCGCCGTTCGTGAGGCCTTCGAGATTGAAGGCGGCGCTGAAGTCACCATGGAGGCCAACCCCGGCGACTTCGATGCCGGTAAGCTGACTCGCTACCTTGATGCTGGTGTAAATCGGCTTAGCATTGGCGTGCAGAGCTTCGATGACGGCCTTTTGCAGAAGCTGGGACGCCGTCACTCGGCGCAGGGCGCAGCCGACGCCTACCGCATGGCCATCGACGCTGGCTTCCACAACGTTAGCCTCGACCTGATGTACGGGCTGCCCTATCAGGACGCGCAACAGTGGGAATCGACGCTGGACAGAGTTTCCGAACTGGACCCGGCACATATATCCATGTACTGCCTCACGCTGGAGGGCGGCACGCCTATGGAGCAGTGGGTGAAGTTGGGTCAGATGCCAGACCCTGACCAGGACCTGGCTGCGGACATGTACCTGTCTGCGCAAGAGCGTATGAAAAAGCAGGGCTACCGGCATTACGAGATCTCCAACTGGTCGCACGTGGGCAAGGAGAGCCGCCACAACCTGACCTACTGGCGCAACGATTCGTACATCGGTGTGGGGCCGGGAGCGCACTCCTCCTTGCCGGGTTACCGCTTTTTCAACATCAAGCCTCCTCGCGACTACATCGACCGTTTGGCCAGCTTCGATATCAGTGTGCCTGTCGCCGGTATATACGAGAAAATACAAAAGATGCCGGTGGTGGAGACCATCGAAGACATAGATACAACCCTGGAAATGTCTGAGACCATGATGATGGGTTTGCGGTTAGATACCGGAATAGAGGTCCGCGACTTCACAGAGCGGTTCGGTGGCCCGCCAGATAGCTTCTACGGCGAGACCCTGGAGGAATTGATCTCGCTGGGCCTGCTCCAGTCAGAGGAGGGCTGCCTGACCCTGACGCCCCACGGCCGCATCATGGGCAACCAGGTCTTCAGCCGGTTCTTCTAGAGTCGAGGGCATAAATCTCAAACCTTGCTTATTCCAGGTTAACTACTGATATCAGTGCGTGAAAATTCTTTCATCGCCTTACTGTCCTGTGATATAATTTGGTGTCGCACAGGCGTTCTAAATTTGATAAGATATGTTCTAGTCTGTCCTCTGGACACTAGAGGAATTTACAAGAGGTTAACTTTCCATGAGAGTCGTTTTTCTTGAAGACGTTGAAGGCGTAGCCCAGGGCGGCGACGTCAAAGAGGTAAAGAACGGTTTCGCTCGAAACTACCTGATTCCCAAGAACCTGGCCGTTCCTGCCACGCACAACGCGCTTCAGAAGGTGCAAGGGCTGACTGTGCAGGCCGAAAAGGACCGAGTGAAGATGCTGTCCGACATGACAGAACTCGCTACTCACCTGGAGGGCGCGCAAGTAAACGTGGAGATGCGCGCAGGCGCCACTGGCCAGCTATATGGCTCCGTGACCAACTCCATGGTTGCCGAGAGGCTTTTTGAACTGACCCAGCGTCAGATTGATCGTCGCGTCATCGAGATTTCTGATCCCATAAGAGACCTTGGTAGGTTCGAGGTCAACGTTCGTCTCCATGCAGACGTTCACGCAACTATTGCTGTGCTGGTGTACCCCCTGGGTAAAGACCCCGAAGAGTATTCTCAGTTGCTAGTTGAAGAAGCTGAGGCTGCTGCTGCCAAAGAGGCTGCCGGCGAGGATGGCTTTGAATACGAGGTTGTAGCAGAGGATTCTGAGGACGCGCCCGAGGCATCAACTGCCGAAGACGACTCGGAATCAGAATCGGAACCTGCAGAATCCGAGGAGCCTGAAGAAGCCGCCGCCGCTGAGGAATCTATCGAAGATGGCGAGGACGATTCCGCCGAGGCTTCGGAGGAAACTGACTCAGAAGATAACTAAATTTCATTCCAAAGTTTTGTAAATGCCTTGTAAATGCCTTGTAAACGGGCTTTGATTTTCATAGCCTAAGCCGTGTCCATTAGACCTGCTTTACTACCCTTTGATTCATTTGCACATTACTTGAGGAATGAAATTTGTACGCCGAACGTTTACCACCACACGACCTCAATGCTGAGGAGTCGGTAGTCGGCTCTATTCTCATCGACGCCGATGCCCTTAGCACCGTTACATCCTTTCTTAAAGCCGAAGATTTCTTTGGCGAGAGAAATCGCATGTGCTTCAACGCCTGCGAGGCCCTTGTAGAGCAGGGCGCAGCAATCAACCAGATCACGGTGGCCCATGAACTCTCCCTCAACGACCAGTTAGAGAACGTTGGCGGCCCAGGGTACCTTAGCCATCTGGTTATGGTTGTGCCAACCTCCGCTCACATAGAGCATTACGCGCGCATCGTCCAACGCACCTCGACCATGCGCCAACTCATCGACGTTGGCGGCAGAATCGCGGGTATTGGCTTCGATGGCGGAGCGGATTCCGACGTGGCCTTGAGCAAGGCTGAAGAGCTTCTGTCCGATGTGCGCACCGGTCGCGGTGCAGGCGACTTTGTGCATATTCGAGACGTTCTGGACGAGTATTTGGAGGAGAGTAATGCTCTTCACGGGCCAGACTCGGACCACAGGGCGCCAGTAACAACCGGCTATCAGATGATGGACCGACTCCTGGGCGGCGGTATGCAGCGGTCCGACATGATCGTGCTGGCTGCCAGGCCCAGCCAGGGCAAGAGCACGCTGGCGTTCAATGTTGGTCGCAATGCTGCAGGGCAGGGCAACACGGTTGGTCTGTTCAGCCTTGAGATGAGCCGCTCGCAGATTGGAATGAGGCTACTTTCCAGCGAGGCGGATGTCGATAGCTACCGCATGCGTCTGGGCCTGCTGAACTCCAACGAAGATACAAGACTGTTGGACGCCGTAGGAATGCTTTCGGACTTGCCGATTTACATCGATGACTCCCCTATACAGACGATCTCTGAGATGAGGGGAAAGGCGCGTCGGCTCCAGGCAGAGCGGGGGCTGGACCTTCTCATCATTGATTACCTTCAGCTTATTGGCGGCAACGGCAGGATAGACAACCGTGTACAGGAGATGGGTGAGATATCGCGCTCCATCAAAGGCATGGCTCGTGACCTCAACATACCTGTAATCGCGTGTTCGCAATTGAGTCGTGCCATCGAGCAGCGACCCAATCACCGGCCACTTCTTTCGGACTTGCGAGAGAGCGGCAGCATTGAGCAGGACGCTGACATAGTTGCCTTCATTCATCGGGAGGATACCTTCGTTACCAGGGAAGACTGGGAAAAGCGCAACCCTACGGCCCCGTATCCAGAAAATACGGCCGAGATCATATTTGCCAAGCACAGGAACGGGCCGGTCGGTTCTGTCTCTCTTTACTTCCGTAAGGACCTTGTGCGGTTTGAAAGCCTCGAGACGACCCAGACCATGGAATATGCGTAGGCGACGTCTTAGGATGTTTTCCGGCGAGAGTGGCTGGTAATGACAATTCAAAACAAATTTGAAGGCTTCTCTCGACGTGTTAGGTCCATACCTGTACCCAGTCCAATGTTCGGCCTTCTGCTGGAGAAGATCGACGATCTTGCGGAGTTCAAGACAACGCTAAGGGTCATGTATCTACTCCAAGAGAAGAAGGGCTTCCCGAGGTTCCTTACTCACAGTGAACTGCTGGCAGACCGCACGCTGGTACAAGCGCTGGCGACGGATGCCCAACCCGACCATGAGCGGGTCGAGTTAGCCGTGCAAAAGGCTGTCGATAGGGGGACACTAGTCTCAGCCTTGGGGCGCGACCAGCAGGAACGCCTGTACATGGTCAACACCGAGCAGAATCGCGTGGCACTGGCCAGTATGGTCGGCCCAGATGGCGTTGTGGACTCGGGCCCAAGTCCGGAGCCGTGGGAAGGCGTAGCCAACAAGTCGAACGTCTTCGCCATGTACGAGGCCAACATTGGGCTTTTGAGTCCTATGGTTGCGGACGAGCTTCGTGAGGCGGAGGAGCTCTACCCGGAAGAGTGGATTGAAGACGCCTTTCGCGAGGCGGTAAGTCAGAATAAACGAAGCTGGCGCTATATTTCGCGCATACTGGAGCGTTGGGACACGGAGGGGAGACATGATGGAAAATCTGGGCGACATTCTAAAAAGTCTAGACGTTACTAGAAACGCGCCATCATCTGGCAGCGCTCCCTTCGAGAGCTCAGAGGAAGATGGCGGAGGCTCGATCTATGAGTTGCCGGAGAAGGCCTGTGACAGGTGTGGCGATCGTGGCTGGTTCACGCCAGACGTACCAGCAGGCCATCCCGAATTTGGAAAAATAGTTACTTGCGAATGCCAGAGTGAGAGGCTTAGCAACGAGCGCTCCGCACGGCTGTTTCGCTACAGCAATCTGGGGCAGCTCACCCGATTCACCTTCGACACCCTTGATCCCGATGGTATCTCAGATGATCCAGACGATCAGCTGGTCTTCAGCGAGGCATACAAACAGGCGGTGTCCTACGCCGAGGAGCCAGAAGGTTGGCTTGTTCTCACCGGGCCAAACGGAGCGGGCAAGACTCACTTGGCGGCGGCGATTGCCAACCGGTGCATCGAGCGGGACCAGGTGGTCTTCTTTGTACACGTGCCTGATCTTCTAGACCACTTGCGCGGCGCATATGCTCCGGGCAGCGAAGTTTCCTATAGCGATCTGCTGGACCAGGTGCTGGACGCTCCTGTGCTGGTGTTGGATGGCCTGGGCAGTCAGAGTTCCACGCCTTGGGCCGAGGAGAAGCTCCAGCAGATAATTAACCACAGATTCAACGCCGAATCGCCCACCGTCATTACCACGGCGAACGAACTGGAAGAGCTGGACTCATACATACGCAGCAGGCTACGGGACAAGAGGCTCAGCCGCGTGTTGGAGGTGGCGACGCATCAGCCAACCCAGGTCCATAGGCTGGGGCGTATTGACGCCGAGATGCTCAAGCGCATGACCTTCGATTCCTTTAATGTGCGGGGCAACAACCCTTCGGCTGGGCAGCGGGCTAGCATCGAGGCGGCTCTGCAGGCGGCGATAAACTTTGCTGAGGACCCAGACGGCTGGCTTACGCTGTTTGGAGAGACTGGTGTTGGCAAGACGCATCTGGCCGTAGCCATCGCCGAGCGTCGGATCAGACAAGGCAAACCAGTGTTCTTCGTTTTCGTGCCGGAGCTATTGGACTACCTTAGGTACACTTTTACACCGGACAGCCGCGTGTCCTACGACAGGATATTCGATGAGGTGAAAAACACCTCGCTACTGATTCTTGATGACTTGGGCCAGGAGCACAGCAGCTCATGGGCATACGAGAAGCTGTACCAGATCGTCGTTCACAGGCACAACGGCCGCCTTCCCACAGTCATCACCAGCATGATGGACTTCACGGAGGAACGAGGGCCCATCGGCTCTCGTGTCCAGGATCCTAGCGTGGGAAGCCTGATTCGCCTGGATGCGCCGGACTTTCGCATTAAGGAGAGGTCGACCAGGGGTAGGCGAGGCAAAGCATCCAAAGAGTAGCACCGACATCTTCAGAACAGTGCTCCTTTTGCCGAATAGTGATTGGCACACTACCCGCCAAAGTGCATTATCAGGACGAAGACATCCTTGTATTCGATAATCAGTTGGACTGGGTGCCGGTCATGCTGCTCCTCATCCCCAAACGGCATATGACCCAGATCGAGTTGTGGACCAGTGGTGACCTATTTACCAGAATGAGTGGGTTGGCAGTAGAGCTCGGTGCCCAGTTCTGTCCGGTCGGCTTCCGTTTGTTGTCTAATTTTGGCCCAGACGGTATGCAGAGCCAGTCCCACGGTCACCTGCACGTAGTAGGTGGCAAGCGGTTGGGGCCATATGTAAGGCAGGGATTAGACTAACTGCGCTGGAGACACCGGGATTTTGGCCCTCAGTAATACTTCAGGTAAAAAATTGCCAATTGCCTTTGACTCACCACCTCGGGAAGAAGGCGACCATGGGCGCTTCATGTCTCATTAGGCGTAGACGAACGTGATGGTAGCTGTAATTTTTGGGTTATTCCCAATGGAGGCGTGTAAAAACCATGTCCTTAGTTGCATCGTCCCAGGCCTATCTGGGTGCGATGGTGGGCGCGGTCGTAGGTGACGCCGCGGGCGCTCCCTTTGAGAGGGAAATCGCTTACGAGCCATACTTATTGAATGGCCTCTTCAGAGAGATCGACTACCTTCCATACACTGACGACACGCACATGACCATTGGAATAGCCGAGTCCTTACTGAAGTGTGGTCAATTTTATGGTGCACATATGGCATCTGTCTTTGCCAGGAATTTCGCTCATGAGCCGTGGCGTGGCTACGCTGAAGGCCCGCCTCAAGTCCTCTTTTATATTGTAAATGGCCCACATTGGGAACAGGCCTCTCGAGCGCTTTTCAACAACTCTGGATCTTACGGGAACGGCGGCGCAATCAGGGTTGCGCCAGTTGTCCTAGTCTCAACGGACCTTGATGATGTTGCGACTCTTGCCCACCGTACAGCCCTGATTACTCATGCCCACGAGCTTGGCATAAAAGGCGCTGTGCTCCAGGACTGTTCAGTGGCTCTGGCCCTTGATTCGAAAAATATCGGTGAAGGCCAATTTCATGAAACACTTGGCAGGTACGCATTTACCGACATCTACAAGAAAAAGCTGGATAGCTTGGGGAATTTACTCTCTGCGGGCGCGGGCGTTGGCATCGAGAAAGTCGTCAATGAGCTGGGTAATGGCGTTCAGGCCTTAGAGTCAGTACCCACAGCAATATTCTGCTTTCTCAGGCGCCCCACTTTCAGGATGCAGTCCTCTTCGCCCTTGGCCTGAGCGGCGACACGGATACTATTGCCAGCATGACTGGAGCGATTGCAGGGGCTTAACTTGGAGCGGATGCGATTCCCCAACAGTGGATCGAGGGCGTGTAGGGGGTGGCTCGAATGACGGAGTTGGCCAACTCAATGTTCCAGAAATTCCACTCAAATGGGTCTGAAACTTAATAGCGACATAGGTTCTTTGTCATAAGGCAAGAAGCTAGAGCTGACCGCAGAGGCTGGGCTTAACTGTGGGGCTACCCAACACTGGTTACAGATGAAAAATCTGAGCGGTGTTTTTGTGCTGGAAGTAAATTAGCCCCCATGGTGGCTGACTCATGGGGGGCTGCCCAGAAGGAGGCGACCGCGAGCGGTAATACGGCCAATACATTTCCAATATACATGTCGGTTTGTGGCAGAAAGTTAGTGCAGGGTTTTAGGAATGTTTGGATTCCGCAATTTTCGTGGGCGAATCGTTTGCAAAATACGGAAGGCAAACGACATAAGACAGCCGTGGCATTTGAAAATGAAAGGCTCCCATCATGAAGCAGACGAGAGCCTTTCGAGGGGGGGGGTGGAACCCAAATTGGAACATACTCATCGTACTGCGATCACCGTACGCTGGGGTGTGCAATTGGTGTGGGAGGAGTGCCACAAAAGAGTGCGGAAAGCCGCCCAGGCAACTTCAGAAAAGTATTAGATTCCTAAAATTACTGGAAACGCAGTCTAAAAAATCCTTAACATCTGGTTTTAGGCATTGCTATGTTGGGTATCAGTACTTGTATACCCTTTGAGGATGAACCCATGTCTAAAATCAAAGTTGCAGAAAATTTCACAGTAGACCAGAGCGATATCAATCACCTCTCGTGGCGATGGCACCAGGTGATAGGCAGCATCGAATACCTTTCGGCCAAGAATTCTTTGACCATTCTGGACAGCATAATCAACTCATATATGCGTGGTCAGGGCTACAAAATGGGTAACTGGAAGGGCGTAGAGAAGCACTACGGTAAGGCATCCGGGCTGTTATTCCTGGTTGTGGAAGACTCCCTGGATAAGTACGAAGAGCTACGCTGGATAAGGGCCGCTATTCCTGCACAGGACTAGGCGGAGATCCGCAGGCAATCTGCCCAGCGGATTTGCGGCGGCTGCCTTTGAAAGAGACAAATAGACCTACATAGAGGGTGATCTCGCTTAGGTCGCCACGATGCAGCAAGAGTTCCATTACAGTTCCACTGCCTGCATTAGCTGGACCCACGTCTTGTAGGGCATCTCGTAGCGCAGCCTATACATCTCGGTGCACTTCTGTCTCATTTCCTCGTCGAAATGATCGGGCATAGGCTGGTTGACGCGTGTCTGCTCCCAGTTAGTAGCGCTGTGATAGCCAGTCAGAAGTATGATCTCCAAGGGAGCTGTTGATGCCAACGGCGTCCACAAACCAAGAACGCTAGCCCCCTCGGCCTCTACGCGTGGCCAAATGCCTTCCTCCGAGTAGCGCACGAAGTCATCAATGTCCTTCGGTTCGATGAAGAAACGCCGATAACCAAAGACAACACGCCTGTCCTCTGCCGGGATCGACTGTTTGGGACGAGATGATATGGACTTCAGTAACCGTACTTGCTCACTGTCTGTAATGTCCGCTAAGTCAGGGTGAGCGGCCGTTACACGGCCCTGAGCTGTCTCCCAAGACGCAAAGTCTGCAAAACGGGAAATGGCGATAAACTCAGTGGCAGGCGCACCAATTAGTCCGCTTACCAGCCGCAGCACCTCGCCACCTTCAGCCTCGATTGCTGGCTTGACCTGGTTTCGGAATATCCTTGTGTAGTCTTGGGTTCGGCCACGTCTAACCGATACTGTTCGCTCTTCATAAATCAATTTTTCGCATGCCCTCTTTATATTTGGTTATTGCAGGCACTGTGAGTTTTCTGTCAGGGATTACCAGATGCTTTCCACCGCGCCTGTGGTCAACGTCGGAGGCCACTCTAGCATACATTGGCCTCCGCTGAAGCTCGGCCAGCGTTCGACGTGAGAGGGGCTTCTGACGGAGTGCAGATAGTGTAAATAAGTACTGAAGTGTGCATCAGGGCGGCGACCCGTCCGTGACGGCTTCAACGGGGCCATCGCACTACAGGCCAGAGGCATAAAAATAGCCGCCGCTGGCCAGCCATCCCTGAATTATCTCGGTTGGAGGCTCACAAAAATATTTGATCTCCTATGGCAGGCTCGATAACACTCACAAAGCCCAGGGATGAGAGTTCGATGCTAGCGTGTTGTGTGTAGTGAGGAAAGCTATATGGAAATATCGCAAAGTGGGTTGGTAGCGCATACGGGATTCGAACCCGTGATCTTCGCCTTGAGAGGGCGATGTCCTTGGCCACTAGACGAATGCGCCACGCAACAAGCCAATACTGGCTGGGGATAGAGGATTCGAACCTCTGCTTAGGGAACCAGAATCCCTCGTCCTACCACTAGACGAATCCCCAGCTACATGAAAATTCTAACAGTCCGGTCTCATATTATCAAGCCAGAGTGCGGTGCTCTGAACCGCGTATTCATGGCGTTTCCTCGGAAGAACGGCAGGAGATTTATCTGGTGCACCCGGCAGTCTTCGGCCAAGACAATACGTCCAATCGGGTGGGAGTGCTAGCGGTTGATACTGATGAGGAACTGCATTACCCGAGTTTCAGTATTCCAGTCCACCGTCGTTAAAGATGCGATGTTCACCGCGCTGAAGAGATCCGTCTCTTCTATCTGCCCCACGTAGTTTATGGCTGTTGTCCTCGTAGCGGCGTACCCCTCCACAGAAATCTCTCCACTTCGGATCGACACGCTAGTAGGAGCGACCCCGGCGGGAATAGTTTCGAACATCGCGTCTACGCTCTCCACGAAGCTTACAGGTTCACCCAGGAGATCGAACGTCTCTTCCTCGAGGAGGACAGTGCGGTCCTCTCCATGGGATACGAAGGCGAAAATGGTCGTTGGCCCTGCTATGCTCAGGCCCACGAGGACCAAGACCGCTACGTGTTCTACTCAGTCATTCCAGTGACAGCGCCTGAAGGTAGGCGGATCGCGGTGGCTGAGCTGCTAACAAGGGCAAACTATGGCATGTTGATTGGCAATTTTGAGTTGGATTTGGACGATGGCGAAATCCGATACAAGACCAGCATAGACATGGAAGGCCTGGTGCCTCTGTCTGCTGAAGACCGGTCAGTGAGCAAGCTTCTGTGGAAATCGCTGGTTTATGCGAATGTTCTGACCAGCGACCAGTACCTGCCGGCCATCAAATCCGTTGTCGAAGGCCATGCAGAACCAGCTGAGGCCTTGCAGCGAATTGAGGATTCAGCGACCGCCTGAAGTACTCGGGCTTGGAAATGCTGATTGCGCAGGCTGCCCTATGTGGCTAGGAGCGACGCCAACTGGCGAACATCGTCTAGGGTGTCCAATGCCTCTATGGTTTCGATGATCTCGGACTGACGTTCAGGCGATATCACCGGGCCAGTTAGATCATTGAACTTCTGCTTCATTTCGTCCCACGTCAGGCCGTTTTGAGCGTCACCTTTGGGATACGTGACGTCGCTGCGAAGGTTGCGACCATCGGTCGTGTCTACCTCTGCCCACGCCCGCCACTGCTTTGGGAAGGTGGAGTCTAGCTCGGGGTCGGCCACACACTTCACCTTGGCCATGAGGTCTCTTATTTCGGGCCTTTCCGGCACACCTACAGCGTACTCATTTAGGCCTGCCTTGCCGTACGCCAGGGCGATGGCCGCGCTAAAGGGCATGCTGAATTGCATGTCCACCACAGAGGTCGGATTTCGCTTCTGCTCTTCAGGATGCGCCACGAGCCCAAATCCTGCAGTCAGCACTCCAACTCGAATGCCCTTGACCTGCTGAAGTTGTAGATCGTGCTCTCGCTTTAGCTCCAGCAGGCAGTCTATAGGCCCCTGGTTGTAACGACAGCACGCGTGGGGCTTGATGCCGGTCTGGGTAATAAGGAACTCTTCACCTAGACCCCTGAGCACTTCGCTAGGGTCGGCATCGCCCGAATAAGCACGCAAAAAGCCGTTGTCGCCTTCCAGAATAGTCGTTGG
>Ga0066376_10004081_pt1 | contig 12805 bp, 10 predicted proteins | sample Knorr_S15_td_Bot_FD_77009 | JGI IMG/M metagenome (GOLD analysis project Ga0066376, IMG submission 77009) | Marine microbial communities from Southern Atlantic Ocean transect - Knorr_S15_td_Bottom_ad_5009_LV_A | ecosystem: Environmental > Aquatic > Marine > Oceanic | place: Southern Atlantic... | reverse complement strand
GCCTTCCAGGTCGATGACGCCGGACTCGATCATTTCGTGATAAAGATCGTTTCCTTCGCGGGTTCTCTCGCCGACACCGGCGAACACCGAATAGCCGCCGTGGCCCTTGGCGATGTTGTTGATCAATTCCATGATGATGACGGTCTTGCCGACACCGGCGCCGCCGAACAGGCCGATCTTGCCGCCCTTGGCGTAGGGGCAGATCAAATCGACGACCTTAATGCCGGTCGACAGAATTTCGGTTTCGGTGGACTGATCGGCGAATTCCGGGGCGCTGGCATGGATCGGCGCCTTCTGCTTGGTTTTCATGGGGCCGCGTTCGTCGATGGGGTCGCCGATTACGTTGATGATGCGGCCCAGCGTTTCCGGGCCGACCGGCACCATGATCGCCTCACCCGTGTCGGTCACTTCGCTGCCGCGCTTGAGCCCCTCGGTGGAATCCATGGCGATGGTGCGGACCGAGTTTTCGCCCAGGTGCTGCGCCACCTCCAGGACCAAAAGCTTGTCGTTGTTATCGGTATGAAGGGCGTTGAGAATCTCGGGCAATTCACTTTCGAACTGCACGTCGACCACGGCGCCCATGACCTGGGTGATTTTTCCAATTGCGTTATTAGCCATCGCTGATGCTCCTGTTGCCTTTCAGCGTACTTCGTTGAACTTACTTGAGTGCTTCCGCACCCGAGACGATTTCTACCAATTCTGTCGTAATTGCCGCCTGTCGCGTACGGTTGTAGATAATCGACAGTTTGTCGATCATTTCACCGGCGTTGCGGGTGGCGTTGTCCATGGATGTCATCCGCGCGCCGTGTTCCGATGCCGCGCTTTCCAAAAGCGCCTGAAAAATCTGGACCCCGATGTTGCGGGGCAGCAGTTCGGACAGGATGTCCTGTTCTTCGGGCTCGAAAATAAAGATCGGGGAGGGTCCCTCATCGGTGGCTTTCGGGGCTGTCTCGCCGTTTTTTTCTTCTTCCGCTTCGGGTGCGGCAAAGGGGATCAGTTGTTGCGCCGTCGGGATTTGCGTCATCGCCGATTGGAAGCAGTTGAAGACGATGGTGCAGATATCGAAGTCGTCTTCGTCGAACATCGCAGTGATCCTGTCCGCCACATCGGTGGCTTCGGTGTATTCGACACTGCTTTTGCCGATGCCCTCGATGGTGTCGATGATGTTGCTTTCGTAATCGCGTTTGAGGTTGTCCCGGCCCTTGCGGCCGATGCAAAGAATCTTGACCGTCTTGCCCTCCGCTTTGAGGTTGATCACCATTTTCCGGACTTCGCGGGCGATGGAACTGTTAAACCCGCCGCATAATCCCCGGTCCGCCGTACAGGCGACAATCAGGTGGGTATCCTCCTTACCGGTTCCGGCCAGCATCTTCGGGGCGCCGTCGATGCCGGCGATGCTGTCGCCGACGGCGGCAACCATGCGCTCCATGCGGGAGGCGAAAGGACGCGCCGCTTCGGCGCCTTCCTGGGCGCGCCTGAGCTTGGCGGCGGCGACCATCTTCATGGCCGACGTGATTTTCTGCGTCGACTTGACGCTGTTGATCCTGACCTTGAGATCTTTGAGATTGGACATGGGCTAAATTCCGGGTCGTTCTCTTTAAGCGTAGGATTTGGTGAAATCGTCCATGAATTTGGTCAGCTTGGCCTCGGTGTCTTCGCTCAGTTCCTTTTCGCTGCGGATGGCGTCGAGGATGTCACTGCCCTTGGAACGAATCTCATCGAGAAGCCGGGCTTCGAACGTCGTGACCTCGTTGATCTCGATCCCATCGGTGTATCCCTTGACGCCCGCGAAGATGGATATGACCTGTTCCTCCACTGGCAGCGGTGTATATTGCGTTTGCTTCAATAGCTCGGTCAGCCGAGCGCCACGGGCCAGCAGTTGCTGCGTCGATTGGTCCAGGTCGGATGCGAACTGGGCGAACGCCGCCATTTCCCGGTACTGGGCCAGTTCCAATTTGATCGAGCCGGCGACTTGCTTCATCGCCTTGATCTGGGCCGCGGAGCCGACGCGTGACACCGACAGGCCGACGTTGACGGCGGGTCGAATACCCTTGAAGAACAGTTCGGTTTCCAAAAAGATCTGGCCGTCGGTGATGGAAATGACATTGGTGGGGATATAGGCCGATACGTCGCCGGCTTGGGTTTCGATCACCGGCAACGCGGTCAGGCTGCCGCCGCCTTCGTCATCGTTCATCTTGGCGGCGCGTTCCAACAACCGGGAATGCAGGTAAAAAACGTCGCCCGGATAGGCTTCGCGTCCCGGCGGACGGCGCAGCAACAGCGACATCTGGCGGTAGGCGACGGCCTGTTTGGACAGATCGTCGTAGAAAATTATCGCATGCATGCCGTTATCGCGGAAAAATTCACCCATGGCGCAACCCGTATACGGCGCCAGGAACTGCAACGGCGCCGGTTCGGACGCGGTCGAGGCGATGACGATGGAATATTTAAGCGCGTCGTAATCTTCCAGGGTTTTCACCAATTGCGCCACGGTGGACCGCTTCTGGCCGATGGCGACATAGATGCAGTAGAGCTTTTCTGACTCGTCGCCGGTCTCGTTGACGGCGTGCTGGTTGATGATGGTGTCGATGATGACGGCGGTCTTGCCGGTCTGGCGGTCGCCGATAATAAGTTCACGCTGGCCGCGGCCGACGGGAATTAGTGAGTCGATGGCCTTGAGGCCGGTCTGCACCGGCTCATGCACCGACTTGCGCGGGATGATCCCCGGCGCCTTGACCTCCACTCGGGACCGCTGGGACGCTGAAATCGGTCCCTTACCGTCGATGGGGTTGCCCAATGCATCGACAACCCGGCCCAGCAGTTCCTTGCCGACCGGAACGTCAACAATGGCACCGGTTCGTTTGACCGTGTCGCCTTCTTTGATGGTCCTGTCCTCGCCGAAGATGACGATGCCGACGTTGTCGGTTTCCAGGTTCAGGGCCATGCCCTTGATGCCGCCCGGGAATTCAACCATTTCACCGGCCTGGACTTGATCCAGGCCATGAACGCGGGCGATGCCGTCGCCGACGGACAGCACTTGGCCGACTTCCGCAACTTCCGCCTCACCGCCGAAATCGGCGATCTGTTTTTTCAAAATGGCAGAGATTTCCGCCGGCTTAATATCCATTATTCGATCCCTTTCATGGCGAAGCGCATTTGCTGGAGCTTCGTTCGCAATGAGCTATCGACCATTCGTGACCCGATTTTAACGATCAGGCCACCCAACAGACTGTCATCGACCTTGGCGTCGATGGCGACATCTGAACCGATGGCCTTTTTTAATACTTCACTGATGGTATCCAATTGTTTCTTCGACAATGGCTTTACCGAAACCACTTCGGCGGTGGCTTCGCCGCGTTGCGCAGCCAATAACGCCTGAAAAGCGGCGATCATGGCCTTGAGGGCAAATAAACGGCGGTTTTCGGCGACCGTGCCAACAAAGTTCTGAGTCAATGTGCACATGCCGGCCTTATCCAGGACGGCGGCCATGGCGCGGCCCTGATCGTCGCGGGAAATTACCGGTGAACGGATCAGGCGCGTTAAATCGGCGGATGCCTCGATCATTTGGCCGAGCTGGTCAAGATCGGCGGCGACGCGGTCCAATAGCTTATCAGACTCGGCTAGGTCGAATAATGCCGTCGCGTATCGGCTGGCTAGGCCGGTAGCGCCTATCATCTCCGTTGACACCAGGAAATGTCCTCTTTCTTGTTAATTATGTTGAGATGCAAGACACCTTGCGGCAGCGCGAACCATCCCCCTGAGCCGGGGTTTTCCCCGTTCCAAACGTCGGTTTCGTAGCATACCCCTTTGGCCCTTGCAAGACGGCTCCGGGGCCTTTTTCCCGGGCTTTCACATATCCCCGATGGATCGCCAGATCACAGAAAACTGTAGGGATCAACATCGGCCTGGATGCGGACTTTCCTGGGCGGTTGAACGCGTGCCAGCCATTCCCGGAGGACGCCTTGTAGGTTGGTGGACTTCGCCGTTTTCAGCAACAACCGCCGGCGGTGTTTGCCCCTGAGCAGCGCCATCGGCGCCGGCGCCGGGCCCAGCACGGTAATGTCGTCGCCGGTGGGGGCGGTGCGGCCCAGGGACCGGGCGGTAGCGTCCACGGCGGCCTCGTCGGGGCCGGAAACGATCACCGCTGCCAAGCGGCCGAACGGCGGCATCATGGCCTGACGGCGGCTTTCGGCCTCGGCCTTTAAAAATCCATCGCGGTTACCTTCCTTCAACGCCTTCATCACCGGATGATCCGGCATGAAGGTTTGCAGCAGTACCCGTCCGGCCCGCCCGGCCCGCCCGGCCCGCCCGGCGACTTGATAGAGAAGCTGATGCGTGCGTTCGGCGGCGCGCAAATCCCCGCCGGCAAGGCCTAGGTCCGCGTCCACCGCCCCGACCAGGGTCAACAGGGGGAAGTGGTAGCCCTTGGCGACGACCTGGGTGCCGATGATCAGGTCGACGTCGTGGTCTTCGATCCGCCGGACCAAATCCGCCGCCGCCTTGGGGCCGGCCAGGGTGTCGCTGGCGGCGATGACGGTGCGGGCCTTGGGGAACAGGTCGGCGATTTCTTCCGCCAGGCGTTCCACGCCGGGGCCACAGGCGGCGAAGGTGTCTTCCTTTTCGCATTCCGGGCATTGCTTCGGCGGCGGCGCCCCGAAGCCGCAATGGTGACACTGCAAGCGTCCGCCACGGCGGTGTTCAACCAACCAGGCGGAACAATTGGGGCACTGCATGCGATGGCCGCAGGTGCGGCAAAGAGTCAGCGGCGCATAGCCCCGGCGGTTCAGGAACAGCATCGCCTGTTCGCCATTGGCGAAGGTTGCCGCCAAGCCATCCCGGAGCGACGGCGACACCCAACACTGGGACGGTGTTTGCTCGGCACGCATATCGATGGTGTCGACCTCGGGCAGCGCCGCCCCGGCATGGCGATCGGCTAAGTGTTGCATTTGGTAACGTCCGGATTCTGCGTTGAGAACCGTTTCCAGGGACGGTGTCGCCGAAGCCAGCACGATCGGAATGGCCCCTAATTGGGCACGGACGACGGCCATGTCGCGGGCGTTATAGATAACGCCGTCTTCTTGTTTGAAGGAGGTGTCGTGCTCTTCATCGACAATAATCTGGCGAAGATCGGCAAACGGCAGGAACAGCGCCGAACGGGCGCCGACCACGACCTTGGTTTGGCCTTCGGCGACGGCGCGCCAGGTGTGGCGACGCTGGGCCGCCGTCAAGTCCGAATGCCATTGCCCCGGGGCCGCCCCGAAACGGTCCTGGAAGCGTTGCAGCCATTGCGCCCCCAGCGCGATTTCAGGGAGCAGCACCAATACCTGGCCGCCTTGCTTCAGGGCTTCGGCGACGGCCTGGAAATAGACTTCGGTTTTTCCCGACCCCGGAACGCCGTCCAAAAGGGTGACGGAAAAGCCGCCTTTTTTTGTCGCCGCTTGCAGGGGCCGGGCGGCCTTGTCCTGATCGGCGGATAAATCAGGGCCGGGCAATCGCCAGTCGGGTTCCGGGCCGGCGGCCCGGGCGGGCAGGTTGACGGGTGACAAGGCGCCGGCATCGACTAGCCCCTTGACGACACCGGAGCCGGTGCCGGCTTCCCGCGCCAGTTCGGCGGCGGGGCGTGGCGGGCCATCGTTGAGAACCGCCAATACCCGTTCCCGTGCCTTGGTTGGCTTGAAGGGTTCCGGTTTCGGGTTGAGGGTGTAGGCGATCACCGGTTTCGGCGGCGTGAGAGCCTCCGGCACGCTCATCACCATTTTCAGGACCGCCCCCGGCGCGCTTAAGGTATACCGCGCGGTCCAATCGACGAAGTCCCGCGACACCTCCGGCAAGGGCGGGCAATCAAGCCGGCCGAGAACGTCTTTCAGTTTGCTTTCAGGGACGCCGCCTTCCCCCTTGCCCCAGACCACGCCGATGGCCTTACGCGCCCCCAGGGGAACATTGATGAAATCCCCGGCGGTCAGCGTCATCTCTTCCGCGACCCGGTAATCGTAGGTTCCCGCCAGCGGCAGCGGCAACAATACAGCGATTTCTTCGCCAGGCAGGTATCGGGCGGTGGCTGTTTCAGTTGGGGCGGTATTTTTTTTCATCGTTGTGAAGGCGTTTCCTGATTGATCTTGCGAATCTGGTTTATAATAGGCGATTCGTGAAAACTGGCGAGGTTTCCGCATCCCATGACCGGAAAAAATGAAAAACCGGCTGTCGAGACAGCCCCGGAACCGGAACAAATTAGCGGCGACGCCGTTGCCAATTATCTGCGCCGCCACCCCGATTTTTTCAACGACCGGCTGGATCTTCTATCGGAAATGTCGGCGCCGTCGCGGTGGACCGGCAATGGTGTCGTCGATATGCAGCGCTATCTGGCCGATCGCCGGTTGGGTGAGATCGACGACCTGCGCAATTGCGCGCAAGAGGTCATTGAGATCAGCCGTTCCAACATGTCGGTCCAGACCCGGACCCATGCCTCCGTGCTGGCATTGATGTCGGCCACCGATATGGGCCAGCTGCTGCGCGTCGTCAGCGAAGACCTGCCCTTGTTGCTGGATGTGGATGTGGTGATTTTAGGGCTAGAGCCGTCGGCGGGAGAAATAAACGTCACCCAGGCCGTCACGCCGGAGGTCCTTCCATTGCCCGAAGGCGGCGTTGATGGAATTTTAGGCGCCGATGAAAACGTCTGCCTGCTTCGCGACCTGGAAGAGGCAAAGGAATACGGTGAGATGCTGTTCGGGGCGGCCTCGAGACTGGTGCGCTCGGCGGTGTTGGTGCGGCTGCGTGCCGGAAGCGGGGTTGCCAATGGGATTCTGGCGTTGGGATCGCGGGGAGATACCTTCAGCCCCGGACAGGGCACCGAGTTGGCGGGCTTCCTGGCCCGGACGCTTGAATTGTGCCTGTACCGGCTGGCGGAACCGCCTGGTTAATGGCCCTTGAGTTCACCGCCGAGCCGGCGGTGGTCGCCGTTATCGACGACTGGCGATCATGGTTGGCGCATGAGCGGCGGGCGTCGGATCACACACTCAGCGCCTATAGCCGCGACCTCAGCGCTTTTCTGGTCTTCGTCAACAAACCCAATAAAGAAGGCGGGATCGGCTATCCGCCGGGGCTCCAGGATCTGGCGAACCTGGGGACGGAGCACTTCCGCGGTTATCTGGCACGGCTCATTGCACAAGGCATGGCCCGGTCATCGACGGCACGGGCAATGGCAACATTGCGCAATTTCTTCCGCTACTTGGAAAAGAACGAGCTTGCCGTCAACGCTGCCATCGGTTCCGTGAAAACGCCAAAAGTACCTCCGCCCTTGCCCAAGGCGCTGAACGAGGAGGACGCCTACGAGGTGGTTGGACGGATCGGCGAACTGTCGGATGTGTCTTGGATTTCCAAGCGCGACACAGCGGTACTGCTTTTGCTTTACGGATGTGGCTTGCGGATCGGCGAGGCGATCAACCTCGATCGCAACCAGGCACCGGATGCATCCGGGCGCACCGATACCATTGTCGTCACCGGCAAGGGCGATAAGCAGCGTCTGGTGCCTGTACTTCCCATCGTCGCCGAAGCGATTGAGGATTATCTGGCCGCCTGCCCCTTTGACCTGGCCGATGACGGTCCGATGTTTGTCGGCCAGCGGGGCAAGCGGTTGAGTGCCCGCATTATCCAACGCCAGGTGCAGAGGCTGCGCGCCCGCTTGGGTCTTACCGAAACGACGACACCACATGCGCTCCGTCACAGCTTCGCCACCCATTTGCTCGGGCGCGGTGGCGATCTCAGGACTATTCAAAAACTCCTGGGACACGCGTCGTTGAGCACGACACAACGTTACACGAAGATCGACGTTGAGCAGCTGAACGAAGTCTACGAGCGCGCCCACCCCCGCGCCCGCCGTTAGAATCTTAATTAGTCGTTTTTTTCTCGCGCAGCAGCGCCAGCGCCAGCGGGCCGAGGATGACCATCAGACCGGAAAAGGCGAACGCCCAGCCCCAGGAGGCGACGGTCCCGTCGCCGGGGCCGGTAAGGTCAAGCACGACGCCGAACATCAGCGGCCCGGCAAATCCCCCCATGAAGCCGATGGAAGAATGCACGGCCATGGTGGCGCCGCGGTAGCCGCCGGGCGCGGCGCCGACCACCCCGGCGGTGATCGACGCGGAATCGCCGGTTACCGTAAAGCCGTAGATCATCGCCAGGGAAACCACCACCCAAAACGGCCATTCCGCCGAAACCCCCAGGATGCAGCCCATGATGGCCGAGGTCAGCATGATGATGGTGATGGTCCGGTGGCGACCGATACGACGCGAAAGCTCGTTGCCGAGAATGCTGGCCGGCATCCCCAGAAGGTTGATGAAAGCGGCTATGGCGGTGGCGCTCCAGGCGGTGGTGGTCCCCGGACCGGTGGCGGCGGCGAACACCAGATAGGCGACAATCCACGACCGGAACGCAAACAACTCGTAATTATGGGCGGTGTAGGCCAAAACGTAGCCCATGGCGGCGCGGCACCTGAGCACCGGACGGAAATCCAGGAGGTGGGTATCCGGCGGATCAGTTTGTTCCGGGTCTTTGCTGGGGAGCGCGATGGCCGACAGCAACATCGCCGCCAGCGGCGCCAACGTCGCCAAGCCGAAAACCCAATGCCAATCGAGTGCCTCGGCGACGACGCCGGAATAATAATAGGAAATCGCCGAACCGATGCCGAAGCTGGAGGTATAGAACGCGACGGCGCGGCTTTGGTCCTTGCCGCCGGCGATCACCTTGAGGTGGTCGCCTAGCATTTTCAATCCCGGCATGTAGGATCCGGCCAGGCCGACCCCGGCGACGCAGCGAAACAGCATGGCCGACCAGAAGCCGTCGGTCAGGAAGGCAAAACCGGCGCTGGAAACTGCGGTCAGGCCCAAGCATAGGTAATAGATATTACGTGGCGATACCCGGTCCGTGAGGCTGACCAACACCGGCACTGCAGTCAGGTAGCCCAGGAAATAAACCCCGTTGATCCAACCGGCTTCGGTATTGGTGAGCTGCCATTCGGTGATGAAGCCCGGCAACAGGGCGGGAAAGGACATCACGCCCAGCATCCCGACAATCTCGGCAACGCACATCGCCACAATTAATTGCACAGGGGATATATTGGTTGGCTCTCGGGTCATGGGCCGCAGTGTAGAGTCTATCTGGTTAATATTGAACCACTCTGATGGCAGGTGGCGAGTCGGCCCTCAAACAATATGACCGCGCCTTGATTTTGGCCATTCCGAAAAGCCTGTTGTAGTATCCCTGAACGGACGAACAACCTGGAAAAGGAAGCGAATGAATAGAACAGCGGTTTATCTGCTTTCCCTGGCTCTTGCCGCCGCCGTTACCGGGGGCGACACGCTGGCGGCGGGGGCGACGGACCCGGAAACAATCGCGGCGCTGCAAAAATCGGGGCGTCTGGGCGTCACCTTGAAACGCGTCGACGATACTCTCTCCGTTACCACCACTAGGCGGCCGTCTCATCAAACGGGCAATTTCCCGATGATGGGGGATTCCGATGGCGACGGGGGTCAAAGAAGCGGTCAAAGGAGCGGCCCCCCAGGCGGGGGTATGGGCGGTCCCCCACCGTTCGGAGGCCCGCCGCCGTTTGGGCACCCGCCGCCGCGTCGTTAAGACGTCACTGATTATATTACATGTGGAAGGCGCGGCCGTTGGCAGCCAGGGCGGCTTCCTTGACGGCTTCCGACAGCCCGGGATGGCCGTGGCAGATGCGGGCGATGTCTTCGGCGGATCCGCTCAGTTCCATGGCGACGACGACTTCTTGAATCAGGTCGCCGGCTTCCGGCCCGATAATGTGGCAACCGAGCACCGCATCGGTAGCGGCGTCGGCGAGTATTTTGACGAAGCCGTCGGTATCGGCGTTACAGCGGGCACGGGAATTGGCGGTAAACGGGAACTTACCGACGTTGTATTTCACCCCGGCGTCTTTCAGTTGTTCCTCGGTCTTGCCGACACTAGCGACCTCGGGCCAGGTGTAAACGATGCCGGGAATGGAATCGTAATCGATATGGCCCGATTGGCCGGCCATGACCTCGACGCAGACGACGCCTTCGTCCTCCGCTTTGTGGGCCAGCATGGCGCCGCCGATCACATCGCCGATGGCGAAAATGCCCTCGACATTGGTCTGAAAATCCTCATCGACCTTAACGAAGCCTCTGTCGTCCATTTCGACCACGGCTTTATCCAGCCCCAAGCCGTTGGTGAACGGAAGACGGCCGATCGCGGCCAAGACAATTTCCGCCTTCATGGTTTCCTTCTTGCCTCCAGCCACCGGCTCGGTGGTCAGGGTGACCCCGGCCTTTGCGGTCTTGGCGCCGGTGACCTTGGTCGATAATTTGAATTCGATGCCCTGTTTCTTGAGTGTGCGTTGCATCTGTTTAGAGATTTCGGCGTCCATGCCGGGCAGGATGTGGTCGAGGAATTCCACCACCGTCACCTTGGCGCCAAGCCGTCGCCACACCGAGCCCAGTTCCAATCCGATAACCCCGGCGCCGACGACGCACAGTGTTTTGGGTACCGTTTTCAAGTCCAGGGCGCCGGTGGAACTGACGATCTGTTTCTCATCGATTTTGACACCGGGCAGCGGCGCGACGTCTGACCCGGTGGCGATGAGGATGTTGTCTGTCTTGAGCGTCTGTTTCTTGGCGCCCTTTTTGGGCGGCGTGATGACGACCTCACCGGCAGCCTTGATGGTGCCCTCGCCGATGACATAATCGACCTTGTTCTTTTTCATCAGGAACTCGACGCCCTGGGTCAGGTCGGAAACCACCTTGTCCTTGCGCCCCATCATGACTTTCAAATCGAGGCTCAGGCCCTTGGCGATGATACCGTGATGCTCGAATTCGGTGGCGGCCATGTGATAGTGGTGGGACGATTGCAGTAACGCCTTTGACGGAATGCAGCCGACATTTAGGCATGTGCCACCCAAAGCCCCGCGTTTTTCGACGATGGCGGTCTTCAGTCCCAGCTGCCCCGCCCGGATGGCGGCTACATAGCCGCCGGGGCCGCCACCGATAACGATCAGATCGTACGCGTCGCTCATGTTGCCAAATCCTTGTGGTGGATAAAATCTAACTTATGGGACCCAAAGGGCGGCTTCCCAAGCCCACCGGACGCGTTGCCTAATGCTTGTGATGCTCCAGCATCACCGCGCATCGGGCGCCTTTCCGGATGAACTTGGGGAGCAGTCGTATGAGTACCATAAGTTAGATTCTATCCACTAAACGTTGATCAGGATACGATCGGGATTTTCGATGCATTCCTTCATGCGCACCAGGAAGGACACCGCCTCGCGGCCGTCGACGATGCGGTGATCGTAGCTCAGCGCCAGGTACATCATCGGCCGGATCACGATCTCATCACCGACGACGACGGCGCGTTTTTCGATCTTGTGCATGCCCAGAACGGCGGATTGCGGCACGTTGAGGATCGGCATGGAATTCAACGACCCGAAGACGCCGCCGTTGGAGATGGTGAACGTACCGCCCATCATTTCGTCGATACCGAGCTTGCCGTCTCGCGCCCGGCGGCCGAAATCGCTGATGCCCCCTTCGATGTCGGCAAACGACATTTGGTCGGCGTCTTTCAGGATCGGCACCACAAGGCCCTTGGGTGAACCGACGGCGACGCCGATGTTGTAGTAGTTTTTGTAAATAATTTCATCGCCGTAAATTTCACCGTTGACTGCTGGCCATTCCTTCAGCGCGATGCAGGCGGCGCGGACGAAAACGGACATGAAGCCAAGGCGAACGCCGTGCTTTTTCTCGAACGCATCCTTGTGGTCGGCGCGCATTTTGATCACCGCGTCCATATCCACTTCGTTCCAGGTGGTCAGCATGGCCGCTGTATTTTGGGCTTCCTTGAGGCGTACGGCGATGATCTGGCGCAGCTTGCTCATCCGCACCCTCTCTTCGCGGGGGTCTTCGGGACGCGGCGGTAAGGGGCCAGCGGATGCCGGCATGGCCGCAGGCGCGGCGGCCGGGGCTTTCGGGGCGCCGCCTTTGGCAATGTAATCGAGAACGTCGCCCTTGGTCAGGCGTCCATCCTTGCCGGTGGCGGGAATTTGGGCGGCATCCAGGGAATTGTCATCGACCAATTTGCGCACCGCCGGTGAAAGTGGCTTGGCAGCGGGCGCCGTTGCGGCAGCAGGAGCTGGTTCTGGTGCGGGCGGTGGAGGTGGGGCGGCGGCTTTGGCCGGTTCCGGCGCCGGTGCCGGTGCGGGTTTCGGGGCCGGTTCAGGAGCAGGGGGTTCGGCGGCGCTTTCAGTCCCTGCCGCACCTTCCTCGATGACGCCCAATAACGCCCCGACTTCGACATCGGAACCCTCGGCGGCGGCAATGCTTTTCAGCGCCCCGGCGGCAGGCGCATTGACCTCGACCGTGACCTTATCGGTTTCCAGTTCGACCAGGGCTTCATCGACGGCAATGGCATCGCCGGCGGCCTTAAACCATTTGGCGACGGTGGCCTCGGTGACGGATTCGCCCAAAGCGGGAACCTTGATTTCAATAGCCATGATTTCTACCTCTTTGCATTCTTTGTCTTCGACGCTTTTGCCTTGTTCGGGATCTTGTTGGCGTGTCGGTTTGCCGCTTTATTGATGGCCTTGGCTCCGGTCAGGGCGTCGTCGACCAATTGCGCCTGTTCGGCGATATGCATTTTCATGGACCCGGTGGCCGGCGAGGCCGCGGCCGCACGTCCGGCGTAGGACGGCCTCGTCGCCTTGCTGCCGATGTCCATCAGGGTTTGCTCAAGCGGCTCGAAGATGAAGCTCCATGATCCCATGTTGCGGGGTTCT
>Ga0066376_10004079_pt1 | contig 12808 bp, 10 predicted proteins | sample Knorr_S15_td_Bot_FD_77009 | JGI IMG/M metagenome (GOLD analysis project Ga0066376, IMG submission 77009) | Marine microbial communities from Southern Atlantic Ocean transect - Knorr_S15_td_Bottom_ad_5009_LV_A | ecosystem: Environmental > Aquatic > Marine > Oceanic | place: Southern Atlantic... | reverse complement strand
TATCTCAATTAGGTATTGAGACAACCTCATTCATTGCTATTTTAGGTGCGGCTGGTTTAGCAGTAGGTTTAGCACTACAAGGTTCACTATCTAACTTTGCATCAGGTGTTTTAATCATCTTACTTCGTCCTTTCAAATCAGGTGACTATGTAGAAGCAGGTGGTAAAGCGGGTACAGTTAAGAAAATCGAAATCTTCTCTACAGAATTACGTACACCTGATAACAAAGTAATTATCATGCCTAACTCATCAATTATGGGCAGCCCAATTACCAATTTCTCTCGAGAATCAACTCGTCGTATCGATTTAGTAATCGGTGTTGGTTACGATGCAGACTTAAAAGAAGCAAAAGCAGTTCTTAAATCAGTGTTAGATAAAGAAGAGCGCTTATTAAAAGACCCTGCATACACAGTCGCTGTATCTGAGCTTGCAGATTCAAGCGTAAACTTTGTGGTTCGCCCTTGGGTTAACTCAGCTGATTACTGGCCAACGTATTTTGACTTAATGGAAAACATTAAGATCGCATTAGACGATGCCAACATCACTATCCCATTCCCGCAAATGGATGTTCATTTGCACAAAGAAGACTAATAAGTCTAACTTACAAGTAGTAAAGGTTATTTTTTAATGAAATTAAAAGCTTTATCAATTCTAGTTGCAGCAAGCGCTGCAACTAGCGCATTCGCAGCAGATGAAACCAAAACTTGGGATGTAACCAGTGAATTAGGTGCTATCGTAACGAGTGGTAACACTGAAACAACCACATTAAAAGGTGGTGTTAAGGTTTTACATAACCTAGAAAACTGGAATAACGAGTACAAGTTAGACGGTCTTTATAAAGAAGATGAGATCGAAAACGACCAAGGCATTAAAGAAACTCAACGTACTAACGAAAAGTACTCAATCTCTGCACAAGGTAACTATAAGTTAAACGAAAAGCACTCACACTTATTCATCTACGGCTCGCATGTATCTGATTACTTTGGTGCATACCGTAACGAATCAGTTATCTCAGCGGGTTATGGTTTACGCGTAATCGACCGCTCTGATATGTGGTTAAACGCAGAAATAGGTCCTGGTTATAAGTACTTCCAATATCCAGATGACAGTACTGAAGTTGATGACAACGGTAATTCACTTGCCGGTGAGCGCGAAGGTGAAGTAATTGCGTTAGGTAAAGTTGATTACAACTGGCAAATTTCAGACAGCGCACGTTTTACTCAGTTAGTATCAGTTGAATACGGTGATACCAATACTAAAACACGTTCAGAGTCTGCAATCCTTGCTAAAATCAACGGCTCACTACAAATGAAAGTGGCTTACAACATCACCCACAACTCAGATGTTGCTGATGATAAAGAAAACACAGATACAGAAACGTCACTAACGTTGGTTTACAGTTTTTAACTAAATAAATCGTTTTGTTGACATTTTAATGACAAAAAGGGACGAAAGTCCCTTTTTTATTTCCTTAAATTTCAGGTAGAATAGACAATCTTTTTGACTGTAGAACTATGGATATCCCTACTTGTGATGTTATTTAAAAGACTCTTCATTACTTTTTTGCTGTTAACTTCCGCATCAGTATTGGCTTTTACTCCTACAGCCGCACAAATCGAACAATTTAAAAAGCTCCCCAGAGCGCAACAAGAGGCGCTAGCAAGGCAGTATGGTGTAGATTTATCGACGATTACGGGTAAAAAATCTTCAACCGACCAAATTGAACAAGAATCAACAATCCAACCTCGTCTAGAACAAGAAAAAGAACAATTAACTGATGAAGAGCGCTTTGCTCCGAAAGTTGATGAGGTAAAGCCTTTTGGTTATGACTTGTTTGCTGGTGAGCCAACATCATTTATGCCAAGTGAAAATGCTGCCGTCCCTGATACCTACTTAATTGGTCGTGGAGATACGCTCAATATCAACTTTTACGGTAAAGAAAGTGAGAACTATGAAGTTGTTGTTGACCGTGAAGGGCGTATTAGCATTCCAAACTTAAGCCCTGTACAGGTAGCCGGTCTTACATTTGCAGAAGTCAAAGAGCTAATAAAAGCAAAAGTTGAACAAGAAGTTATTGGTATCAAAGCATTTGTTTCAGTTGGCAAACTGCGCAGCATTCGTGTGCTAGTGCTTGGTGAAGCGTACAAACCGGGTAGTTATTCTGTTTCATCACTGACAACAGTATCGCATGCACTATTTGTTAGTGGTGGGGTATCTGATATTGCTTCACTACGTAATATTCAAGTTAAACGTGCGGGTAAGGTTGTTGCAAATTTTGACCTTTATGATTTGCTTATTAATGGTGATAGCAGTAACGACATCATCTTAAAGCCAGGTGATGTTGTGTTTATCCCATCAGTTGGCTCACAAGTCGCTGTTGAAGGCTTAGTAAAGCGCCCTGCTATTTTTGAGCTAAAAAAAGGTGAAACAGCCGCACAGTTATTAAAAATGGCGGGTGGTTTAAAACCGCAAGCTTACGCTAAAAAAGCAATTGTTGAACGCTTCAATAACAATAATATGAAAGAAGTATTATCTGTTGATTTTAGTGGCAATCAAATTAATTACATTCCTCGTGATGGCGACCGTATTCGTTTTAATCCAGTCAGCTTTCAATACCAAAATAGCATTAGTTTAATTGGTGCTGTTGCACGTCCGGGTCATTATCAATGGCATCAAGGCAAACACATCTCTGACGTTCTAACATCGGTGCGTGGTGACTTGCTGCCTCAGGCTGATTTAGGTTACGGATTGCTTGTTCGTGAAGTTAACGTGGCAGGCGACATTCAAGTTTTTCAATTTGATATAGCACAAGCGATTGTTAAAGCTGCTGAGCATGATCTAGAACTTAAAGCAAACGATAAGCTTTTTGTATTTAGCCGTTATCAAGAAAAGCAAGCTGAAGAAGCTGCGCTTGCAAATATGGCGCTTACTGAGGAGCAGCAACAGCAGCAATATAAAGTTAAACAATGGCATCAATACCAACAAAGAGAATTTGAAAAATATATAGGTGTTACTGCTATAGCAGACGATTTAAAGTTAAAAGAAGACAGCACTAAATCAATTGCTGATATTGCCAAGCGCAATTTAAATAAAGATGAAGAATTGCTTGATGCAGAAGATTATGCAGTTTTCAGCCGTTTTAACCTATTAAAGCCAATCATTGCAAAGTTAAAGCAACAAGCCTCAGTTGCTATGGCAATGCAACTTGTAGAAATAAATGGCCATGTAACCTACCCAGGTGTTTATCCTCTTACAGTTAATAGCGAAGTAAACGATTTAATAGCTGCAGCAGGTGGTTTACTTGAATCTGCTTATACAGAACAAGCAGAAATAACCCGTGTAATGGATGGCAATGCATCAAAAGTTAAACATATCAAATTTAATCTACAAGCTGCCATGTTAGGTAGTAATGGTGAAAATATCGCATTACGTAGTAAAGACAGTATTAATATTTTCTCAATTCCTAACTGGCAAGAAAACGTAAAAGTAGAGCTTAAAGGTGAAGTTAAATTCCCGGGGATTTACACAATTCGCCGTGGTGAAACATTAAGCAATTTACTTGAGCGTGCAGGTGGTTTTTCTGAGTTTGCCGCGCCAAATGCAGCTATTTTCACTCGCGAAGCAATTCGCAAACAAGAGCAACAGCAATTAGCAAAACTTTCAGAAGATTTACGCCGTGATATAGCATCAAAAAGCTTTGAAAACTCTGTGAGTAGTAACAACCTTTCCTATGATGAAATGAATAAGCTCTTGAATGATTTAGCTAACGTTGAAGCTGTGGGTCGATTAGTTATTGATTTGCCGCTGATTGTTGAAGATAAGCAAAAGCTCGTTTTACAAAATGGTGATGCGCTTTATGTACCAAGTAAACGCGACTCTATCAGTGTGATCGGTGAAGTTAACTACGCAACCTCACATTTATTCAAGCAAGGCATTACGGTTGACGATTATATTGACCTCAGTGGTGGTCTAAAAGAGCGCGCAGCTGATGAACGTATCTATATTATCAAGGCTAATGGCTCCGTGAAAATCCCAAGTACAGGTAGCTGGTTTGCAGTTAATGACGCAAACCCGCTTGAAGCCGGTGACACCATTGTTGTACCAATGAATGCTGATTATATGGATAACCTAACTCTGTGGAGTACTGCTACACAGATTGTTTATCAGTTAGGTGTAGCAGTTGCAGCGATTAGTAGTATTTAAAGGTTTAAGATGAATAAAAATCCATATGAGCTTACGGTCGGAGACTTTATAGCGAGTATCATTAAAGATAAGTGGTTAGTCCTATTTGTAACTACAACTTTTTCGATCGTATTTATAGCTTTAGCTTTATATTTACCAAATAAATATAAGTCTGATATTTTACTGATGCCTGTTACTGAGCAAGAAAGCAACCTAGCTGGGTTAAGTTCTCAACTAGGAGGGCTTGCTTCTATTGCAGGTATTAACCTTGGTGGTCAATCGGATAAGACGGATCTAGCAATAGCAACTCTTAAAAGCCGCACATTTCTAATGGAATTTATAGCGGATACTAATATCAAGGTTGAGCTTTTAGCTGTAAGAAAGTGGGACGTTGTTACAGGCAGTTATACATATGATGAAGATGTATATGACCCAAATAGCAAACAATGGATTCGTGATGTTTCACCTCCAAAGCAGGCTGAGCCTAGTCAGTTAGAGGCCTACGTATATTTTCTAGAAAATCTTTTAGAAGTTGAAGAAGATAAAGAAACAGGGTTTGTAAGAGTTGCTATTAAACATATTTCACCTGTATTTGCTGAAGAAACGGTTAAGGAGTTGATCCAACGTCTAGACAATAAGTTGCGTCAAGATGCTGAAATTGAAGCTGAAAAAAGTATTGAGTATCTTCAGGGGGCAATTTTAAAAGCAAAAAATGCTGATTTAAAGTCGTTGTTGTATACATTAGTAGAGCAAGAGTTTCAGAAAAAAATGCTTACTGAGGTTAGAGAAACTTATGCATTTAAAGTTATTGATAATGCGGTGGTTGCTGAAGATAAATATTCACCGAAAAGAGCTCTTATATGTATTTTTGGCTTTATTTTAGGGGTGTGTTTTAGTTTATTTATTGTATTTATTAAAGCTTTAAAAAATCCGAAGGAACAGGAGTAATGTTTTTTTCTATTTTTGTTTCTTTACTAGCCACCTATGTAAGTATTCTTCTTCTGAATGCACTTTCTAGTAAACTAGGCTTAATTGACAGACCATGTACTCGTAAGTTACATCAAGGAGAAGTACCGCTAGTTGGTGGTATGTCCATATTCTTTGGTATTGCTGCTGCTTTTATTATTTGTTCTGAGTTACAGCAAATAAGTATTTTATTTCTTATTTCCTCAGCAGTTATTGTCTTTATTGGGGTATTAGATGATAAGTACGATTTAAGTGTTCGCTCACGTATTATAGGGCAGCTTTTGGTTAGTTCTTTACTAATATTTGGATTGGGCGATTACATAAGTGATCTTGGGAACCTATTTTTGTTAGGTAATATCGATATTGGTAAGTTTGGAATCACTTTTACATTTATAGCTATATTAGCTGCGATAAATGCATACAACATGATCGATGGTATAGATGGGTTACTTGGTGGCTTAGCTATTGTTTCTTTTACTGGAATTGCATTTTTAGGTATTAGCTCACATCATTTTTCTAGTTACTTATCTGTCGTTTTTATTACTGCATTAATTCCATTCTTTTTGGCAAATTTAGGCATATCACCTTTTAAAAAAGTGAAGATCTTTATGGGGGATGCAGGCTCTATGCTAATTGGGTTGGCTGTTATATGGGCCTTAGTTTATGGTTCACAAGTGACAGCAATTGGTGAACCAATATTTAGGCCTATATTTGCTCTTTATGTGGTAGCGATCCCTTTAATGGATATGATTGCAATTATGTTTAGAAGGCTCAGTAAGGGACAATCGCCTTTTAAACCAGACCGTGACCATATTCATCATATTTTCATGCGGGCGGGGTTTAGTTCCAAACAAGCGTTAGCGTTTATTGTTTCTTCGGCTTTATTGATTTTATCAATAGGTATCTATGGTGAACTAAATCAAATAAAAGAACTATATCTATTATTAATAATTATAAGTTTGTTTGTTATTTATATTTTTGCAATTAAACATGCTTGGAAAGTAACTAAAATTTTTAAGGGCATTCTGAAGGGGATTAGATAGTGGAAATTTTAAACCTGATTGGTCGTAAAAAAGTGTTGTTCAGTGAAGATGTAAAGAACGCTGAAGAAATCCTGAAAAAAGAAGTGTCAAGTTCACGTTTCCTTGTCCTAGGTGGAGCTGGTTCTATTGGACAAGCTGTCACAAAAGAAATCTTTAAGCGTAACCCTAAAAAACTACACGTAGTTGATATTAGCGAAAATAATATGGTTGAGCTGGTACGAGATATTCGTAGTTCGTTCGGTTATATTGATGGAGATTTTCAGACCTTTGCATTAGATATTGGCTCAATTGAATACGATGCCTTTATTGAGGCTGATGGCCAATATGATTATGTTCTTAACTTATCTGCTTTAAAACATGTACGTAGTGAAAAAGATCCATACACACTGATGCGTATGATCGATGTGAACGTATTCAATACAGACAAGACTATTCAGCAGTCAATTGACAACGGCGTTAAGAAGTATTTTTGTGTATCAACTGATAAAGCAGCAAACCCTGTAAATATGATGGGCGCTTCAAAGCGTATTATGGAAATGTTTTTAATGCGCCGAAGTGAACAAATTGATATATCTACAGCGCGTTTTGCAAATGTTGCTTTTTCTGATGGTTCTTTACTGCATGGCTTTAATCAACGTATTGAAAAAAAACAACCAATCGTTGCGCCATGTGATATTAAACGCTATTTCGTGATCCCTCAAGAGTCAGGGGAGTTATGTTTAATGTCGTGTATCTTTGGTGATAATCGAGATATTTTCTTTCCAAAACTTAGTGAGTCATTACATTTAATCACGTTTGCTGAGATTGCTGAAAAGTACTTAGCTGAAAAAGGCTATGAAGCATATTTGTGTAAAAGTGAAGATGAGGCTCGCGAGCTAATTAAAACTCTACCAGCACAAGGTAAATGGCCTTGCTTATTCACGACAAGTGATACAACTGGAGAAAAAGATTTTGAAGAGTTTTTCACAGATAAAGAAACTCTCGATATGCAGCGTTTTGAAAACCTTGGCATTATTAAAAATATGCCAGAATATGATGCAGAATTATTAGCTTTATTTGAAGATACAGTCAGCCAATTTAAACAACAAAAATCATGGTCAAAATCACAAATAGTTGACCTGTTTTTTAAAATGATCCCAGATTTTGGTCATAAAGAAACTGGTAAATACTTAGATAGCAAAATGTAAATGAGCTTTTGAATATGACAAATAAACTAGTTTCATTTATAAAAGAACTTTATCAGACAGATGAGTTTATTCCGCTTCATGCACCAAGCTTTAATGGAAATGAACAGACTTATGTTTCTGAAACAATAAAAAGTACTTTTGTATCGAGTCTTGGTAAGTATGTTGATGATTTTGAAAGGCATATTGAAGCATATACTAAAAGTACAAAAGCAGTAGCGACAGTTAATGGTACAGCGGCACTACACGCGGCTCTTTATATGGCTGGTGTGAGAGCAAATGATATTGTAATAACGCAAGCCCTAACATTTGTTGCAACATGTAATGCATTGCATCATATGGGAGCTGAGCCTGCTTTTGTCGACGTGTCACCTGTGAGCTTAGGGTTATGCCCTAAAGCATTAGCTGCTTTTTTAGATGAGCACGCCATTCTAACCGAGCATGGCGCAGTACTTAAAACGACAAAGCAACGTATAAAAGCGATTGTACCAATGCATACCTTTGGTCACCCCGTTGAGCTAGATGAACTTGTGCTTATTTGCCGCAACTGGGGAATTAGTCTAATTGAAGATGCTGCTGAAAGTTTAGGCTCTTTTTATAAGGGGCAGCATACAGGGACATTAGGTGACTTTGGTGCTATTAGCTTTAATGGTAATAAAATAATTACTACAGGCGGTGGCGGTATTGTGCTATGCAAAACGTTAGATTCAGGCATACATACCAAGCATGTAACGACAACAGCAAAAGTTCCACATCCCTATGAGTTTTATCATGATGAAGCAGGGTTTAATTACAGAATGCCCAATTTGAATGCCGCATTAGGGTGTGCCCAAATGGAAGTATTGTCTGAGTTTGTAAAAAATAAACGTAAGTTAGCACATTTATACAGTGATTATTTTAGTGGTTCAGAGTTCAAATTTGTGACAGAACCTGATTATGCGCAATCAAATTACTGGCTTAACGCGATTATCTGCCCAGACACCCAAGTGCGTGAAGTTTTATTAAAAGAAACGAATGAAAAAGGTGTAATGACAAGACCTATCTGGCAGCTAATGCATCGTTTACCAATGTATAAAAATGCCCTTAAAGGCGATCTTACATACTCAGAGTATATTGAAAGCCATTTAGTTAACATTCCAAGCTCACCTGTCAAAAGTTTAGCTGAGGTATAGCGTATGAAAGTTGCTGTATTTACAGGTACTCGAGCAGAGTATGGCTTGTTGTATTGGCTACTAAAAGATATTCAAGACGACCCTGAGTTAGTTCTTCAATTATTAGTTTCGGGTATGCATTTATCTCCTGAGTTTGGCGAAACGTATCAACAAATAGAGCAAGATGGTTTTTTCATTGACGAAAAAATAGAAATATTGCTTTCTTCGAATAGTGCTGTTGGTACTGCGAAAAGTATGGGGCTAGGTGTTTTAGGCTTTGCAGATGCTTTAAATCGTTTGAAGCCAGATGTATTAGTAATACTTGGTGACCGATTCGAAGCGCTTGCAGCTGCTCAAACCGCGATGATTTTAAGAGTCCCTATTTTACACTTACACGGTGGTGAAATAACTGAAGGTGCGTATGATGATGCAATACGACATGCTATTAGCAAGTTAAGTTATTTACATGGTACTTCAACTGAAGAGTATCGTCAGCGTGTAATTCAATTAGGAGAACAACCTGAACGAGTTAAAAACGTTGGTGCAATAGGGCTTGATCACTTAAAGCGTGCAGAGTTTATGGATGTTGCAGAAATTGCACGCTCATTAGACTTTCCACTAAACCAACCTTACTTTTTAGTAACATACCACCCAGTGACTCTTGCTGACGAAAAGCCCGAGCAAAGCTTTAATGCCCTTCTCGATGCTTTAGATGAATTCAAAGATCATCAAGTTATTATAACTTACCCTAATGCAGATGATGGTGGGCGACGTATTATTCCTTTACTTGAGCAGTACGCAAAATCAAATCCACAACGTGTATGTGCTATTCCTTCACTTGGTCAAAAACGCTATTTAAGCACAGTAAAGAATGCGGCTGTAGTCATTGGTAACTCATCGAGTGGCATAATAGAAGTGCCATCATTTAATGTACCTACAGTGAATGTTGGGGTTAGACAACAAGGCAGATTAGCTGCTAAAAGCGTTCTTAATTGTGACCCTAACAAACAGTCGATCATGGAGAGTATAAAATCGGCAATAAATCGAGAGTATAAAACGTCTAATGAGCATATACAGAACCCTTATGGTGCAGGGAATGCAAGTGGACAAGTAATCGCTATGCTCAAAAATATGCAGTTTGAACCAAGTAAATCTTTTTATGATTTAAAGTGAGAATTTTATGACTTTGATTATTGCTGAAGCTGGTGTAAACCACAATGGTAGCGACGAGCTGGCTTATGCATTAGTAGATGCAGCTTATCAAGCTGGAGCTGACATTGTTAAGTTTCAAACATTTAAAGCAAAAAATATTGTAACTGAAGAGGCTGAGCAGGCTGAATATCAAGTAACAAATAGCGGGCAAAAAGAGTCGCAATTTTCAATGCTTAAGCGTTTAGAGTTAAGCTATGACACTCACCACAAGCTTGTGAAGTATTGTCATGATTTAGGAATCGAGTTTCTTTCTACAGCTTTCGATTCAGAAAGCTTAAACTTTTTAGTTAATGACCTTGGTATAACACGATTAAAACTGCCATCGGGCGAAATTACCAATGCCCCTCTAGTATTAGAGCATGCAAGAACTGATTGCGATTTAATCGTATCAACTGGGATGGCAACTCTTTCTGAAATTGAGCAGGTGCTATCAGTTATTGCATTTGGTTATTTAAATAAATCAGACTCCCCGACTGATGAGCTTTTACAAGCTGCTTACTTTAGTGACGAAGGTAAGCGTTTATTAAAGCAAAAAGTAACTTTGCTGCATTGCACAACAGAATATCCAGCTCCCTTCAATGATATAAACCTAAATGCAATGGATACCATGGCAGACAGTTTTAAACTTGCAGTGGGTTACTCCGATCATAGTGAAGGGATCACTGTGCCAATTGCTGCTGTAGCGAAAGGCGCTGTATTAATAGAAAAACACTTCACGGTAGATAAAAATCTACCGGGGCCCGATCATAAAGCTTCGTTAGACCCCATTGAACTAAAGGCCATGGTAGAGGGGATTCGAACAGTTGAGCAGGTTCTAGGTGATGGCATCAAAGGCCCAAGAGCATCAGAAGTAAAAAATAAAGCCGTTGCTCGTAAAAGCTTAGTCGCTGCAAAAGATATTGCAGTCGGTGAAGCCTTTAGCGAAAGTAACTTAGCAGTAAAAAGGCCAGGAAGTGGAATCAATCCAATACATTTTTGGCGTTATTTAGGCAGTCAAAGTAAGCAGAGTTATAAAGCAGGTGATTTAATAAATGAGTAAACCCTTAGGTTACTTAATTATTGGTGGCGGAGGACACGCAGCAGCCCTTGCCGAGATATTATTGAAACAAGGAAAAAAGCTTGTAGGCGTAGTAGCACCAGAGATTATTGCAGGGCAGGTTGTTTTTAAAACAATCCCGCATTTTAAGAATGACGATGACGTTTTGAGATTTGATAAGCAAGAGGTCATGTTAGTAAATGGCATAGGTGCTATGCCTAGACAAAATTTAAGGGAAAGGCTTTACTATTATTACACACAGCAAGGCTATCAGTTTGCAACAGTTATTGCAGAGTCTGCACTTGTATCCGAATTTGCACTATTAGCTGATGGTGTACAAGTAATGAATAATGCAGTTATAAATATAGGCACTCGAATTGGCGAAAACAGTATTATAAATACGTCTTCAACGATTGATCATGATTGTACTATTGGTGGCCAGTGCCATATTGCTCCTGGTGTAACTATGAGTGGCCAAGTCACTGTTGAAAATAACGTACACATTGGAACTGGCGCTAATATTATAAATAATGTTGAGATAGGGCACAGTGTCATTATCTCTGTTGGCGCGAATGTGACTAAGCCGATTAGAAAAAGTTCTGTTGTTTTTGGAGCAAGAGCGGTAGTGAAAGGACAAAGTTATGACAGCTAATTGGCAAAAGGTGATTATTCCGCCAACAGCAAGTATTAGAGAAGCACTTGAAGTTATTGACAAAGAAGCATTACGTGTAGCTGTTGTTGTGCTTGGTTGCGATACGCTTGTTGGTGTTGTGACCGATGGTGATATTCGTCGCGGAATTTTAAAAGGCATAGAGCTATCAGCGCCAGTGAGTACAATAATGAATAAAGAGCCCACTAGCGCAAATGTTGCACTTAGTAGCTGTGAGCTTATGGCTATAATGCAAGATCGTAAAATCTTGTCATTACCTTTGGTCGATGATGAAGGTAAATTAGTTGGTCTAAAAACTCTATATGACACACTAGAAGTTGAGAAGCGTGAAAATCCAGTATTTATAATGGCTGGAGGGTTTGGTACTCGTCTAAGGCCACTAACTGATAACTGTCCAAAACCTATGCTAAAGGTTGGGGGTAAGCCAATGTTAGAGACGCTAATTAATAATTTCAAAAGCCACGGTTTTTATAAATTTTATATATCAACGCATTATTTGCCTGAAGTAATCGAAAATTATTTTGGTGATGGTAGCGCGCTGGGTATTGAGATTACATACGTCTATGAAAAAGAGCCTTTAGGTACAGGGGGAGCTTTATCGTTATTACCTAAGTCTTTACCTAAAGAGCCTTTAATTATGATTAATGGTGATATATTAACGAATGTAGATTTTGGCAAAGTACTTGATTTTCATGTCAAACAACTAAGTGATGCGACAATGTGTGTGCGAGACTATGAAATAAAAGTCCCGTTTGGTGTCATTGAAGGTGAAGGGCATGAGATCACCGATATAGTTGAGAAGCCTACCTATAGGTATTTCGTCAATGCCGGGATATATGTCATCTCAAATAGTATTATAAAGTCTCTTCCAAGTAATGAGCATTTAGATATGCCAACACTTTTTGAGCAAAAGCAGCGTTTAGGTCATAAAGTGCTCAAATTCCCAATCCATGAGTATTGGCTTGATGTGGGTCGTCATGATGACTTTAACAAAGCACAAACAGACATTCATGAGCTAGGAATATGAGACCAAAAGTATTAGCAGTTGTACCTGCAAGAGCGGGCAGTAAAAGGTTGCCACAAAAGAATATAAAGTTATTAAATGGCAAACCTTTAATAGCTTATACGTTCGATGAAATTCAAAAGTCAAAATATATTACGACAACTGTAGCAACTTCAGATTGCTCTAAAGTAATACAAATTAGTGAGCAATATGCGAATACATACTCACTTCTGCGGCCAGAAGAATTAGCGTCAGATACAGCATCTTCAGTAGATGTATTGCTGCATGCAGTTGAATACGCGGAGCAGTTTGGTAGTTTTGATATTATATGCTTATTACAGCCAACATCACCTCTAAGAACG
>Ga0066376_10004078_pt1 | contig 12809 bp, 5 predicted proteins | sample Knorr_S15_td_Bot_FD_77009 | JGI IMG/M metagenome (GOLD analysis project Ga0066376, IMG submission 77009) | Marine microbial communities from Southern Atlantic Ocean transect - Knorr_S15_td_Bottom_ad_5009_LV_A | ecosystem: Environmental > Aquatic > Marine > Oceanic | place: Southern Atlantic... | reverse complement strand
GTCGCTCGATGAGCCACGCCTTGGTCGGGCTGGCGTCCATGTCGGCAAAAGCGGCGAAAGTGTTGTTTTCGAGTTCGCCAAAATCCGGCGCGTTGTCGGCGGTGACATCGTTCGGATCGCCCATCGGCCAGCGGTCCGGCGCGAAGTTGATGATGTACAAATAGTCCGCCGTGCGGAGAGCGCGCTGCGGATACGGCAACTGCCCGTCACGAGCCCAGCCGACGTGGCGTTCGCGGCCGGTGATCACCCAGTTGCGTTTTTTGTCAGCGAGCCCCTGCGCCTTGGATTGGAGCACCGGGACGAGGCTTTTGCCGGTCATCACTTTCGGGGCACTCACGCCGCCGATCTCGAGAAAAGTCGGTGCCAAGTCCATGAGATTGACGAAGTCATCGACGACGCGTCCGCCGGGTTGGCCGGGCCACCAAATGGCCAACGGCACCTGCACGCCGAAGTCGTACAGATTGCATTTGCCGCCGGGAAAACCGGGCGCACCGTGGTCGCCGCTGATGACGACGACTGTGTTGTCCAGTTCGCCCAGCGCCTCGAGCCGCTTGAGGATCAAACCAAGCGCGGCGTCGAACGCCTGCACCTCGCCGAGGTAGTCGGCGAAGTCCTGCCGCACCTCGTGCACGTCCGGCAAAAACTTGGGCAGTTTGCCCTTGAGATCTTCCGGGTCGATGCCCCACAGCGCCTTGCCGGAGCCTTTCGTCCACTTGCGATGCACGAGCGTCGGGCCGAACCAGTAACAGAACGGCTCGTCGCCATCGCGGTCGTCAAGGAACGAGTTGAAGTTGCCCATCACCTCGTCGTAAAGCATCTGCTTGGCATCCCGCAACGGCACGCCGGCGGCCACGCGCTTGGTGGTCGTTTGCGAAAAACCGTTGAACCGGCTGCCGCTTTTTTCGTAGCCATGTTTGCCCGCGCCGTAAGGCGCGTCCCCCGGCGTGCCGGGACTCCAAACCTTGTACGTCTCGCCGATGTGATAACCGGCGTCGCGCAGCATCAGCGGATACGATGGGATGGCGGCGTCCCACTTGGCCCCCTGCAAAATCGCGCCCATGCCGGTGCGGAAAAAATATTGACCGGAGAGCAGCGAACTGCGGCACGGCGTGCAAGACGGCGCGGTGACGAAGGCGTGCTTGAACAACACCCCGTTGTCGGCGATGCGGTCGAACGTCGGCGTCTTGACGACGGTGTTCGCGCCGGGACGGGTCTCGACCTTGGCATACGCGCTGGCGTACTTGCCCCAGTCGTCGGCGAAGGCAAACAGGATGTTCGGCCGCTTCTCCTTGGCCAAGCCGGCCAACGGCAGCAGCACACTCAAGGCAACAAACAGGATGCGTTTTTTCATGATGATAATCGGCCGCCGATTGTGGCCAAGCGATTGGCCAAGGCAAGCTACTTGTCACCGCTCACCAGCCTCCGGTGCTTGGCGAACGGCTTGCGGAGCGACTTGGAGAGGTCGTCCTGCAACGCCTGCACTTCGCGGTACACGGCGACATTTTCGGCATTCGGCTCGGCTGTTTGGCGCGTGTTCAGTTTTACGAAACGATCAGTGATTTCCTCGATGCTCACGTTGTCGCCCTGATGATTGCGGAGGCTCCACAACGCCTGCAGCGCCGCGCCGTACGCCGCGCCCTCGCCGACCTTGAGCGTGACGACTTGGGCGTTGAAAACGTCGGCCATGATTTGCCGCCATAGCTTGGAGTTCGCCCCGCCGCCGGTGGCGCGGATTTGCGCCGGCTTGACGCCGAGTTTCTCGAGTCGGCGCAGGCCGTAGTTCATGCCAAGCGTGACGCCCTCCATCGTCGCACGCGCAAAATGTTTCCCGGTGAACGTCCCGGCGCGGACGCCGAAGTACACGCCGGTTCCGTCCGGCACGTTGGGCGTGCGCTCGCCCTCGAGATACGGGAGCAGCAGCAAGCCGTCGGAGCCGGCCGGAGCCTTGCGCGCGGCGGCTTCGTACTGGGCGTGCGTCCACTTGAAATCTTTCCGGCTCAACTCGGTCGCCACGGTGACGTTCATCGTGCAGAGCAACGGCAGCCAGCGGTTGGTCGAGTCGCAGAACGCGGCGATCTCGCCCTTGGGATCGATCACCGGTTTGTCGGCGCAGGCGTAAATCGTGCCGCTCGTCCCGAAGCTGGCCGTGACCACTCCCGGGCGGGTGTTGCCGGTGCCGATCGCGCCCATCATGTTGTCGCCGCCACCGGCGCTGACGAGCACATCAGTGCTGAGGCCAAGCCGCTTGGCCGTAGCCGCCTGCAGCGTGCCTGCCGGTTGATCGCTCGAGATCAATTGCGGCAGCTTGGCCTCCAAGCCGGCGTCGATCGCATTGAGCGTTTTGTGCGACCACTTGCGGGTGCGGACGTTGAGCAGCGCCGTGCCGCTGGCGTCGCCGTATTCCATCACCGCATTGCCGGTGAGCCAAAAGTTCAAATAGTCATGCGGCAAAAGCACGGTGGCCAAGCGCCTGAAATTTTTCGGCTCATGCTTTTTTAGCCAAAGAATTTTACCGGCGGTGAAGCCGGGCAGCACCGCGTTGCCGAGTTCCTTGATCGAGCCTTTGAGGCCGCCGAGCTTGGCCATGATCTCGTCGCACTCAGCGGCGGTGGTGGTGTCGCACCACAGCTTGGCCGGGCGGATGACGTCGCCTTTTTTGTCGAGCGGCACGAAGCCGTGCTGCTGGCCGCTGACCCCGATGGCGCGCACCTCGCCGGCTGTGGCCTTGGCCTGCTTGAGCGCAGCGCGGATGCCCGCTTGGGTGGCGTCGATCCAGTCGGCGGGATACTGCTCCTTCGCACCGGCCGGGAGGCCGCCGATCAGGCGGTGAGCCTTCGCGCCTTCACCGAGAACCTTGCCGTTATTTGCGTCCACCACCAACGCCTTGGTGGACTGCGTGCCGCTATCGATGCCGATGATTAATTCCCTCATTTTTACGAGTAATTGCGGCGCACGAAATACCACACCGCACGGGTTGAGCCAATAAAGAAGGAGCGCAGTTTACTCCTGCTGGGCGGTTTCGATTTCGTCGTTGAGGGCTGCCAACTCGAGGAACAGTTTTTCGAGGTCGCGGTAGTAGGTTTCGGCGTCGAGGGTTTTCTTGAGCGAACGCAGCGTCTCGATTTCCGCCTCTGTGGTGAGCCGCTTTTTGCGGAGCGGGGCGGGGATGTCTTTTTCCGCCGGGGGAATCACCGGGAAAACCAAGCGCGACAACTTGCCGTCGGCGCTGCTTTTGCCCTTGGCCTTCTTCTGCGTGCGCACGCCCCGGAACCAGTCGGCCGGCGTGCCCATGCCGTCGCCGTTGTCGTCGAGCAGCGCGTTCTCCGTCACCAAGCGATCGTTTTCGCGATAGAATTCATCGACCCGGCGCGAGGCGATCAGGAACGCCTCGAGCACGGACACCGCGCCGTCCTTGTCGAGGTCGGCCCCGGCTTGGCCAAGCGCGGTCGCCATGTAGCCGCCGAAGCGGCAGAAGTTTTGCTCGTAGCCGCTCTTGGTCGCGGTGGCGACGACGCGGTTCGGGCCGGAGAGGGTGCGGATGAACGGCGCGCTGCAGGAGCTGGTGTTGATGAACACGAGCGGCCCGCGATGCGGCTTGAGCCAGCGCTTAAAATCCGCGTCCGAGGCGTCGTTGCCGACGAGGTTGAACTTGGCCGACTTGCCGTCGAATGTGCCGTGGCCGACGAGCAAAATCCAAATTTCGCCGTCCGGATTCTCGACCCATTTTTTGAGCGTCGTCTCGACGGTCTTTCGCGCGCCGGTGTTTTCCGGTTCGTTGGTGATTTGCACCAACTCGGCGGCGTTACCGTCGAACGCCTTGGCCAAGTCCCCCGCCCACTCGGCGAACATCTCGGTGTACTCGGCCTCGCCACCGGCCCCGGCGATGACCATCACGCGGCGTTCTTTCGCGTCGTTGAACACAGCGACCTCGGCGACCGGCTTGGCCAAGGGCAACAGCAACAGAGTCAGCAAAAAAAATCTCATGGCAGCCAGTGCCTCCTTCGCAGCCACCACTCGGTGATGAGGAACAGCAGCGCGGCGGCGAACATCCACGGCAGATGCCACAGCGGGATTTGGAACGACTCCATCACGGGCGACTGTTTCGTCGGCAACTCTCTCGCCCACTTGGCCAAGTCGCTGACAGCGAGCACGCGGCCGCCGGTGCGCTTGGCCAAGTCCCGCATCAGCGCGACGTTGGGCTGCAGCGAGCGGAACTCGTCCGCCGCCGGGTTGCTGGCCCAGCCGGTCTCGACGTCGCCGATCAGTTTGCCGTCCTCGTCGCGCACCTTGGCCCGCGCCACGTAGCCGCCTTCCTCTCGCGGGATGTAGAGCGACTCGAACGCGCCGGTCTCGGTGCCGGTCGGCTCGACTGACAAATCGATGGCCTTCGATTCGTCGCCGGCCGGCAACACGCTCAACGCGACGTTGGCGAAGCCAAGCGGCTTGAATTCCTCGTCGCGCGCCCGGACGATTAGTTTCCGGCCCGCGCCGGAGTCGGCCTCGGTGGTGAGTTGCACGCGGTTGGGCACGTCGGCGACGAGCCAGCGGATCATCTGCCGCCATGCGCGGGGGAGGTCTTCGCGCTTGCCGTCACCGGCCATCTGCCAGCGCCACATGTCGCCGATGAGCAGCGCCGCCGACTTGCCGTGGCCGTAGCGCTGAACGACGAGCGCCGGCAGTTTGCTTCCGTTCTCGTCGGTCATCGAGGCCATCACGCTGTCGCCGGGCTTGATCCGGTCAACTTGGTTGAGCACACGAAACTTGGGCATATTCTCGAGGCGGTCTTTCTCGTCCGCCTCGGTCTTGCGAAGGCGCATCCACGGGCTGATCAGTCCCTCGCGGGTGAGGTCGAACTCGAGATTGTCCACCGGCGAAACCGCACCTCGGCGCTCCAGGTAAACCGGCAGCAACTCGGCGATGGGGGTGTTTTCGTAGTTGCCCTGCGTGAACGATTCCTGGCCACCAAGCATCATGAAACCGGCGCCGCGCTCGGAGACGTAGCGGCGAATCAACTCAAGCTGGTGGGGCATGAAAAACGCCGACTCGAGGTCGTCGAGAATGATCGCGTGATAGCCGAACAACTCGGCGGCGCTCTTCGGGAAACCGTCCTTCAACTCGTCTTCGTCCTTAACGTTGAGCCGCTTGAGGATTGGCTTGTCGTAGCGTTCCTCCTCGTCGTCGCCCCGGAAACCCTTGAAAAGTGGATTGCTGCTTTCGCCCTCGCGCCCGAGAAAAACAAACTTCGGCTCGCGCTTTGCGATGCGAATCAGGCCGACGAGATCGACCTGCGGATCGTCGTCAAGTGCGCGCTTGAGAAACTTGTATTCCCAGTTGGGCCGACCGGCGACGTAGAGGATTCGGTACGGCTCCCTGCGCCGCTCGACCGCGACAATGCGGCGGTTATTAGCTATCGTGGCCTCCTCCTCCGCAGCTTGGCCGTCGGGCTGTTCCGCTTGGCCAACCTCAACCGTGTAAAACGAAACGCCCAGCGCCTCCGGCTTCACCTCGAACTTGACGTGCATCGCTTGGCCGGGCAGCGGTCGCTGTGTCTCGAGCGACGCGCCGTCCGGATCGAGCAGGCGCACCTCGATTTGGTCGGCCGAAAAACCGGTCGCCGCGATAGTGCAACGGATCGTCACCGGCGCGTCCTCGAAGGTGGACGACGTCACCTGCACCGAGGTGATCGAGATGTCCTTGATGGCGGAGGGCTTGCCCATGACGACCGGGTAAATCGGCGGCAGCGAGCCAAGGCCGTCGTTGAGACTCTCGAAATCGGTGGCGTTGCCGTCGCTGAACAGCAGAATGCCGGCGAGCGGCCGACCGCTGAAGCGCTGGCCAAGGTTGCGGGTCGCGCCGATGAGCGAACTGGCGCGGCCCTTGAAATCGAGCGAGGCAAAATCGCCGGTCGTCCGCAGCCGCGTGTCAAACGCATAGCGGCGAATCTGGAAATTCTCGTCGAGCGCCTCCTGCCAGTCGCCCGGTTCCGGCTTGAGCGCCTTGGCCAATTCCTCCGAGCGCGCCGTCGTGCTGCCGGCGTCCCGGATAGACATGCCTTGGCTGTTATCCGCTAAGATGGCGATGATGTTCGCCCCCGGCTTGGCCTTCTCCCGCACCCACTGCGGCTCGAGCAGGCAAAAGCAGAGCAGCGCGATGCCAAGCGTCTTGAGCATAATGCCGGCGAGCTTGAGCCGCATCGGCAGACGAGCGCGCCCATAGCCCCACAACGACACGAGGATCACGAACGCCGACACCCCCAGCGCCACCGGCAACCAGTCGCGACTCAAAAAAACAATGGAACCGTATTCAGACATTATCGGTGTTAAGCGCTCCCATACGTCCTATAGGATTTATACGACCTATTCACTTGCCTTCTCCTTGCGGCCACCGAGGCGTTCGTAGTAGCGGCGGACGAGTTCGGAGTACTGCGCCGGCACCGGCTCGTGATCAACCGGGATGAGTTCGCGCTTGGGCTGGCGCAATGAAAGCTCCTCCTCAAGCCGCTTGTTGATCTCGGTCATCGGCCGGAGGATCTTCATGTCCACCAAGTCCCATTTGGGCGGCTTGCCGTTTTCCCTGTTCTCGCGGCGGATGTCGCGGGCACTCTGGCGCACCTCGGAAACCTGATTTCGCAGTTCGGGAATCTCGATGACTTCCTCGACCTCGCGGAGCCGATCCTCCCAATCGCGAAAGTCCAGCCCGGTCAACGGGCCGTCTAAATCGAGGTCATCCAAATTCCGGAACAGGTCGCTGCCGCCGCTGCCGCCATCGGTGTCGCGGTCGCCATCCGGGCGACGGTTGGGTTGGCCGCCACGGCCTTGGGCTGTCTGCGGGTTTTCCTGATCGGTGGGCCGCTCGCCCTGCCCTTGGCCGGGTTGGTTTTGCTGTTCCTCCCGCCCTTGGCCAAGCCGGTTTTGCTCGCCGCCCTGCTGTTCACTTTGGCGGCTGGGCTGCCGGCCTTGGCCTTCGTTCTGGGCCAGTTCCATCTCGCGCTCGACCTCCTCGCGCAACTCGTCGAGTTGGTCAGCGGCGAAACGCATGGCATCCTCGTCGCTGCCGATGATCTTCTCGGCGGCCTCCTCGACCGCGTCGCGCAACTCGGAAATATCCTCGGCCAACTCCCGCTGGATGTCGCCGGTTTCGTCGGGCCGATTGTTGCGCATGAGGTATGACAACTGGTCGAGCGACTTCTCCATGTTGTCCTGCCGGGCGCGACGAACGCCATCTTCCAGCTCCTCCGAAAGAAGCTTTTCCGAGTCCTCGGCCTCACGGGAAACCTGCTCCATTTGCTGCAGCAAATCCTCTAGTTGCTCCTTCTGCGACTCGGCCATCTCGAGCGCCTCTTTGAGTTCGCCCTCGTCGCTGAGTGAGCGGAAGGTTTTCTGCCGGTCCTCCTCGATGGCCTTGTTCAACTCGCTCTGCGTGTCATCGAGTTCGCGCGCGTCCTGGCGCATCTCGCGCATGACATCGGCGAATTCGTTGGCGGTCTGTTCCTTGTAATCCTCCTCGACCTCGTCAAGGTTTCGGCTGGCGCGCGAGCCGGAGTTAGCTGCCTGCGAAAGCTGCTGTTGCTCAAGGTTGCGGGCGGTCTGCTCCATCTGCTCGCGGGCTTCCTCGAGTTGCTGGCGCGACTCGGCAAGCTCGTCGTCTTGGCTGCGATCCATCCGCTGCTGAACCTCGTCGAGATCGTCGATGAGGTTGCGCTGCTCGTCCTGCAGCCGCTTGAGTTCGCGCTCGATGCGCTCGCGCTCGGCCTCGTCCCCGGCGTCGAGCAGCGCAATCTGCAGTTCCTGCAGCCGCTGGTTCAAGTCCGACTGCCGCCGCGCGAGTTCCTTGAGGCGGTTAAGCGTCTGCAACTGCTCGGCGCGTTCGCCCTGCTGCTGGGCCTGTTGCTTCTGTCGCTCGGCTTTGCTTTCCAGTTCGTAATTGTTGCGCGTGTCCTGCATCTCGAGCTGGTCAAGCTGGCGCTGGGCGCGGTTGCTGTTGCCACGGCCCTGCTGCTGCTGGCGCTGTTGCTGCGCCTGTTGGCGGGACACGCGAAACTCGTTCTCGCGCAGTTTCTGCAAATGCTGCAGTGCAGTCTGCTCGTCCATGATCGCGGCGGAAAGCGCTTGGCCAACCGCGTCGCCGCTGGCGTCTTTGGCCTTGGCCAAGCTGTCGGCCGCAGCCCGCATCGCCTCGTTGGCCTGATACGCCTGTCCGCCGGACTCGGAGTCCTGCAACAACGCCGACGCCTGCTCGAGCAGGCCGAGCAACTCTCCCTGCGAATCGAGCACGACCCCGATATCATCGGCGAGTTTTTCGTCGTCGCTGTCGCGGCGCTTGATATTCCACGTGGCGCTGATGATGTCTTTCTGCGAGTCGAGCAGGTTGGCGATGGACTGCTGTTGTTCGCCACCCTGTTCGTCGCCTTCGCCCTGCTGCTGTTGCTCACGCATGCCCTCGGTGGCGGAACGATTTTGGCGGAAGATTTCCTCGAACGGCCGCACGGTGGCGAAGAACAAGTCGCTGAAACTCCGGCGCGACTCGTTGCTTTCGTCGAGGTCGTCGGCCCACAAAAAGTAACTGACCACCTGCCCCACCTCGACGCCCAAATCCTCCATTCGCAGCACGTGGGCGACGTCGAGCTTGTTCGTCGCCAAACCGGCGGCGGCGAGCGAAATGTACCGCGGTTCCTCGCCGGCCAACTGGTAGCCGATGCCAACATCGACCAGCCCGAAGTCGTCGCGCGCCACGCCCTGCAGCCGCATCTCCTCGATGGCCGACACCTCGGTGTCACCGGCGGGCGCGTTGAACTTCAGCGCCGGGGCGGCGTTCTCGAGCACGTTGAAAACATACAGGGACGGGAAGCGGTTCGTTCGCTCGTCGGCATCCTCAAGGTGCAACTCGTAACGGAACTCGCCCGGCTCGCTGAAGTCGCGCAGAATTTGAAACTGCGGGCTGCCGTCGGCGAGTTGCTGTAGCGGAATGTCTTCGCCCTCGCCGTCGCGCGCCTTGAGCACCGCCGACGTGAGCGGCTTGTTGAATTGAAAATCAAACGTCAAGCCGGTGCCCTCGACCGCGGTGAGGCGGCGGGTGTTGTTGATGACTTTTTCGTCGCGGCCGGTGAACTCCGGGAACTCGAGCTTGGCTTGCGACGACTTGAGCGCGGGGTAGTCGAACACCGACAGCCGGTACAGCTCCCCTTGTTGTCCGTCGTAAACCACGCTGTAAACGGCGTCCGACTGCACGTTGGCCAAGCGGTAACTGTACGTCGGGTCGTCGAGGCTTTGCGCCATCGTCATCCAGCGCTTGGCCTGTCCCGGTTCCTGCACGATCAGCTTCACGTCGGACCGAAAGTCGCCGAACTTGGCCGAGACAATAAGGCTCGTGCCGCGCTCGATCTCGGTGTCGCCCGGCATCACCTCGACGCTGCCCTTGGCCAAGCGCGCCGCCGCCCCGTCGCCGATTCCCGGCAACTGAAACGCCGCCACAGCAAACACGATCAACGCGACAGCGTGATAAATATGCGTCATGGCGAGGCGTCCGTTGGACTCGAATTCCCAGCCCTGATCGTGAGCTGCGCTGAGCGCCTCGGTCAGCACGCGCTGCTGCAGGTAATCGAGTTTCTCGGGGTCGTTTTTTGCGAGTTGCTCCGAGGCGGTCTCGAGCAGTTTGTTGAGGCCGGGATGATGCTGCTCGATCCTCCGGACGATCTCGCCCAGCGTCAGCCAATCCACCATCAGCACCTTCACGAAAACGAGGGCAGCCAAGGCGGCGCCTGCCGTCCCGATGACTGGCCAAGCAAGGCGCAGATCGAGGTCGGCCGCTTGGCCAAGCGCGATGGCACCGAGACAGGCCAAGCCGCAGACGGCCCAGCAAATGGCCAAGCCGGAATAAAGTTTCTGCCGACGATGCTGCTGCCGATGGAGCATCAGGAATTCCTGAAGTGTGTTTGGCTCGTTCATGTCATTACGGGTTCTGCTGGCCGGCTGCCTTTCGCAGCCAGCACGGTTTCAAGAGTGACAAATAAAAGCATCGCCGCCAAGGCCCACTGCCAGTATTCGCGGCGGTGCGCGGCGGTTTTTTTCGCCGAGACAGCGGTGACCGGCGCGGTGGTCGAGGCGCTCATCGGCAGGCCGAGTTTTTGAAATTGCTCCATGACGATCGGCTCGGTGCGGCTCTCCGTCGGCGTGAGGTTCACCGCAAACGTCTCCGACCAACCCGCACCCTTCGCGGTGTACAGGCCGGGGGCGGCTGGCGTGAAAACCGTATCGGCCGAAACCGCTGCTGCGCCGTCGCCGGGCGGCGTGACGGTGATGCCGCCGCCGGCTTGGCCGTTGTTGAACCGCGTCACGTCGATCCGGCCGCCGACGACGAACTGCCGCGACTGGGTTTTGCGCTCGAGCACCGGCTGGAGGATCGAGTAGAGCAGCGGGATGAACTTGGTCGAGAGTGCCAGTTGGCTGTCGGCCGGTGTCCAGCCGGAGGTCATCACCAGCAATCGCCCTTCGCCGCGACGCGCTGACAGCCAAGCCGGTGCGCCGGAGTCAAACCGCGCGAGCACGTCGATGCCGTCGTCGGGCAGGTTTTGCAGCTCGCGATGTTTCCAAAAATGCAGGTTTGTGAAGTCGCTGAATCGCGCGTCGCGGAACACCGCCAAGACCGGGTCGTCGAGCTTGAGCGAATGAAGCAGTGCGTAGTCGCGCGACGCGATGTCGCGGATGACCACGCCGTCCGCACCAAGCCACTGCCCAAGGTTCGCCGCTTGGCTCGGTGACTGCACAATCATCAGCGCCGTGGCGCCGCCCTCGATCGCACGCCCAAGCGCGTTGGCCAATGCGTCGCCGACGGCAGCGCCGATGACGAACAGGTCGGCCTCCGGCAGCGGGCCGGTCGATTTGCCGCTGACGGCTTCGACCTGAAAATCGAAAGTGCTCGTCGGCTGAAACGCACTCGCCAGATAAAACAGAGAACCCTCGGCGTCGTTCGGTTTGTCCTCGCCGATGTAAACGATGCGCACGGTCTGCTGCTGGTTTTGCGCGTAGTGAAACTGGTTATCGAACTCCGCCGCATCACCCCGGATGGACAGGCGCTCGATTGGCTGTGCGGCCCATTCGCCCGGCAGCTCGACCACGCGGCTGCGGCCCGGCGGGACGTGCACCTTCTGGCTGAGCGTCTCGCCGGCAGTCGTGTGCGCCAAAAACTCCAGCTCGTCGCTGATGCCGTTGGCCGAGTTGCTGATGCGGAACGACGGCGCGGCCCCGGCGGTGGCCCACGGCACGCGGGAGGCGACCTGCTCAATGCCGGCGTTGCCTTGGTCGTCCTCGCCGATTTGCTCGAGCGTCACCTTGATGCCCGCGGGCCACTCGTAGCCCTGCACGTCGCCGAGTCGGCTGCCCTTTTGCAAATCACTGATGACGACGATCTCGCGCTTGGCCAAAGGCGGCTCGTCCGCTTCCGGCTCGGCCTCCTGTATTGCTTCGCCGGCGAAAACCAGTGCTTGGCCAAGGTTGCTCCCGCCGAAGCCCGGCTTGGCCAAGCCCTCGAGCCGGGCGTTCACCTTCGCCTCCGACTGACTGCCAAGCCACGACGCAACCTCGGCCAGCGGCTCCGTCGAGTCATCGAACGCGATCAGCGTGAAACGGTCGCCGGGGCCGAGTTGGCCAATCGCGGTTTGCACCTTGGCCTTGGCCTGCTGCCACAGGTCGCCGCGCTGCATGCTGGCGCTGCGGTCGAGCAACACAACGATCCATTGGCGGTCGCGCTGCGTCGCATCGGCGGGATCGTCCACCGTGGTGAACGGCCGCGCAAAAACGAAGACCAGCAGCAGCAGCGCGAGGCAGCGCAGCAGCAGCAGCAGCAGGTGCGTCGGCCGCCGCTTGCGGTCCACCGGCGGCTTGGTCTTGTCGAGGAACATCAGGCTGCTGAACGCCTGTTTGTTTTTCGGCCGGTCGTGCAGCAGGTGCAGGATGACCGGGATGGCCAAGCCAAGCGCCCCCAACAAATAAAGTGGCGTCAGAAAACTCATGCCGCACTCCTCCCGTTTGAGCGGCGCTGCCGGACGACGGCACGCGCGGGGCGTTCCTCGAGGAAGCGCCGCAGCACGCGCTCGAGCGGCTCGGTGGTGGTCACGCGAAATCCGGGGATGCCCTGCGCGCTGAATATCGCGTCAAGCGCGGCGTTGTGCGCGTTGTATTTTTGCCGGTACGCCTCGCGGGCCATGCCGGGGTCGAGGATCATACTTTGTCCGCTCTCCATGTCCTCAAAAATCGCGGCGTCCTCGAAGTTGAAATCGACCTCGCGCGGGTGCAGCACCTGCACGGCGCGGACATCGTGCCCGGCGGCGGTGAACAGGCTCAGGCAGCGGCCCAGCTCGCCGAGCGGCGAGAGGAAGTCGGACACGAGCACGATCATGCCGCGCTTGCCGACGAGCGAGGCGAGTTTCTCCAGCGCTTGGCAAAGATCGGTGGCGTTGCCGGCTGGCTGGGTCTCGAGCCGGCCGAGGATCGTTTTCAACTGGTCACGCCGGTAGCGCGGCGGGATGAACTCGCGCACGTCGCGGTCGAACGTCGCCAAGCCGACGGCGTCGCGCTGCTGTGTGAGGAACCACGCCAGCGACGCGGCGAACGTGCGGGCGTAATCGCTTTTCTTGACGCCGGCATCGTCGCCGCCGAACTCCATCGACTTGGAAAAATCGACCAGAAACGTGCAACGCAGATTGGTTTCGTCCTCAAATTTTTTGATGAACTCGCGGTCGGTCCGCGCCATCACTTTCCAGTCGAGAAAACGGACGTCGTCGCCGGGTGAATATTGGCGGTACTCGGTGAACT
>Ga0066376_10004077_pt1 | contig 12812 bp, 9 predicted proteins | sample Knorr_S15_td_Bot_FD_77009 | JGI IMG/M metagenome (GOLD analysis project Ga0066376, IMG submission 77009) | Marine microbial communities from Southern Atlantic Ocean transect - Knorr_S15_td_Bottom_ad_5009_LV_A | ecosystem: Environmental > Aquatic > Marine > Oceanic | place: Southern Atlantic... | reverse complement strand
GAATATGATTTCAATAAGGCTGAACAGGGGGCGGTCGTCTCATCTCTCCCCCAATAAAACCCGCGCCGACAGGATTATTTATTTCGTGTGCGATTCCGGCGACCAGATGTCCTGATGCCGCCATTTTTTCCGATTGCACCAACGGGGTTTGAGTTTCCCGGAGTTGTATATGAGCCGAGTCGAGTTTCCTGTAAGACTCAGACAGTTGTGCATTGTTCGTTTCGAGGGCATCATTTGCTTCCGCTAATTCCGCCGTTCGCTCCTCAACCCCATCTTCCAGTTCTCGATACGCCGGTATTTCAACGAGATTACTCATCCGGTAAGGATCGTTGATATGATCGAACAGAAGTTCAGCGCCATCAACTCTGTACACCGCGTAGGTGTGTCGTTTGTCCCGCAGTGCGCGCCATTCATGTCCGTTTTCCCATGCCGCGCAGGCCCCGGTGTTCTGCATGAAAGCAGCCTCCGGCTCAGTACCGGATTCATCACGTGGCCAACGGCTCAGGTCCATCCCTTCGACTGCATCCGGAACAGGAAGCCCCACGAGCTCCAGCAGGATGGGCATAATATCGACCGATACTGGGTGTACGCGCCTTCTGATCACCGGCATAGCCGCATGACTGATAACGCAGTTGATCGACAAATACGTAGATGATATTGGGTATATGCCCCATAGCGTCCGGTTCCCCTCCCCATCACTTTGTCCGCCACATTAGGCATGACGTTCAGCACCGCCGGTATCAAGCATGATGTTGCCGGGTTAATACTGCGGTGAATACCTCCCTTGCTGTGAGCATGGGCAGGGTCGTCTAACGGGATGAAGGTGGCACGGTCCATGCCGTCTGTCAAGGGCGGACGTTTGACCCTGGTTCATAATTCTGAGATGTATTATGCAGTATGTTTATGGATATAACCGACCGATTCGGGGAGGACCTTGATATCGATCTGTTATCAATCCCTTATTTTTTCAGCACTCATTCACGCCGTTACAGGCTTGCGGTGTCTCTTGATGGCGAGGGTCAGTGAACCCAGCAATCCACCGGGAATGATTTGAACGAGGGATCCGAACACGAGCTGCCCGACGAGAGCCTGGCCCCAGTTATCGAAGATGTCGTAATGCGTACCCAGTTCCCACGTCTTAGTAATCCACCAGAGCACGAAGACAGGAATCCTGGAAACCGGTGAAAAGATGGCGAGACTCAATAAGAGTAGCCGGTACGGATGCTCTTCGTCGTGTAACTTGGTTCCCCAGAAGACGGCGAACACCAACGTCAACCAGAGTAATCCAATAATGAAAATGACGTTTTCAGGAAGCCCGGCCAGTTCAAGGAAGAAACGGGTTGGAGTGACGAATAGAGCAATCAACGCCGGCAAAGCGGCGAGACTAAGGGCACGTTGGAACATCTCTGGCCTCTCTTTGACTTGAATATATTGTGTCGAATCCTGAACATACGACCTGGCGATAAGATGAAATGTTTCACGATTTGTGAATTGGTGTGGTTACCCGTCCCCTCATTTTCGATGTGCCAAACACATTCACTGGTGGTCAGATCCCATAAAAGCCCTGCAAAATTTAATTTGCAGGGCTTTTATGCATCAGCTACAGGTCAGCAGGTTTTAAACCACGGAGTGCTCGATGGATTTCTAGCCGGGAACCATCAATCCGCAATCCGAAATCCGAAATTGATATAAGTCAACGCAATACCACCGGCAACGCCGTTCCCTTCCAATCAAAAAACTCGATCATCCCTTTCGCCGGGGTGTCCCCCTTCCTCAGGATAAAAAACTGAGTCGCGATCGTAGGGCCGTCTAAAAACCGGGGGAAAATGAGGCGGCCGCTCTCCACAGGCGCATGCATCGACGGCAACCGGGCTATGATGGGTTCGTTGCGCACATTGGTGGTGACCTGGTGCGCCGTGATCGAAATCGGCACGTCGCTCACGATACGGAGGCTGCCCTTGAATTTCCCTCTGTCTGCCAGATCGACCTGTGAGAATTCGATCTGCCGGCCCGGCGGCAGAATCTGGTACAGACGGGATAACGATTGACCTTCCGGGCTATACATAATAAGCCGGATGTCGGCCGGTTCCGTACCTCCGTTGGTCAGGGTAACGCGAAAATCGGTTCGGCCGTGGCGTACGACCGAAGGATAGGTATCGATCGGAAACCATGCTTCGCCGGCCGAGCCGCCGCCCATCGTACTTTCGGAGATCAGGACGCCCCGTTTTTTGAGACGCACGGTTGTATAACTTGCCGGCGCCTGTGTGGTCGCTGAAACGACCGCAAACCCCGTTTCGGTAACGGGTTCGCCGGTGGGCGACTCCCATACAAAAGCGCCGTTCGGGGCAACAACATAAGGGATCTCGCTGGTCGTCCCGTCAACCAGGAGCGGTTCGCCGGTGACGGACAGGAATTTTATGACACCTTTAGCCGCCTGTTCCGACGGGTTCAGCAGGACGATTTGTGTCGTGTATCCACCGCCGATCTCGACACGCGGTATCGTAAAGTCGGAGGTGTTTTCTTTCCCGGTATCGTAAACGACAGGCGCGACGGTAAGGAGATCCTCGCCGCGATCGTTTCTGGTCGTACGAATCGCCGTCAGCACGAAGCCTTCATCCGACAGAACTGCGACGGAACCTGTGGCCGTCCTGTCAAACAAATCACGGATGTTTGCCGACAGCGTCCTGTTCCCTTCCAATTCGCGGGTGGTCTCTCCTATCAGGGCGCCGTCCCGGCCGTGATGGACGAAACGGAGGTATGTGGTACGGGCCTGCGGATTCGCTATGGTAATCATTGTTTTGACATGGGTCTGACCATCCACGAACACCGTGGCGGTTTTGACTTCCGGGGGCGCCGCCATACCGGTTTCGCTTATCAGCACGCGGCTTTCCCGCTGAGACGCGGGATCGAACTCGGTGTTCATGACCGTGAACACCGCGGTTCCACCGGCATTACCACCCGAGGCAATGGCATAACCGGTAGACGTGGTCTTCTCCGGATCAGCGCCGGCAGACTGGTACGCCTGCACGCCGTTAGCGGATAGATCGAACGCATAGGTCGGCCGTGTCATATCGTGCACCATGATATTGGCCGCGAAGCCCTGGGAGATATACAGCCGCTGGTGGTCGCTGTCGAAGGCGAGACCGCGTGGATCCCACAATTCGTTCGCCCGCACCGGACCGAGTTTACGGGTCTCGAAATCCTGCTGCCCGATCACGGCTATCGCATCCGGCATGTTTTTCAGACGTTCCGGTGAGACGTCGTAGATCGTCACCCGGTCGTTCCCGTGGTCGGATACGAAAAGTCGGTCGGCCGCATAGTCGTAGGCCAGACCGTCCGGTCCGTCGATGCCGTTACGGCCCCTGAGCGGTATACTGGTGGTGAGGTCCGGCTGTCCGATCACGGCAATGGCCGCCGCGCCGTTTTTCAGAACCGCAGGCCTGACGTCGAACACAAGCACCCGGTTGTTGCCGCCATCTGCGGCGAACAGACGATGGTGCTTCGTGTCGTATAACAGCGCCGCCGGCTGGCTGAACCCCGTAGCACTCAGCCCTCGTATGCCAGTCGTGAAATCAGGTTGCCCGATGACCACAGACGCAGGCATGCCGGTGCGAAGCCGGCTCGGTTCAGCGTCGTAAACCAGCACACGATGGTTGCCGCCGTCGGATACAAAAATACGATGGTACACGGGATCATACGCCAGCCCCGTACCCCGGGGCCTTCCAGGGGTTATGCCGGTGCCGACGCGCGTATCAAAATCGATCCCGGTCTGTGTTCTGGCCGGCGCGGTGGTCATGAAGTCTGGTTGACCAAGCGCGGCGATCGCATCAGCCCCGTTATGGATACGCTCCGGAGCTGCGTCAAATACCATAACCCGGTTCCCCCAGCCATCACCTACGAATATCCGTTTGTTGATCTGATCGTACGCAACGGCCAGCGGAATTTTGATGGTGCTGGCGCTGATAGGACGGAGGCTGGCAGTAAAGAGATTCGGCTGCCCGATCACAAAGTGGGCCTCCCGGTCAAGAATCCGATTCTGTGCATCCAGTTGCCAGACGAGCACCCGGTTGTTGTACTGGTCGATGGCCATGAGCCGGTGGTCAACCTGGTCCAGCGCCACATCCCGGGGATATACATTACGCCCATTAACCCGATCGTTTGCGGACCTTCGAGAAAAATCTGTTCGCATGTCATCATTCAGATGGCCTACTACCTCAACCGCTTCAGCGCCGGTACGCAGGTTGTCCGGTGAGATGTCCCAGATGATCGCTCTGTTCCCACCGGGATATCCCTCGGTGGCCACCAGCAACTGGCGCTCCGGATCAATCGAGCTGGCGCCCAACCGCGGCCACACCGACTGCCTCCTGGAAACGATTGGATCATACGCCCCGAAACCGGGCTTACCCAGCACGATCGTCGGTTTGGCGTCACGTAGTGACACGCCGGGGGAGACATCATAGACGGTGATGCGCATGTGTTCGATGCGCCGGCGCATTTCGGCGATGAACAGTCGGTCCGTTGTCCTGTCGTAGGTCAGACCGCCCGTAGAAAACTGGTCGAGGCCAAGACGGCGCTGGTTGGTCTTGAAATCCGGCTGCCCCATCACATCGATCGCCGCACCGCCCGTTTTAAGTGCCTCGGGCCTGGCGTCGAACACCAGAATCCGGGCATTGCCCGCATCAACCACGAACAACCGGTTGTTCTTCTCATCGAACGCCACACTGGACGGACTGCGGAACCGGTCCGGTCCGAGGCCGGATAATTTTGAAGTGAAATCCTTTTGTCCCAATACGAGATAGGCATCCATACCGGTCTTGAACGTTTCCGGACGGATATCGAACACCAGCACCCGATGGTTGCCGCCGTCGCCCACGAAGAGCCGCTGGCCGGCGTCGTCCACAGCCACGCTGCGTGCACGGGAAATGTGGTTTGCCGCGAGCCCGATCGTCTTAGTATCCACGTCCGGCTGGCCGAGTACCGCGATGACCGAGGAACCGGTCTCGATCCGGTCGGGATGGATATCGAATACCATGATCTGGCTGCCGACGCCTGGAAGGCCAGCGCCGGTGCCACTGTCGACGACGAACAAGCGCTGGTTCACATGGTCTACAGCCACCGCGCCGGGAAATTCCACCTCGGTTGCGGAATGGTGACCGGCGGGCGAGCGCCGCGCGAATGCGCTGGGTTTGCCCAGGATGTAATCGGCCGTGGGATGGTCCAGGGTGCCATCGTCATTGAGTTTGAAAACTTCAATGCGACCATTCCCATTTCCGGTAACAAAAAGCCTGTTATGGACGCTGTCCAGCGCCCCTTGCGGTGGTCACCATACACTGTGGCCACCAGGTCCGCCGTTGGTTACGCCTCCGATGAATGTGGGATTGCCCCACAGGTCTTCCTGGCCGAGCAGGTCGCTTGCAGGTTGACCGTTTCTCTGGGCCAGTACCATGGCAGGCAACAGGAGACCCGCAATAATACCCAGCATCAGTTTTCTTGCATTCATAATGGTTCTCCTTTCAGCGTAGAATGACTTCGAGTGTATTGCCATCTGTCTTGAAAAAGTCAATTTGAGAATCCATATCGGTTTCATCATCTGAAACCACATACAACTGTGTGGAATGTCCTTCACCATCCACATAGGGGAATACCAGCGGAGCCCGGGTCGTTCCGTGCAGGGCAGGTATCTCGGTTAAGATCTCATCACCGCGCACATTGGTCGTAATCTGGCGGGCGGAAACAGCGACGGCTATATCGGAGATTATCGTGATCGAACCGGCGAATTTTGTCCGGTCAAACAGGCTGCCCAGCGTGAAATCCCGTTGCATACCGGGCAGGAACAGTTCTTCGACACGATCGATCTCCTGACCGTCCAGGTCCCGGAGAATAAACCGCACGGACGCCCCCTGACGATCTGAGTTGGCAATGACCAGATGGAGCGTCGTACGCCGTGCATGACGTATCAGATCGGGAATGGTGTTCACAGGAATCTGCGCCCTCAAAAGATTATTGGCCTCCCCGGCACCGGTCATGGTAACCAGTCCATCGTCGGAACGGCGTACTAAAGAGGCCGTTACAGGCGTGGGCCCGGACACAGGACGTAAAACAGCATATCGGAGGCGAGGGATAAGACCTGCATCAGACGGTTGCCAGACAGAAACCGCCCCCGGTGCTACGGAATAGGCCTGGCTCTGTATCTCTTTTCCACGCTCATCAAGTAGTGTGATGACGCCCCGGGCAGCTTCCGGATTGGGATTCAGAAGCAGGACATCCGTCTGGTATCCACCGCCCACCGCAATATTAGGAAGAACGGTCGCCGGCTGCTCCGGTCGGCCGGATACAACGGGCAGTGCGGTGAGGAGTTCTTCGCCATCCTTGTTTTCTATACGACTCCAGGCGGTGACAAAAACAGGGTTCTCACTTTCTATCTGCAGAGCCGCCACCTCAAAAGACCCCGCTATTAACTCTGCAACATCTGTCGTTCTGCTTTCTCGGGGCTGCAGCGTTAGAGAGGATGTCCCCATCGTTCCGTCCTCACTTCGCAGCGTAAGCTCTGCCGTAATTGGTTGGTCTACCGGATTTACAATAGATACGGTAGTCCGGCCGCCGTTTCGCCTGTCAACGAATACCAGGGCATGTCTCGCGGGCGGGCGAAGCTGCATGCCTGTCTGGCTGAGCAGGACGCGACTCTCCTGTTCCATTAATGGATCCATAACGCGCGTGGTGCGTGCCAGAAAATAGATACCGTTTGCGTCGGCGCCGGAGCGCAGCTTGCCGTAGCCTGACTTCATATCGGGTGATTGCAGGGCTACAGTGGGGTCCAGGGAACTGAACATGGTGATCCCATGCGCAGGCACCTGTAATCTGCGGCTCGTCGCCGGAAAGTTGAAAACCATAAGCCGCGCCCAGTGCGAGTCGGTTACATAAAGCTGCTGATTTCCGCTGTCAAAGGCGATGCCCCGGGGGTCGTATAGCTGATCCTGAGCGGATATATCCGCTGTAGCCTGATCCGAATGGCTTTCAAGTGTCCGTTGCCCCAATGCCGCCAGGGCGCCGGGATAATTTTTCAGCCGATTCGGGGCCGCATCAAACACAAGCACACGGTCATTACCCTGATCAGCAACATAAAGCCGCTGCTTTACCCGGTCATAGGCAATCCCATTTGGCGATCGCATATCATGGGGAGAAGTAACCCTGTTCCCTCCAGTAAAGGTGGTGGTGACCTTGGTCGCTGTTCTTAACCGCGCGGTAGACGTAAAATCAGGCTGGCCGATAACCACACCGGCCGCCATACCGTTACTGATCTTGTCCGGCGCCGCGTTGTACACGAGTACCCGCTGGTTCCGGTTGTCCACCACAAAGAGCCGGTCATGATCCGGATCGTAATCGAGATGGGACGGTGAACTCAGACCATCTGCGGTAAGACGGGCGTCGGTAGAGGTGAAATTGGATTGACCAAGTACCCCGATCGCATCAGCGCCGTTTTGGAGTCGGTTTTTATCGATATCGAAAATAAGCACCCGGTTGTTGCCGCCGTCCGAGATAAATGCCCGGCGTCTCTCCGCATCAATGGCAATACCTACAGGCAACCTGTTGGAGGCGATACCGTTCCCCAGATCCACCGCGAAATTAAATCGGTTTTGCAGAGGGCGGGGATCCTGGGTGTCAAAATCAGGCTGCCCCAGCACCACGATGGCCTTTTGATTGCCGCCGTCCGAAAGGCGATCCGGATGTACATCATAGATGAGCACACGGTCGTTCCATCCGTCCCCTAAGTAAAGGCGCTTATCGACCGGATCATAAGCCAGGGCCAGGGGGATTTTGATACCGGTCACCGAACGCTCGGCCCTTGCCCGGTAGAAATCCTCCTGTCCGAATACCCAGCGGGCTTTACGTTCCAGCAATCGATTCTGACGGTCCAGTTGAAAGCCAAGAACCCGGTTGTTATATTCGTCGGCCAACCACAATCTATGATCAACCGGATCTAACGCCACAGCCCGGGTCATGGTGGCGGTTCTGGCGTCCAGGCGGTCATTAGCCATACGACGGTCAAAATCGTCTTTCCCCATATCGTTCACATGACCGATCACATCGATGGCCGGCGCCCCATTCCGCAGATTCTCCGGGCTGATGTCGAATGCCATGACCCGATTCCCCCCAGGGAATCCTTCTGAGACATACAACACTTGCTTGCCGGGATCCAACGACGGATCTTTGGGAAATGAGAAGCGCGTTTGGGAGATCTGGGGGTCAAAGGTGTCGAAGTCGGGCTGGCCTAACACAGCGATCGCATCCGGGTTATTCTTCATGGTGCCCGGCGCCGCGTCAAACACCATAATCCGATTATCGACCAGTTGACTGACGAACAACCTTTTATGTACCGGATCATAGTCGAGACCACCCGGGGTGATCTGCCTGGCTCCCCGACGGTCTTCCGGTAACGCTCTGGCCCCGGCGAAACGGGATGTATTGGTATAAAAATCAGGCTGGCCCATGACGGCGACCGCATCCGGGTTATTGGCCAGGCGTGACGGGTGCACATCAAAGACCAGAATACGGTTATTTCTCTGGTCGGAGACGAATAATCGTTGCTCGTCGGGGTCTAACGCCAGCCCGTGGGCGCGTGTGAACCGGTTGGGGCCGAGACCCTGCAGACGGGACTCGAAATCCGGTTGTCCGATAACGAAAAGCGCATCCGGAAAGTTGGTCAGCCTCGCCGGATCGATGTCAAAGACCAGAATACGTTCCCCATCTTCGAGAAACAGGCGCTGGTTGGCGTCATCAATGATAAGTTCCGCCCCACGAAATTTATTGCGGCTGGTCCCTGGTGTCAGTGTTTCGAAATCCGGCTGCCCGATGACATGGGTTGCGCCGGGGTAATCCTGCAAACGATCAGGATGGGCGTCGAAGATCAGAATACGGTTTCGGTCTCTCACGAACAGGCGCTGATGGACATTATCGAAAGCCAGCCCTGTTTCGGCGCCCCCGGCCCCATCTGTTCGATTGACCTCCGACTGCCGCCGCCGACCCAGCAGACTGCGATGCCCCACCACATGATCCGCAGTATGGCGAACATGGTAACCTTTCTCATCCAATTGGTACACCAGCACACGAATATTACCAGGTTCAGGTACAAACATCCGGTTATGGACGCTGTCCAGCGCCACCGAACCGGGTCACCATACGCTGTGTGAGTTAGGCCCGTTATTGGTAACTCCGCCCCGCGGCGTGGGATTACCCCACAGATCATATTGCATCAACACATCGCTGGCCGGCTGCCCGGACTCCTGAGCGCGTGCTGTGACTATCGTCATCATACTGAGGATAAACACCATCGTCATCTCTCTGGTCTTCATAGTTCTACTCCTCTTGGGAATCTATTGGTGATTGGTGATTGGTGATTGGTGATTGGTGATTGGTGATTGGTGATTGGTGATGGCAGATGTCCTGTGGACACGATGCCAATACTTTGTGGTTGCCAGATTGTCTTTTCAATCACCCAATCACCCAATCACTAAATCACCATTTCCTTCTACCAGTTATCAATTTCGTGGCCCTGACCGGGAAACCAGATAGAGTCTACGGCAAATGTAAGGGCGACGCCCACGCTGAAGGCCACCAGTATCCCCAGAAAAAACGACTGTGATTTCTTATACATCGAAACCCCACCCGCCCTCAATACGATTGATTTAATGAACCACGCGACAAAAATGGAAAAGGCGGCATGATCCGTTGCAAACGAGGAGGCGATGGCAAAGCCAACAGGATGTAGAGGCCAGCCCGGGAATTGATAGCGCAGTTGAATTAATCCCCACATGACCACCGCACCGAACCCCATGAACCCCAGATCGGCGACGCCAAGCGCCGTTGGAACGGAGATCCACCGCACGACTTCATCGAACATAAATCGTTTTCCGACTGTAAATCCCCATCCTCCGAAATGGTCAGCGCCAATAGTCGTATACCCCAGATATATCGTATACCCGACCGAGGTGACGACACTCGCCAGCAGACTGATAAGGGCCACCCCGATGAGGCGGCGTTTCTCCCCGAGAATGTCGTCTCCTATTTTGGCGACATGTGCCATCGTGGTCATGCCGAAGGTCCGCCAATTCCGCACAAACGGGTTGGTCATACCCATGACCGTCAGGCTTGATGACGATAGGTTCGAAGAGCCTACGACGGATATGGTAAAGTCATGCGCGATTAATGGAAAGTCGAGTAAAACCACCCCGGCTTCCGAGACGATTCTGGTAACTCCCAGATAGAGCAGGAGTACACAGCCCATCAATAACACCGCCACCCAGAGTTCCATGCCCGCCCTGGTGAGCCAGCAGATAATATACACGATGCCGACAACAAAGCCGATCAGGGCTGTGCGGTAGGATAGCAACTCGTCCCTGTCATCCACCTCAGGCGCCCGTCCGAAGGCTTTGCGTACAACAAGGCGGAGATGCCGACGAGCCATCCATAATCCCCAGAGGACAAAAAAGAAAAATCCGCCGATATTCTGTGCGGCGGTTACACTCGAAAGCCCCGCCTTCGGGTTACTGGTGCTGAAGCCGATCTGACTTAAAAGGCCCTCTTGTATAATCGCGATCAGACGAAACAGCCAGATGCTGAACAGCACATCGAGATTGGCAAAGTAGGCGAATCCGAGTACGAGCCAGTTTATGCGAATCAGTATGGGAGGAAAACCGTGAGCGATCGTCACCGGCGTGGTAAACTGTTTTCCGATCGGGATCGGAAAAATCCAGTGAAAATAGCTACCAATATTCCAGATAATGATGAACAGGGTGATGCCGAATCCTGCCAGAAATATACGATTGCGGACAACAGGTGGTAAGATGCCTCCATGCGCTTCTTCCTGGGTAAGGAGTACGGGTACCTTGGCCAGAGGGAAGGTGAGTTTTTCATGGTCACTCCACTGCCTGCGTAACACAATCATCAGGCAGGCACCCACGGTAAAGAGCGCAAAAAAGAATGACGTCCACCACACAAAGGGCGGGATCCAGGCGCCCCAGGGTATCGTGTCACCGGCCGGCAGACTTTCGAAAAACCATGCCATAGCTCCACCCTGATTACTCGCCACAAGCCAATCGGGGAGATGATCGAAGAAGACGGCCTCCCAGCGATTCTCCGGGGTGGCAAAATAATACGGCGAACCTATCACCACCACCAGGTATGTAGTGAATGCCCAGCCGGGAATAGCGGAGGCGGTGAATACCATGACAAAGATGACGAGTAGTTCTGAAGGACGCAGTGGACGGACCAGCTGCCGGAACTGATAGATTTTTTTAAGAAGGACGTTCAACCCAAGGACAACACAGACAAACGGCAAGAGGGCGGCGACGGGAAAATGCGCCACCGGCATCGTAGATGATCTCCCGATATACGTGGAATAGGTGATCCAGAGGCACATCAGGATGGATAGGGTCAGGCCAATCATCACGGCGCGGAGCGTCACTACCGATTCTCGCGGTTCTTGCTGTAGTGAATCTACACGGGAGATGGTCGAGGAGGTTATTTGAGACATGGGCAAGTGGGCAAGTGAGCAGGTGGGTATGAGTTTATTCGCTTTTTTGCCCACCTGCCCACCTGCTCGTCCCCCTCAGGAGAACAGTTGGTTGGCGAACCCTTCGGCCGGTACTAATCGTTCATTGACCCCATGCCAATTCGAGGGCCAGTCCCATCCTGGAATACGCATGCTTTCGAGGCGTACCCGGTGGGTAATAACGCGTCGTCGTTGCAACCCTTCGGGGACGTTCTGATTGGGGCGGGACGAATGTAACAGGTTTTGCGAATAGATAGTCACACTGCCTTCATCGGCGATACCGATCAACTCATCCTTCTCATGCTCCGCCACATAGATGGCCTGGGCGCCGGATTCCTGGCGGTGAAAGGGCGTCTGCTTATGGGAACCGGGTAGAACCCTCAGAGCGCCGTTTTCTTCTCTCTGGTCGTCTATGTTGATACGGACCGTCATGACCTGAGAAATGAAGTCGTCGGTCCAGGCTTCAATCTGATTGGACCGAACATGATAATTACCAAGCTGTTTCCAGTATTCGGACGGATCAACAGTAACTCCCGGCGGTGGCGTCAATTGGTAAAAATCGTCCTGATGCCAGTCGATGCTGTTCCCACAGCCGGCTACTTTGTCAAACATGGTGCCTACATTTGTTCGGGCTACAGGACCGCCCAGGGCCGCTTCGCCGAAGCGTATCAGATCCGGGTGGAGGGTAAAACGTGCGGCTTCCGGACATCGTTCATACACCTCCCAGAGGACATACACCTCCCCATCCATGATGTGTATCTGCTGCTCAGGCGGGTGACCACGCCAGTTCAGATCGGCTTTGGCCTGTTCGATCGTCTGATCAAGCAGGTCCCGTAAAGTGACCATTTCATCCGAGGTAAAAACGCCTTCAATGGTCACGATTCCGTCTTTTTTAAACTGTGCCACATACTGGTCCAGGGTATTCATCGATATACACCTCGTAATCGTATCGGTGCTATTGTAAAATCTCTCATAGTGCCCGACAAAAGTTGTTTTCTGTGTTGTTATTTCATATTAAGAGTACGTCATTATGGATCCCCGCATAAAGCCTGCGGGGATGACCCCCTTTTTAACATTTGTCGTGTACTATAAAAATCTCTAGAAGCTCTTGCGTTTTTCCTCATAGGTAGCACGCCAATCCGTTTTCCTCGGCAAAACCATCTCGCCGCCGCGGACCCTGTCATATACCTCCGCGTTGTCAACCCCGGGTGGTCTTCTGCCCTGGTCGTGAAGCGCTCGGGCAACCTCTGTAAGCCGACGGCGG
>Ga0066376_10004076_pt1 | contig 12813 bp, 8 predicted proteins | sample Knorr_S15_td_Bot_FD_77009 | JGI IMG/M metagenome (GOLD analysis project Ga0066376, IMG submission 77009) | Marine microbial communities from Southern Atlantic Ocean transect - Knorr_S15_td_Bottom_ad_5009_LV_A | ecosystem: Environmental > Aquatic > Marine > Oceanic | place: Southern Atlantic... | reverse complement strand
CTTGTGGTTTGACGGCGTAGGTTCCGAGCGCTGGGATTCCCATGTCCCGGAAGCCTGTCTGGGGGATGACATCGTTGCGCCGCCCCACATCAAGGAGCGGGAGACCTGCCCCAAGTCGGGCGATCTCCACTGGGATACCCTGAAGAACGCTCTCAGGGCCGGTTGGCGGCTCAAGGGCGTCCATTCCGTGGGCGTCGAAAGCACGCGACGCTTCACCCAGATGATCGACGAGGCTATAGAGGGCACCGACATTACGATGGCGGATATCCGCAACGGTATGTTCACGATCGAACACTGTGATCAGATCGGCAAGGGATCGGACATCCTCGATCAGATCAAGGAATACAACATCATGATCAGCTGCGATCCCAATTACATGAGGACCTTCGAAGCCCTGATCCGGGATTACGGGGAGTACAACGATCCCGAGCATCTTCGGAAGTACATGCTGCCTTTCAAGACCTGGATCGAGTCGGGTATCAACGTGGTGGGCCAGAACACCGGCGGACCAGGCCCCTTCCATTCGGAATGGCTGTTGGTGAGAAGAGCGTTTCGAGGGTACATCTGGGCTCCTGAGGAGAGCATCGATCGCGTTCGGGCACTCAAGCTGTACACTTCATGGGCCGGCCGCTACGTGACGAAGGCCGACCAACTAGGAACGCTGGAGGAAGGGAAGTGGGCGGATCTGGTTATTTTGAACCACGATTACTTCACCGTCCCTGTAGACGATATTCTCAAGATCCAGTCTCTTATGACCATGGTGGGAGGTCGGGTGATCTCCCTGAACGATAGCCTGGCCGAAGAGTGGAACACGCCACCAGTGGGCGAGCAATTCAACATCGACATGGAACGGGTGGAGGCGACCATCGCAGAGGCGAACAAGTCCGTGCCCTGGGTCAGCGGGCCTGTTGGTGCGGGAGACAATTAAGCCAACCCCCAAAAATACAGAGTCGGAGTCCCCGTTGGCGCGGACATTCTCAGCCAACGGGGGCATCATCAAGTCAACTACCGATCAGCCAAGATGTCGGGATGCAATCTCGACCAAGCTATCGTCGGCACCGCTTCCCGCCGGAAATCAGTAGCCATGCCGTCTGACTCTACTATCCGCCACGATCCTCGGTTCCAAGACCTGCTGCGGATGAGCCTTGAGTCCCAGACCAACTTAACTCTCCATTCTGGATACTGTCTTCTGGTGTTCTTTTCTCACAGCTCCACGAGTTTTTGAAAGACAATCTTCCGGTTCTCCTGGGTCATTCCCGGGTCATAGCCTTCAAAAGTGATTCCCGTCAAGATCCTCGCCGTGGCCAAGGAATCTTCCAAGACCCTCTCCACGGTTAGTTCGAAAAGTGTTTCGCTGGGTGCATCGGGCAATGGAGAAAGGGGGCGAGCCTTGCAAAAGACGTAGTAGCTCATGTTGGGATTGACCAGGACGATGGAAATCTTACCTTCCCGCTGCAAGTTGGCCGAGCTGTGAGAATTGCTGTACAGGAGAAGAAGAAGTCGTTTGGAATCCTTGGCAAGAACCTCGCGAGCACTGAGGAGACCGTGGCGCGGCCAACCGTCCTCATCGGTGGTAGAGAAAAGAATGACTTGCTTGAACTTATCGCCGGGCTCCGTGCTGGAGAGAAAATCCAGCAGGTCCTCCGGTAGAGTTGCTCCCAGGTTCTTGGACATCGGCTACTACCTCCTCTAGCCCGAACTATGTATAAATTCTCTACTGCAGCGCCGAAACCATCCGCCCTGCCTGTGTTGCGCTCAGTCGGCCTCCTCAACGTACTCAGAGAGTACGTTTGCGGGGTCCTCCCATCGCCCGCCTTGCCAGGCTCGACGCTTTCGTCGCTTCGTTACAAGAACCTATACATAGGCCGGGCCGGTCTTCATCATAGCAAATCTAAATCTTTCCGTTACAATGGCCCAGCACTGGGAAACAAATGGACCACTGGAGCAGCTATCTCTTACTTTTTGGCGTGGGTTCAGTTGCAGGGGTTTTGAATGTGGTGGCGGGCGGCGGTTCCTTTCTGACCCTTCCCGTAATGATCTTTTTGGGCCTTCCTCCCACCCTCGCCAACGGGACCAACCGGGTCGGCGTCGTGCTTCAAAATGTAGGCGCGGTATGGAGTTTTCGCCGTCATGGAATGATCGACTGGAGCTACCTTCTTTGGGCGGCTTTACCGGCCATGCTGGGAGCTATTCTGGGAACCTGGGTTGCCCTCTGGGTGGGTGATGAACTCTTCCAAAGGATCCTGGCATTCTTGATGATTGCCGTGACCCTTTGGACTCTATGGGATCCTCTAAAAAAGCTGCAACTCGGGGCCGCCGGTTCTTCTCAGACTCCGGTGGTGGCTGTATTGGCAGTGGGTTTTTTTCTCTCGGGAGTTTATGGAGGATTTGTTCAAGCGGGTGTGGGATTTGTGATTCTTGCCACGACGAGCCTGGCCGGTCTGGATCTTGTGCGGGGCAATGCGGTCAAGGTGCTCAGCGTCCTGTGCTTTGGGGTGGTGTCCCTGGGCATGTTTGCCTGGCAAGGCCAAGTGGATTGGTGGATTGGGCTGGCGCTAGGGACGGGCATGGCATTGGGAGGGCTGGTTGGAGTGAAACTCACAGTCCTCAAGGGGCATGCCTGGATCAAGAGAGTAGTGACGGTGACCATCATTGTGTTTGCCTTGAGGCTTTGGTTCGGCGGATAAGCAAAGGGTGCAACCCACCAGGGCTCTTCTATTTCGTATACTGGTTGTAAGGCCATTTCCGAGAGGAGTCCAACATGAAAAACAACAAAGTCGCGACCTTGAGTGTGATTGTTCCGCTTGTCGTCTGTTTTACCTTCCCTCTCTTTGGGGATAAATTTGTCGACCGGGTGGAAGAGTCCACGAGTGTGTACAAGGCGTTGATCAAAGCCAAGGATGGCGGTGTACCCGCAAGCCTGTTAGAGAAGTGCCAGTGTGTGGTGGTGATTCCCCACGTCATCAAGGCTGCTTTTGGTTTCGGGGGTCGGCACGGAAATGGAATTGCCAGTTGCAAGGGAGAGAAGGGGAACTGGAGTCCACTCTCTTTCGTCAAACTGTCCGGAGGAAGCTTCGGGTTTCAAATTGGGGCCCAGTCCTCGGATATGGTCTTGTTCCTGATGACCGACAAGAGCATACAGGGTCTGATGGGAAATAAGTTCACATTGGGTGCCGATGCCAGTGTAGCCGCCGGACCGGTGGGAAGAAGCGTAGAAGCGGACACGGACATTACCTTCCGGGCGGAGATATACTCCTACGCCAGGTCCAAAGGTCTCTTTGCTGAAATTTCTCTGGAAGGCGCCAGTCTGAGAGCAGATAATACCGCCATCAAGAAGTTCTATGGCCAGGAGGTCGACCCCAAAGCCATTCTCATCGACCACAAGGTGCCCAACACCCCTTACGTCGCTCGGGAATTCACCAAAGCCCTACCTAGCGGCACGGAGTGACGCTAGCACGAAATCACGAATCAAGCACCGCATGGGCGGCGGCCAGGCGGGCAATGGGGACCCGAAAGGGAGAGCAGGAAACGTAGTCGAAGCCCAGTTGGTGGCACAGGGCAATGCTTGCCGGGTCTCCCCCATGCTCCCCGCAAATGCCGATCTCCAGATCGGGATGATCCTGGCGACCCAGCTTTACGGCCATTTCCATCAACTTTCCCAGTCCAAGACGATCGATGGTGGCAAAGGGGTTCTCGGGCAGGATGCCCTCCTGTAGGTAATGAATCAGGAATCCGGACTCGGCGTCATCACGGGAGATGCCGAAAACGGTCTGGGTCAGATCATTGGTGCCAAAGGAGAAAAATTCGGCAATCTCGGCCATCTCATCGGCCGTCAGCGCCGCCCGCGGTGTCTCGATCATGGTGCCGAACTTGTATTGGATCTCAACGCCCTCTTTTGCCATCACCTCTTGAGCCGTACTTTCCAGTTCCCGTTGTTGAACCTTCAACTCGTTCACGTGAGAGGTCAGGGGAATCATGACTTCCGGTTGGACGTCGATTCCTGCCTGGGCACATTTGCAGGCAGCTTCAAAGATGGCCCGAACCTGCATCTTGGTGAGCTCAGGGATCAGGATGCCCAGGCGAACGCCGCGTGTTCCCAGCATGGGGTTCACCTCCTGCAGGACCTTCACTCTCTCCAGGTAGGTGGATTTTTCGTCTATCTGGGATTGGATCGAGTCCTTTTCTCCGGGTGCCGTCAGAGTGTGGAGCTGAATCTTCAAATCCGCCAGGGCCTCAATCAACTCATCGTGGGAGGGTAAAAATTCGTGCAGCGGCGGATCCAACAGGCGGATCACGACCGGTAGCCCGTCCATGGCCTTGAACAGTCCTTCGAAGTCCTCGCGTTGCAAGGGCAGGAGGCTGTCGATGGCTTCCTTTTGTTCCGTTTTGTCCTTGGTCATGATCATCCGCTGGACGATGGGCAGGCGATGGGACTCAAAAAACATATGCTCGGTTCGGCACAACCCAATCCCCTGGGCTCCGTATTGGCGGGCCCGCTCGGCGTCACGGGGGTAATCGGCATTGGCCCAGACCTGAAGTGTGCGAATCTCGTCTGCCCACTCCAAAATCTTCAGAAGATAGGGGTTGCTGAAGTCGGGAATCTCCGTAGGCAGCTGGTCCAGGAACACTTCACCCGAAGCCCCATCCAGTGAAATCCAATCTCCTTCTTGAATCGAAAAATCACCGACCTGCATTTTCCTGGCCTCAAGGTCGATCTCCAGTTCGATCACGCCCACTACGGCGGGTGTACCAAATTGACGTGCCACCAAGGCTGCGTGACTGGTCCGGCCGCCCCGGCTGGTGAGGATACCTTTGGAGGCCAGCATTCCGTGCACATCGTCGGGCTTGGTTTCGGGCCTCACCATGATGACGTCCTTGCCCTCCTGGGTCGCCCAGCGTTCGGCCGTATCGGCGTCGAAGGCGACGATGCCCACGGCGGCTCCCGGGGAGACATTGAGACCTGTGGCAATGAGCTGGCCCTCTTTACGGGCGGCCGGGTTGAACTGAGGGTGTAAAAAGATGTCGACCTGGGAGGGCTGCACCCGCCTGACCGCCTCTTCCTTACTGATCAGTCCTTCCTTGACCATGTCCACGGCAATGCGAACCTCGGCCTGGGCGGTGCGTTTACCGTCCCGAGTCTGGAGAAGCCACAGCTTGCCTTTTTCAATGGTGAACTCCATGTCCTGCATGTTGCGGTAGTGATTCTCCAGTTGCTGCGCAATAGCCTCAAACTCGGCGTAAGCCTCCGGCATCTGCCTTTTCAGCTCATTCAACGGCTCGGTCTGACGAATTCCAGCCACTACGTCCTCACCCTGGGCATTGATCAGAAAGTCTCCCTCCATCTCCGGCTCTCCGGTAGAAGCGTTGCGAGACATGGCCACCCCCGTCGCGCAGTCGTCCCCCATGTTGCCGAAGACCATGGTTTGGATGGTCACGGCCGTCCCCAGGTCATCAGGAATGCCGGCCGCTTTGCGATAGTCGATGGCTCTCTTACCCCTCCAGGACCGAAAGACAGCCTCGGTGGCCAGTTTCAACTGCTGATAAGGATCTACGGGGAAGTCCTGACCTGTTTGAGTCTTAATAATGTCCTTGAACTGTTCCGTTGCAACGACCCAATCTTGCGCGGAAAGTTCGGCATCGCTACGGACTCCGGCACCTTCTCGCCGTTCGGTGATGACACTTTCAAATGACTCATCCGGCAGCTCCAACACCACGCTGCCAAACATCTGAACCAACCTTCGATAGGAGTCGTAGACAAAGCGCTCGTCGCCCCCTCGCTTGACCCAGGCTTGGGCCACCTCATCGTTCAAGCCGATATTGAGAACGGTGTCCATCATGCCGGGCATAGAGAACTTGGCACCCGATCGGCAAGAAACCAGCAGGGGATTGGCGGAATCGGCAAATTTCTTGCCGGTGGCCTCTTCAACGTCAGCGATGGCGGCCAGCTGTTGCTCCCACACTTCGTCGGGGAAATTATTTCCGGAAAGGTAGAGGTTACAGGCCTCTGTGGTGACGGTAAAACCGGGACAGACCGGGACCCCCATTCGGGTCATGTCAGCCAGGTTGGCACCTTTACCGCCCAGTAATCCCCGAACTTTGTCCCAGTCACCGCCCACCTTTTTCTCCGCTTCCTCCACTTGGTGAAAGAGATAGATGTAGCGGGTGCTTTCGTCCGAGGGTTTTCGAGAGGATGGCCGCTGTTGGGTGGAAGTCTTCACAACGTTATGTTCCCACCAGTTCTTCGGGTGCCACACGAGAAACGGTTCGCTTGGAAATGAATTCAGAATCGGAGGCCGTGATCCGGGCCAGAGTCTGAGCCAGTGGATAGGATTGCTCGACTTTGGCGCTGCCCACTCCTACCGGGATAAAGTTGCCTCCCTGGGCATCCCAAATGGCTTTGTTGAGCTCATAGGCACGATCCCGTGCTACTTCATAGATGGGATCGGCAAACTCGTCGTGGAATCTTCTGATTTCTCCGGAATTATCTATCGTGATCCAGGCGGACACCGCCACAGCACGGCTATTAATGGTGGCAATGGCATCCTCGAAGGCCAACGGTGTCGGGAACATGAAATGGGAACCCCGGCCGTCTCCTTGAGTCAGATAGAAACGGTCGCGCATGAACAGGTTCAAGGCTTGGGCCAGCGGCTCCACGGCCAGCAGTACCGGATCATCCTTGCCCCGGTATTCACCGCCCGTAATGACGGCCAGCTTCTCGGTAGAGGCGGCCAGCAAAATCTCGTCCAATGACCCTTGGGTCTGTGCAGGGTCCCATTTTTCGCCCGTTCTGCTCCAGATGCGTTTGATGTTGAACCTTTCAATGGCTCCCAGGAGATTTTGAATGCTCAGGGGCTCGGATTCCAGATCCAGAAAAACCCGTTTATGGTTCTCCACATCCCAGATTTCTATGACGACTCCCGTGCCGCCTGTTTTCTCAATGTGTTTCCTAAGACTGCCGTCCTTGTGGGCGCGGTTGAGGCTCCACCAGATGGGCAGATTGAAGGCGGAGGGACCGGTCTTGTCCATCGCCAGCAGCCCGATTCGACCGGCTCCCATCAGGGGGAGTTCTGCGAAACCTGGACCCTGTCCGGAGACGTTCCCGGAAAAAACCTCAAGGGGCTTGTGCCCTTCTCCTTTGCCGCCCTTCCATTCTCGATAGGCTTCCTTCAACCGATCGAACTGGCGGCGCTCCGCCTCTGGGAGTGCTCCTTCCAGGAGTTTCATGAATTCATCGGTGAGATTGGCGAGTTCTTCGGTGGTACTTCCGGCCGATGCCTCTCCTACCAGATCCTGCCCCAGCCCGTACCACTTGTAACCCAGGATCTCAGCCACCCAGACCTGGCGGAAAAAAGTACGATAGGCAAAAAGATGGATCTCGTTGTTGTCCACTCCTTTGGCGTGACTCATGAGGAGGTGACCATCATCCCCCACCTCGATGAGTTCCGAGGTGCCATGAATCAACTTCAGGGCCTTGGCTTCCTCAAGGCTGGCTTCAGCCACAGAACGAAAGTGGTTGGGTGGGCTGGTGTGGCCGACTTTGCCGCCACTGTCCGCTTTAATGTCAGAAAGGGTAAAGGAAGCGCGTTGGTTAGTGGCCTCCACCAGTCCATCCTGGTCCGGGATGGTTTCAAAACGTCCCTTTAGATTTTTCAGTTCCCGCATAGCGCATTCTTCAGCCGCTGTGGGATTCAAGTAAGGTTCGAATCTCTCATGGCTCACCATGTGGCTGATGAGTCTCGTGGCCTCCCGCTGCACGCGGGAGGTTTCCGCTCTATTCTGAGCAAAAACGTCCACCACGTCTTTTTCGCTCGGAATGCGACCCTGATCATAGGATTGATAGGCATAGGCCACCACGCGTGCCGTTCCGGGCGATGAGGAGAGGGTGCGTGCCTCCTGGAAGGAAACGGGCATCAAACCCACTCGATAATGTCCGTTTTCGCCACCTGGCGCGAAGAAAAACTCCCCGGCTGCCTGAGTGAATTCGCCAATAGCCGGCAGTCCCGATTGAGATCTTCCTATCCACACCGGGTCCACACCGCCCGACACGGCGGCGGCCGGTTCCTTGGAAAGTTGGCCCTCTCCGAATTTGCCCCGCACCGCGTAAACGCGACTCAAGCGCCACTCGTCGGCATCGGCGATCAGAGCGATCATTTCATTCACGTAGCCCGGTGCGAATTCAAAGGTCCGCACCTCGGATTTGTTGCTTTTCAGATCTTCAATGGATTCAACGATGCCCAGGAAGTCATTTCCTTCGATACGACGTCCGGAGCCCTTATCAGGATTAAAATACAGGTTGAAGAGTCCCCGATTAAAAAATCCCCAACTGGCATTGATCGCCTTGGCCACGAAGATCGGTTCAGCTCCTCGTTCCGTGTAAGGGTAATTCAGGCTGCGAAGGTTCAGTGCCGTGGCCTGGGTGTGGGGAGGAAGGCTGGAGAGTTTTTCCGCCTCGGCAGAGGCCAGCCCCATGGCTTGAGCTTCTTCCAGCGCCTTGAGTCCCGCCGCCAGGGCCGCCTGGCTTGACACGGTGAGGGAATCGGCTTGCTGAAGATCTCCGCTGTAGGTGGACAGATGCATATGAAGATCTCGACCGAACCCCTGAACGAACGCTCCTCGGAGCTGCCCTTCCTCAATTTTCCGGTCCAACAGCTCACGAGCTACATCGATGATCTGAGAGGGTAATTCTCCGGCCAGAAAACTACCTAAATCGAGAGAAATGATATCGATGTTGGATTGCTCCAAAGAACGGTCATTCATTCTATATCCTCCCTGAGAAAATCAGATCATAACATGGCGTTATAGCTCGGGCTAGTGTCGTGACTTCGTGCTAACATAGTGTCCAGCATTGCACAGCGCAGTCAGGTCGGCGCTTTCGTTGCTTTACAACAAGAACCTGTGCAGACTCCGGGCTAATGGATGGGTGAGATAGCGCAAATGAGTAACCTTCCATTGACAAAACAGGGTTATGCGGGTAGCGTTGTACTTGGGCAGATGCCCCTAAGAAGGGGCCCGAATAGGGACTGAAGATGAAAATTCTGAATATCTCCTACGCTCTCCCCAGTCAGGAAGTTTCCAATGAGAATCTGATTGAGGAGATCGTCGAAAAGAATCGAAAGAACCTCTCTCCTAAAGAATTGGAGAATGTCGAAACTCAAATGAGGAGATTCTTCAAGATGTCGGGAACCGTGACCCGCTACCACAGGGGGATTGGAGAGCGGGCGCTGGATTTTGCGGTAAAAGCTGGGAAGGCAGCCCTCAAGAAGGCGGGAGTCAAGCCGGAGGAAGTCGATCTGCTCATCTATGCCGGAGTGGCCAGAGGTTGGATGGAGCCTGCCACCGCTAACCTGTTTCAAAGTGAACTAGGACTGACATCCGCTACCTGCTTTGATGTGATGGATGCCTGCGCCAGCTGGATTCGAAGTTTGGCTATTGCCAAGACCTTTCTGGCCCAGAAGGCCTATAAATTGGTCATGATCCTGAACTGCGAGTTTATTTTCCGAGAATACGCGAACTTCGACTTCGAAAGCAGCGACGATGTGGAGAACGCTTTTTCGGCCTTTACCATCGGTGAGGCCGCAACGGCCACCCTGCTCGCTTCAAACGGTTCTGAGGATGATTCGTTCTTTTCCTTCAAGACCTGGGGAGACAAGCACGGGTTGTGCAAAATCCCTCTCCCCAATGCGGATGATTTTTCGCCTAACAATTCCTCCGATGGTCTTAAGCCCATGTCGTTTTTCACCATGCCTGGAGAATTACTTTCCTTCACGGTCAGAAAGCTGGTGAGCCATTTCAAGGAAACTCAGGCCATCGCCAGCAAAGTGCACGACATCTTCATTGGCCATGCCGTCAGTGTGACCTCTACCTCTAGAGTGGTCAAACTGCTGGGTCTCGATCCGAGCCTGGTTTTTGAAACCCACGCCCGATTTGGAAATACCGTAGCGGCATCTCTGCCGCTGGCACTGGCCGTGGCCGTGGCGGAAGGCAAGCTTGTGCGAGGTATGAGGGTGTCACTGCTGATGGGAAGTGCAGGGGTGAGCACGGCTGTAGGTTCCTTTACCTATTAGATTCTTCCTTCCGGTTATGACTCACAGATGAGCTTTTCTGTGGATCAACTCAAGCACCTCTACGATTTTCAATCCCACTACCTCAACCGCCGAGGGTATCAATATCATTACCTGGATGAAGGTAAGGGTGAGCCTCTGGTGATGCTTCACGGAAATCCCAGTTGGTCTTTCATGTATCGGGATCTGGTTCGAGCTTTTCGAGATACCCACCGTACCGTGGTGCCCGATCACATGGGCTGCGGACTTTCCGACAAGCCTCCCAGTGGGAAATATCAGTATTCGCTGGAGGAGCGGGTCGCTGATCTGGAAGCACTGATGGATGAAAGGGACATCCACTCCAACATCACCTTGATCATGCACGATTGGGGCGGTGCCATCGGAATGACCTATGCCGCCCGTCACCCCTCCAGGATTGGTAAGCTTATCGTGCTCAACACGGCGGCCTTTCTACTGCCTCCGGGAAAGTCTCTTCATTGGTCCCTTTCCTTGTGTAGAGACTCCCGGGTGGTCCAGTTCTTCATCCTGAGATTCAACGCCTTTGCGCGTATGGCCGGGTATCTGGGTTGTCGACAAGCGATGCCCAGAGAGATTCGCCGTGCTTACCGAGGTCCTTATGACTCCTGGCAGAACAGGATCGCCACCCTGCGTTTCATTCAGGACATCCCCCTCACTCCTACGGATCTTTCCTATGGGTTGCTGCAGCGAACTCAGGAAAATCTCTACCGGTTCCGAAAAACACCCATGCTGATTTGCTGGGGAGGACGGGATTTCATCTTCGACGACGATTTTCTCAGGGAATGGATCAGGCGTTTTCCCAAGGCCCAGGTCCATCGGTTTCCAGAGGCAGGGCACTATGTTTTGGAAGAATCATCCTCGACTATCGTACCGCTGATTCGGGATTTTCTGGCAGCCCACTCATGAGCAACCCCACCAATATCGCCGCCCATCTTGCCATCCTGTCCACCCAGCGGCCTACCCAGCCAGCTCTTCTTTCCCGGCACGGTGTTCTCACCTTTCGTGATCTGGAGGAAAGGAGCAACTGTTGTGCGCAAGGGCTCAAGGAGATCGGAATTCAACGGGGCACTCGCACCGTGTTGATGGTCACTCCAGGTGTCGAGTTTCTGGTTTTGACCTTTGCCCTCATCAAAATGAATGCGGTGCTTGTCTTGGTGGATCCCGGCATGGGATGGCAGAACCTCAAGAAGTGTTTGGAGCAGTCCAAGCCTGAAGCCTTTGTGGGTACCCCATTGGCCCAGATGGCCCGCATCTTTTTTGGGTGGGGCCGGGGCAGCGTGAAGACCGTTGTTACCGTGGGCGGATTCCGACCCTGCAGCGGGTATTCCTTCGCTCAGGTGATGCGTCGGGGTGCTAGCGGCAGTACATTCGCTGCTGAGGTTTCAGAGAGTGATGATCTGGCTGCTATTGTGTTTACCTCAGGCAGCACCGGCAGACCGAAAGGAGTCGTTTATACCCATGGGATGTTCTCCTCCCAGGCGGCCCTTATGCGAGATTCCTTCCAGATCGAAGCCGGTGAGGTGGACCTGGCTACTTTTCCGCTCTTTGCCCTTTTCGATCCAGCGCTACAGATGACCACAGTTTTTCCTGAGATGGATTTTACCCGGCCAGGTGAAGTCGATCCCTTGAAGATCATTAATCCAATCCAGGAATATAAAGTCACCCATATGTTTGGGTCCCCGGCCTTACTGGACCGAGTGTCCCGCTACGGGGAAGGGCGGGGAATCAAGCTCCCTACACTAAGGCGCGTTCTCTCGGCCGGGGCACCGGTGCCGTCCAGGGTTCTCAAGCGCTTTGCTACGTTACTGACTCCGGATGCGGAAATTCACACACCCTATGGAGCTACGGAGGCGTTGCCGGTGTGCTCGATCACTGCTCGTGAGTTATCCAGCCAGATCGACAACCGACCCGGTCGAGGGGTTTGTGTCGGGCCTCCCCTTGCAGGAATCCATTTGGCGGTCATTAGAATCGATGACGGGCCGATCCCTCTCTGGTCGGAGGACCTTCGAGTGGCTGCGGGTGAAATCGGGGAATTGGTGGTGTGGGGCCCGAATGTCTCCACCGACTATTTCGGCATGCCGGAGGCCAATAACCTGGCCAAAATCAAAAGCTCCGAAGGAATTCGCCATCGGATGGGGGACCTGGGCTATAGGGACGAGGAGGGCCGAGTCTGGTTCTGCGGCCGCAAGTCCCAGCGGGTCATTACTTCCCAGGGACCACTGTTTACGGTGGCTTGTGAAGGTATTTTCAATGAACACCCCAGGGTTTTCCGAAGCGCCCTGGTGGGGCTGGGAGAGCCGCCTGAACAAAAACCCGTGCTGTGTGTGGAATTAGAGGATGCTGAGAAGAGAATGGCCAAAGGATCACCACAGCTCAGGCAGGAGATTTTGGATCTGGGGGCTCACCATGCCCAGACCCAGCAAATCCGGACACTTCTGTTTCATCCCTCCTTCCCGGTTGATGTGAGGCACAACGCCAAAATATTTCGCGAGCAACTGGCTCGTTGGGCTAGCAAGAAGGTCTCATGAAAGCACTGGTGACGGGTGGAGGCGGCTTCCTGGGGGGAGTCATTGTGCAGCAATTACTCGAGGAGGGCTACGCGGTGCGGAGTTTTTCGCGGGGAAGCTACCCTCTGCTTGAAGCCCTGGGTGTGGAGATCTCTCGAGGAGATCTGGCTGAGGAAGAAGCCGTCCGGAAAGCTTGCCAGGATTGTGAGATTGTTTTTCATGTCGCG
>Ga0066376_10004075_pt1 | contig 12815 bp, 10 predicted proteins | sample Knorr_S15_td_Bot_FD_77009 | JGI IMG/M metagenome (GOLD analysis project Ga0066376, IMG submission 77009) | Marine microbial communities from Southern Atlantic Ocean transect - Knorr_S15_td_Bottom_ad_5009_LV_A | ecosystem: Environmental > Aquatic > Marine > Oceanic | place: Southern Atlantic... | reverse complement strand
GATTACTTCGTGGGTACCTCTGGTTGATGCGACAGAAAAAAACGGGACGTTATGTATATATCCGCGACTACATACCGGACCTGTCCGGCGCCATGTTAAATGCCCCTATGGATGGACGATTTCAGAAGATGAAAGGCCCGCAGGTGAGCCCGTCATCGTGCCGGCTCAAAAAGGAGATGTCATCCTGATCCATGGCCGGACGCCGCACGGTTCTGTTCCGAACTGGTCGGATCATGTGCGCTGGAGCCTGGATTTAAGATGGCATGATGCGCGTAAACCGGGTGGACGTCCCTTGCCGGGCATGCTTGTTCGCAGCACTGATCAGCCTATAACATGCTATGAAGACTGGATACAGGCCTGGCAAGACGCCCAGGCAGATCCGACACCGAGGAAGATGTATCGTTGGATATAGGCCTCTTGTTTTACCGGTGGAGTTACACCGATCTCAGACCGTGGAACTCAAACCCGGCTTACCTCACATAAACCCGACTTGAATGGCGGATATCCGGATATCGGATCGAGATCCTGACCATCTGTCAGTGCATTGGCATCGGCGTCTCTCCAGCCATGATACAGGTGAATCACACCGCCCGGCAAACGATCCGTCACATCCGCTTTGACCTGGATACATCCCCTCTCAGAGGTTACCTGGACGAGGTTGCCGTGTTGGATGCCTCTGGCATCGGCGTCTTTTGGGCTGATTTGAACCACCGGTTCGGGTAATATCTTACGCAGGTTGTCGATCTGTCTGAACTGTGAGTGGGTATACGCCTTGGAACGTCCGCCTGATGTGAAGACCAGCGGGTATGTATCGAAAAGCTCAGGCGTACTTATCGGACTCTCTGCCGGCTCACGGTAAACCGGTAATGGATCGAAGCCATGCGCTTTCAGTATGGATGAACAGATTTCAACTTTGCCGGAAGGGGTGTTGAAACCTTTATGCTCATATGATTTTGGGACACGTTGCGCAACGGGGATCCGGATACCGGCAGGATGTTGACGTAGCTGATCTGCCGTTAACTCTGCCGATTTCAACCGATCGTTGATATAGGTGTCGAAATCTCCATTCCAGACTTGATCTCCTAACCCCAATTTCTTTCCCAATTCAAGTATGAATTTCCAATCGGGCCAAGCTTCTCCCATGGGTTCTACAACCGGCTGCCGTAACTGCACAAACCCACCAGGGCGGGTAACCAGAGAAGATCGCTCAAACCAGGTCGCGGCGGGTAAAATGACCTGCGCTTCGTCGGTTGTGACGGTCTCGAAGTAATCAATTACGGAAAAGAAATCGAGTTTTCGGATAGCGGCCTTAACCCGTCCGGTATTGGGCCATATCATGAGATTCATACCCACACCGATGATGGCTTTGATCGGATATGGTTTTTCAGTGAGTATCTGGTCTATGAGAGCGTTGGCCTGTCCTTCCTGGTACATGTCGGCCCAGACAGGAAAAGTCTGTTCACCAGCACGCGGTTTGAGCTGGGCTTTTTTTTCGTGAAAAAGGGAGACATCCTTCATGGGGACCATCGGGTCCGGCAGCATGTTGCCACCCGGAATGTCCAGATTTCCGGCTAGCGCAGGCAATAAGGTGATCGCCCGGTGGTTCTGCACCCCGTTCGTGGTATGCGTAGTTGCACAAGGACTGGTTTGGAGCTTAGCCGGTTTTGAGGTGGCATACAGGCGTGCTGCTGCGATGATCTGTTGGACAGGTACACCGGTAATTTCGGCAACCCGCGTGGGAGGATATTGTGCTGCAAGGTGACGCAGTTCGTCAAACCCGACCGTCCAGCGATTGACAAAGTCCGCATCATACAATTCTTCGTTCACCAGGATATGGATCATGCCCAAGGCCAAGGCGCCATCGGTACCGGGACGCAGTTGCAGATGTAAGGCCGCCGTCTCTGCCGCTTCGGTTCGGCGAGGATCGACAACGATACGCTGCATACCCCGGCGACAGGCTTCGAGATAATCGTGATAGAAATTGGGGGCAGCGGAATGACCCGGATTGGTAGACCACATTAAATTACATTGCGTTCCATCATAGCGGATACGGCCGGTACTGAGAAAATCCTGGTACTCCGATCCGTAATTCATAGTGGAAGCAATACTGGTTGAAGCGAAACAGAAGCTGCATTCAGTCAGATAGTGAGGAGAGCCGAAGGCATAGGTCAAACGCTGTAAAGGCGTCCACCCTTCTTTCGGATACCCGGCGAAAAAGACGACAGACTCGGGGCCGTAACGATCCCGGATCGTTATTAATTGATCCGCAATATGATCCAGGGCTTCATCCCAGGTAATACGATGAAGCCTACCGTTATCCCGGAGAAGTGGATAAAGCAGTCGGTCAGGGTGGTATTGAAATTCTGTCTGATGGCGACCGCGACGGCATAGTTGGCCCTCCACTTTGACAATGCGCCCATCACCATTGATATATGCATCGGTGGGGCAATCATAAGTGCACATATAACAGGTCGTCGGTTTGACTGTCAGATCAGTGTCTATAGGTAAGTCTTCATGTGTATCTAAGAGATTCTCAGAAGAGATGATCGAGTTCATGGTTCCCTCTATCAATACGCGCTGGTCGCTGGTTAAGCTGCCGTAAATGAGTCGTGCGCCCGAAAAAACGACGGGAACTCACGACGGATACACCTTCACCATCAACATGGTTAAATAACGTATCGCGCTGGAATATGGCGCAATGGACCGTAGAACCATCTGAAGCGACAGAGGACTCAGCCTCTATCTCTTCAGATCTTGACCGGCAGGTTCGTTGCCCCGTTCCGTGATAAAGGGAAGGAGAAGCATCCAGTAAAGACGGACTACCCGATGCTCGTGGAGGTGAGCCAGACCGATGGTCATACCCTTGTGACCTCGGTCCGGCTGGGCGCGGTAAGACCCGAAGAGGCGATCCCACCAGGGTAGGTTAAAGCCAAAATTTGTATTGGCTTCTGTAAGATTGGTAGAGTGATGAATCCGGTGCATGTCGGGGGTGACGAGAAAGAGACGTAGAAACCGATCCACGGATTCGGGCAGGCGGATATTACTGTGGTTGAACATGGCCGTACTGTTCAGCACCATCTCAAAAAGGATGACCGCCCAGGCCGGTGGACCAAGGGCAAGCACAAGGAGTATTTTTAGACCCATGGAGATCAGAATTTCCATGGTATGAAACCGTAATCCTGTCGTCACATCGATATCGGGATCAGCATGGTGGACCAGATGGAGGCGCCATAAGGGGGGCACGACATGGAAAAGAACATGTTGCCAATATACGGCCAGATCCAGAAACATGATCGTTATCAGACCGACTATCCAGGGAGAAAAGGGGATACCAACGATATGAAAGAATCCCCATCCGTTTTCCTGGGCTATCATAGCAGCGCCTGCCGCTGTCAGGGGGAGCAGGATTCGCAAGGCCAGGGCATTGAGCACGACCAAGCCCAGATTACTCGACCAGCGAAGAAGTTTGGTCGAGTTGAGTTCGCGCATCGGGGAGACCATTTCCCATACTGCCATGATCAGCAGCACACCGAGAAACAGGCTGAGGCGAAACAGAGATTCATTTTCAACTAAAACCATGTATATGCCTTCCACACGACAGGGTAGATCTGAATTCAGATAAACCTGGAGATCATATGAGTTGCCTGTTTGGACTTCATGCGTGGTATTTAAGTATTATTATACTAATAAGTATAATCGTGTCAACAGGTTATTGTAAAGGGAGACAGAGCAATAATAGAATCGCCCCAAATAGATTTGATTCCAGAAGCATCAACCTGGGTGGTATAAATAGACTTCCCTCAGTCCTTGACATCTATTCCGTGGGGTGTATATAGACAGGGGATTTGGTGAGTTGGTGAGTTGGTGAAGGATTGAAGAAGGGTGTTATGATGAAAGCAGCTGTCATGACGGCGTTGAATGCGCCGCTCGAGATTCAGCGTTTGCCGGATCCTACGCCGGGACCGACAGATGCCGTTATTGGGGTGGAAGCCTGTGGTATCTGCAGGAGTGACTGGCATACCTGGCAGGGGGATTTCAAGTGCGACTTGCCGCGTGTTATGGGACATGAGTTCGGTGGGGTCATCGAAGCGGTCGGCGCCGATGTACGGGGATTTAAAGTGGGGGATCAGGTGACCATTCCCTTTCACATGGCATGTGGACGTTGTGTCTATTGTTATACGGGGCAATCCAATATCTGTATGAAATTGGGGACAATAGGGGTTGATTTCAACGGCGGTTTTGCTCAATTTGCGCTCGTACCGGAAGCCGATGTTAATTTAGTTTCCTTACCCGAAGAAGTGGACGCGCTCAGTGCGGCTGCGATCGGTTGCCGGTTTATGACGGCGTATCACGCCATTGTGGATCAGGGTCAGGTTAAGCCTGGGGAGTGGGTGGCTGTATTCGGTATAGGCGGGGTAGGACTTTCTGCCGTCCAGATCGCTACGGTTTTAGGGGCGCAGGTTATTGCCGTCGATATTAATGAGGAAAAATTGTCTCTGGCTAAGAAAGAAGGAGCCGTCGTAACGATCAACGCCGCGGAGGATAATCCCGTAAAGGCCATTAAGGATATAACCCGAGGTGGGGCGGACATGAGCATAGATGCGCTGGGATCGACGACCACAGCCAGGCCGGCCATCAAATCGCTACGAAAAGGGCGGCGTCATGTTCAAATCGGATTGACCACAAAATCAGAGACCGAAACCGGCGACATCAGCCTTCCCACAGATATCATGACGGTGAAAGAAATCCGTTTCATCGGCAGTCTGGGCTGTCCGCCGGCGAGCTATGCCGGTATGCTGACGCTCATCGCCAATGGCCGTCTTGATCCAACACGGCTTGTCACCGAAACGGTTGCTCTTGAGGAGACGAGTGACGTCTTATCTTCGATGACCGCATTCGCCACGATGGGGTTTCATATCATCACGAAATGGTAGACCTGCTCGTTGGCGAGTAGCAGGCGGCGGATGGCATAAGATGGTGCTTGAAATATAATAGATAGTCATACGTTTGTCGACATTTTGACCACTACAAAATGACTGATATCATTGGTTATTATACCAATTGTCATATGATAGACCATGTATTATTCTCTATAACTTACAGAAAATTATAATGTTATCAATCATAATTCATAATTTATAATTCAACAATTGGTATTACATGGCGTTGATGTTCGCCCACAGGAGCGGGCTCCTACCAAACCATATTAACGGGGATGATTTATATGGCTTCTATGAAAGCGGCTCTTTATACCGATATTCGTGAAATTCAGATCCAGGATGTCGACTATAAACCACCCGAACCCGGATACCTGACCCTGAACACGAGATGTACAGGGATTTGCGGTAGTGACCTGCATAATTACTTCGGCGAGTGGAAACCGGATCTCGGTGTCGCCGCAGGGCATGAGGTCTGTGGGACGGTGGCTGAGATCGGGGCGAGTGTGACCGGATTCCAAATCGGTGATCTGGTTACCATGGAATGTTTTTCTCATTGCGGCGTCTGTCTTTATTGCAGGAAAGGATTATACAATCACTGTCAGGAGCGTAAGTGGTTCGCCCACGGTTCGCACGGCGGTTTTGCGGAATACACAACCGTCCATGCGTCCAGCCTCTATCCACTTCCTGATGATATGACCTTTGAGGAGGGTTCGCTGGTAGAACCCCTGGCTGTAGCACACCGCGCTTTAGCCCAGTCAGGGGCGAGCTATCAGGACCGGGTGGCGATTATAGGCGGTGGGACGATTGGGCAACTCTGTCTGGCCGTCGCTAAGGCCATCGGTGTGAAAGAAACCCTGATTACCGTTAAATATCCGCATCAAGCCCGTCTGGCCAATGATCTCGGCGCCGATCACATCATCGACATCACTCAGGATGATGTAACAGATGCCGTTCAAGACCTTACCAGCGGATCTGGTATGGATGTCGTGATCGAGACCATAGGCGGCGCCCGGGCTTTCAACGAGGCGACCACCATTGTACGGAAGCGAGGAACGGTCGTACTGGTCGCGGGCTATTTCGAAGACCTCGAAGTTAATTTAAGCCGCATCGTATGGTCTGAAGCGATCATTACCGGGTCCAACTGTTACGGTTTCAGCCATATGCAGACCGACTTCCAGGCTGCCATCGATTTGATCATTGCCGGCCGGATCCCCTTCACCAAACTGGTTACGCATCGATATCCTCTGGAGGATATTAAAGAGGCGTTCAGGATAGCAGCGGACAAATCTTCAGGGGCGGTCAAGGTGCATGTGGTGCAGGATGAACATTGAGTTTTTGAATTAATAAAAAAAACTGTTTAGATTTCTTCTCATAAGGAGGTGTGTCATGAGCCGATCAGGACGTGCATCTGTAATGGTAGGGAAGGCGTTCGAAATGCGTGAATATCCTGTGCCTGAACCGGAGCCGGGTACGTTACTGGTTAAACAGGAACTGGCGGGCATCTGCGGTACAGATCTGCACAACTGGGAGTTTCAGCGTCTGGAGCATGATATTATCCTCGGGCATGAGAATGTCGGTGTCATTGATACATTGGGCGCAGGTGTTGAGAAGGATTATCTGGATAATCCTGTTAAGGAAGGGGATCGTATTGTTCTCTCACCCAACGTAGGATACGGGTTTGTGCCCTCCGAAGAGCAACCGTATCTGCGGGGCGGCTTCGGCGAATACATCTATCTATGGCATCCGAAGACCATATTCCTTAAAACCGACCTGCCCACCGAAGTTGCAGTACTGACCGAACCATCTGCCTGTGCGGTGCATTGCGTCACCCGGGCTAATATTCAATTCGGCGATACCGTGGTGGTTCAGGGTTCGGGGCCTATCGGCTTGCTTGTTTTGAATTGGGCTCGACTCTCCGGCGCAGGTCGTGTCATCAGTGTCGGGGGGCCGCGTGGTCGACTTGAGATGGCGGAGAAGTTCGGTGCGGATCTGACGATCAACATCGCCGATGTGCCCGACCCGGAGGAGAGAAAGCGGATCGTCCGGGAAAACACGCCTCAGAATCTGGGCGCCGATGTGGTCTTCGAATGTGCCGGGAATCCGGCGGCTATCGTCGAGGGGCTGGATTACCTCAGGCATAGCGGTACGTACGTAGAATACGGTCATTTTGTGGATTCGGGGACATTCGAATGCAATCCCAACCAGATGCTCCTGCGCAAGAACCTGCGTCTCGAAGCCGCCTGGGGGTTTGAAACGCAGCACTTTCTCCGATCTCTGAGGATGCTCGAAAAACATGCCGATCTCTTCGATGATTTTGTCAGCCACACTATTCCTCTGGATCGGGTATCGGAAGGGATAAATGCACTACATAGAGGGTATCATCTGGATGGTAAGGACGCGATTAAGATTGCGGTCAAAGCGGATATGGGGTAAGAGATTTAACCAGGAATAAATTAAATGAACAGAAACCGGAGGATCATTTCTTGCCGAAGATGACAGGTTCTAAATTCATAGCGGAGACCTTCCACGGGTATGGGGTTACCTCCGTATTTCATGTGCCCTATATTCTTGACGGCGCCCTGATGGAGATGGAAAAACTAGGGATCAAGCGGGTGAGGTGTCATTCCGAAAAGGCCGCCGCGTATATGGCGGATGGCTATGCGCGTGTTTCGCACAGGCCGGGCATCGCCATGGCGCAATCTGTGGGGGCGGCCAACCTGGCTGCGGGACTTCAGGACGCCTACCTGGCGGTGTCGCCCGTGATTGCCATGACGGGTCGATGGACGCCGATGTATCTGTATCGTCACGCCTATCAGGAAATCGACCACCGACCCCTTTATGACCCGGTAACCAAATTCAACGCGTATGTCGATACGGTCGAGGATCTGCCTCTTTTACTCCGCCAGGCGTTTCGAGAGGCTACTTCAGGGGCACCGGGACCGGTCCATCTGGATTGCATGGGATTTGCCGGCGAAGGCGCAGCGGCTGAAGCCGACCTTGAGGTGATCGTCGAAGAGCCCTTTACGTGTTATCCCGCCTTTCGGCCCGAACCGGAAGGAAATCGCGTGCGGGAAGCCGCCGCGCTGATCGCTAAGGCAGAACGGCCTGTTCTGGTTGCCGGCGGCGGTGTGACGGCCTCGGGAGCGCAGGCGGAGGTGGTCAAATTGGCGGAGATGCTATCCATCCCTGTTGCCACTTCGCTCAACAGCAAAGGGGCGATCCCTGAAGATCATCCTCTCTCAGCAGGTGTCGTGGGCGCTTATTCCAGAAAATGTGCCAATGAGATCGTGACGGAGGCGGATCTGGTGGTATATATCGGCAGTCATACAGGCGGGCAGGTGACCCAGTTCTGGCAGGTGCCGAAACCGGGCGCCCGAACCATACAGATTAATATCGACCCTACAGAAATAGGACGAAATTATCCGACCGAGGTGGGTCTGCTTGGCGATGCGAAAGTCACTATGCAACGACTGATCGATGTCCTTGAACCAAAAGCGCCGAACGTGGTATGGACAGGACGTGTGCAGGCATTGGTCAAAAGCTGGCGAGAGGCGTTCGAACCGTTGTTACAATCCGATGCGGTCCCTATTCGCCCTGAACGACTCTGCCGGGAAATAGAGCATATGCTGCCCTCCGACGCGGTCATCGTCTCGGACACGGGACATGCAGGTATGTGGACGGGGGCCATGATCGAGCTGACGCAACCCGGTCAGACCTACCTGCGCTGCGCCGGTTCTCTGGGCTGGGGGTTTCCGGCTGCGATGGGCGCCAAGTGCGCTGCACCGGACAAACCGGTGATTTGTTTCACGGGCGACGGCGGGTTCTGGTACCATCTCAGTGAGTTGGAAACGGCAGCTCGATTCGGTATCAATACGGTGACGGTGGTGAATAACAATCGATCCTTCAACCAATGTAAGGATGGGTTTGACAAGGTCTATCAGAATCAGGATTCGGGTAGCCCGGATGATTTATGGGTTTTTGAGGATGTGAATTTCGCCGAGGTCGCCCGGTCTATGGGCTGCCTTGGAATTCGTGTAGAAAACCCGTCGGATATTTCCAGCGCATTGGAACAGGCCATAGAAGCGAACAGGCCTGTGGTGGTGGATGTGGTGAGTGACATTGAAGCGATGGCGCCTGTAGCGTTTGTGCCTGAGTGAAATCTTAGGCCGTTTGCAGGTTGGTTTACTATACTAGACATTAAGGAGATCGGATTCATGGCTGTATTTCAAGGCATATTTCCAGCAGTTATTACCCCGATGACATCGGATGGCCGATTCAATGAGGCCGCGTTTCGGGACGTTATTGAATTTAACATACAGGCGGGGGTGCATGGGTTCTGGGTGGCCGGGGGTACGGGTGAAAGTATCCTTCTGGATGATGATGAAAACCACCGTATTGCAGAGGTTGTGGCAGACCAGTCTAAGGGGCGTGTGAAGAACATTATGCATGTGGGAGCAGCCACTACAGCACGGGCGGCCGGGCTGGCTGAACATGCAGCAAAGGCCGGGGTAGAAGCTATTTGTTGTGTCCCTCCTTTTTTCTACCAGCGGCCGGACCATGAGATTGCAGAGCATTATCGCGTGGTAGGTGCGGCGGCGGATCTGCCTCTGTTTGTATATAATTTACCGGGATCAACCGGTGTGGACATTTCACCCGAATTAATGCAGATGATTCAGGATAAGGTGCCCCAATTAGCTGGCTTGAAGCATTCATCCCAGGTGTTTTCTAACGTGCGGATTTTTGCAAAAATGGGGTTGTGCTGCTTGATCGGTAACAATCAGTTGATGTTACCTGCGATGACCTATGGCGCTACCGGCTGTGTCGATGGCCCCCCGATTCTGGCTCCGGAACGGTGGGTAGCGATCTGGCAAGCCTATCAGGATGGGGATATCAAACGTGCAGAAGCGGCGCAGGACGAGGCGAGTAATGTGATTGAAGTCCTTCGCGCCTGCGGAGGGGGATTCCACGCTACAATGAAATTCGCGGTCAGCGAGCGATTAGGGATTGACTGCGGAGATCCACGACCGCCAGGATTACCTCTCACAGAGGAACAGCGGACAGCGATAAGTAAAGCGCTAGAGACGTTGGGATTGAGATAAATAAGTGGCCAGGGGACGAGGTATATCCTCCGTTCTCTATCTCCGTCCAGCCTCTTTAAAAATGTCGATGAAGAAAATACGATAAGGCTGAGGGGAATTCAGTGGCTTTGGCGCAACAGCATGAAACATCCCGGCATGGATGTATACCATACTGCCAGGTGGCATCTCGAGTTGTTTCGCCCTGAGCTCCCGACCAGCCTGGTCGTTGAAATCACCGGCCAGCAGGCGTGCGGGTGTAACATCCTTTGTTGGCGAGACCAGATGACTGCCCCGGATGACAGTAAGGTTCTTATCTCCTCGGGTATATCCATTGGGATAGTATAAAACCTGTATATAATATTTTTCTCTTTCTGACAGATTGACTGAGTTTTCCTTTGTCTAATCCCCGGCTACTTTTTGTAAGAAAGGATTTGAAGGTAAATAAAGCTACCATACTTTTCCAGGCATAACAAGCCTTTATCATACTTCTCATTTTTCGCCTTATGTATATGTATTTATTATGCAACGTTTCCATATTTATTCAAGCCAGACAATTAGACGAATTGAGGAGACTGTATCATGCAGATTGGGACCGGAAAGAATACCTATGAATGGATAGACTACTGGGCACAATATCCGGATATGGAAAGCGCCCGGACCGGGTGGGTGCATCCCGGAATGATTGTGACAGGCGATGGGGACATCATGACTACACACCCGGGCGAACCAGCGGTGTTGACCTATGACCGGTCGGGCCAATTTAAAGGAAGCTGGCGAGTGGAGGCGGCCGAAATCCATGATATCACACTGGTGGAAGAGGATGGTATCGAGTATCTGTGGCTGACGGATAACGGATCGAAAAGGCAGCCAGAACTTGGATATGATTATCCACCTGAGAGCCCTATCACATCAGGGCAGGTCTTTAAAACCACCATGGAAGGCCAGGTCATTATGCGGCTCACCCTGCCGGATCTCCCTGATTACAAGGGGCGTCGGTGCGCCCCCACAGAGACGGCGGTGAATGAAGTGTGTCATGGTGGTAATGGGGATATCTGGGTAGCGGACGGCTATGGAGAACATTATGTCCATCGGTATGATAAGGACGGACATTATCTGGGCAGCATTAACGGGACAGATGGGGCGGGGAAGTTCAATCAGCCGCATGGCATATTTGTCGACACCCGGAAATCATCTCCTGAAATATACGTGGCAGACCGGGCGAATGGACGTATCCAGGTATTTGACACAGAGGGGCGATTCAAGCGGATGTTCGGCGAGGATTTCCTGACCCTGCCGAGTACCATGGATGCCCATGGAGACCAGCTCATTATCGGGCAGCTCTACGCCAGATTGACTGTGGTCGATATCGACGATAACCTGGTCTGTCACCTGGGAGCGAACGATGAGGTCACCCGGGTTGTAGGATGGCCCAATAACAAGAATGACGAGGGCAATGTCGTGCCGACCAGCCTGCTGGAACCAGGTAAGTTCAACAGCCCGCATGGCATGGCGGTAGATAGTGAGGGGAATATTTATGTGGCTGAGTGGCTTATCGGCGGGCGGATGATCAAGTTGGTAAAAGTGACCTGACAGCGTCATTTTTTCGGCATCTGTCTTATATTACCCAGCATAGACCCGGTGACGACCAGAATGGCCCCCAGAATACTCGTGGAGTTGAGTCGCTCCGGCTCCAGAAGATCCGGTATCAGAGGGGCGCAGACCGCCATGGCCGCAACCGTCATCAGGGGAACGATGGCAAGCAGCATACTGACCCGGTTGATTTCAAGATGTTTCATGCCTTCAACGAGCGTCACAAAGGCAATCAGAGAGATGACGGCAGAGCCATTGAGCAGGATGAACTGCGCCGTATTCTGTAATAGCAGCTTCTCAAAATGGACGAACGGAAGCATCAGAATGGAACCGGTCAGATAAATGAGGAACAAAATGACATCAGTAGGCAGGATCTGCAGCAGTTGTTTTTGCGTCAGGGTATAGGTCGACATGGCCACGGCGGCTGTGATTACCCAGAGGATACCAGGGATCATGGCACTGTCTCCGGTCCATAGTTCCGCCAGTTGCTCATTAAAAAACAGGACGATTCCAGCCATCAGAATAGCAAGTCCGATGGCCTGCAGTCCGGCCAGACGTTCATGGAAAAAGAGTATCCCACCGCCCAGGATAAACAGAAGAGAAATCTGATTGACCACCTGGGCGGCGCTCGGGGATATATATCCGAGGCCAAAGGGATATAACACATACGCGCTGCTGAAACTAATGACCGCGGCCGTAAAGAGTAACCAGTACCAACCACGCAACCGACGGATAAGCCCCCAATTCCCCCGTTTTCCCACCACCACAGCCGTAATGCCAGTTGCAACGATAAAGCGGTACCAGGTCATGGTATAGGCATCCAGGCTGATCAACATGATTTTAAGGATAAGCGGCAATATCCCCCAGACGATGATTGTGAATAGCATCATTGTGAGGCCGAAGCCCCATCGACCGGTTGTGGTATGTCTTTTCATATGGGTATTGGTGTCAGGAGGAGAAAGGTTTTCATGCGGATAATCAGGATTCTGGATGATAATATCCGTAGTATAGCGTGGGGAGGGTTAATGTCAATGGGTAACCTGAAGTTATTTTCGGCGGTTAAATGGTAGGCAACCGATTACGAACGTTATTCATTTTATTCCAGGATGTGTATGATTAGACTGGCGTAGTTATATCTATAGAGGACTGGATAGAGACGGGCCATGTTTTTACACTTTTTCCGGGAGGCAATGATTATGAATTTCTG
>Ga0066376_10004073_pt1 | contig 12828 bp, 10 predicted proteins | sample Knorr_S15_td_Bot_FD_77009 | JGI IMG/M metagenome (GOLD analysis project Ga0066376, IMG submission 77009) | Marine microbial communities from Southern Atlantic Ocean transect - Knorr_S15_td_Bottom_ad_5009_LV_A | ecosystem: Environmental > Aquatic > Marine > Oceanic | place: Southern Atlantic... | reverse complement strand
GTGGCCTGAATCCGGACCTGGCTGCCAATCTCCCGGGGATGCACGGAGACGGACACTTGCGTCGCAATCTGGTCGTCGTAAACCAACCGCTCGTAGAGTCGTGAAGTTTTCCCCGAAGCCAGAACATTTCCGGCCAAGCGCAAATAATCGGCATCAGCCGTACCCCACTCGGGAACGTTCCAGACCTTGTAAATGCGAGCCTGGGGAACATGATCCTGCATGATTTGGCGTTTACTCCCGGTCATCTTGGCCACCCAAACCTTTTGGCGAGCCACCGGCGGACCGGAAGGGATATTCCCAAAGTACTCTTGGACCTTTTGATGGACGGTTTGCACGTCAATGTCCCCGGCAATCGCGATCACCGCATTGGCGGCACCGTAGTAGCTTCGGAACCACTCATGGACATCTTCCATCCGTGCCGAATTGAGATCCTCCATGGAACCAATCACGGTCCACGAATAAGGATGGCCAGCAGGATAGGTGTTTTTGGCAATCCATTGGCGGGCCATGCCGTAGGGCCGGTTCTCACCCTGACGTTTTTCGTTTTGAACCACTCCCCTTTGCTCCTCCAGCTTCTCCTCGGTGATGGCCCCCAGCATATGTCCCATGCGATCCGACTCCATCCACAGGACAAGATCCAGCGCCGAGGTCGGAACATTCTGGAAATAATTGGTGCGGTCGTTGCTGGTGGTTCCATTCAGGTCGGTAGCTCCCACCCGTTCCAATGCCTCAAAGTAATCCTTGTCGAAGTGTTCACTTCCGTTGAACATGAGATGTTCAAACAGGTGGGCGAAGCCGCTTCTGCCCGGATTCTCGTTCTTGGAGCCGACGTGATACCAGACATTGACGGCCACGATGGGCACCTTGTGATCCTCGTGAATGATCAGTGTCAGTCCATTGTCGAGCACAAACTTTTGATACGGTAAATCGATCTCCTCGACCATCTCTTCCAGACCCGTGGAGGCGGCAAGGAGCAGCGTGGGCAAGCAGAACAAGCTGAAAAGAAACCCGGTTATCGTTTGCGATTTCATTCTCTTCTCCCTTTCCGAACAATGCTAAGAGTGTAGGCGAGGAAAGGCAATCAAAATCCATCGTCCTCCTATTCTTGACGCCAGTATCCTATACAGATTACTGACGACGGTAATACCATGACCGAGTAAAGGAGACCCCCATGAAATTATCCCTGGTACCCCTATTGGCAATCCTCACTCTTGCCTTCGGTGTATTCCTCACGGCTAAAGCCAGGAAGGACCGGTCGATCAGCGGGGCGGAAGCGCGCAGTGTTTATTTCCTGGTTCTGATATTTGCGGTCTGGACAGTCATTCTCATAGCACTGGGGATCGGTGGAATCCACGTCGCGCTCATGGATCGGATCCCCTTATTGTGGCAGTCCGGTATTCCGGTCACGATGCTTTTCATCAACTTTATCCTGTCCAGAAATCTGCGGCGTGCCCTGCACGGTATCGCATCCAGCACTCCGCAACATTGGCTGGTCTTTTTTCAAGCTCTCCGTATTGGGGCACTGGGAGGAGTGCTCAAGGGCATACAAGGACAGATCACCTCCAGTTATGTCTTGTGGATCGGCATACCCGATTTCCTGTTTGGAGTCTCCGCCATCCTGGTGGGGTGGTTTCTCCTCCGCAAAGCCGTTAGCCAGGGCTTTCTGCTGGTCTGGGGTCTGATCGGAGCCTCCCTCATCCTTCTGCCCACGTTTCCCCTGATGAACTACTGGATGAACGAACCTGGATTTGTCTTTATCTTTGAGTTTCCGATGGTGCTGGCACCCGGCATCGTGGTCCCCATGATGATCTTTTTCAATCTTCTTTTGGCATGGGGAACTTTCCAATCCACGGAAGGTCGAGTACCATTGCAACCCATCGGGTAATCGGCTACCTTTTACCAACAGTTCAGTAGGGACTCCTTATGAAACGATCAGTTTTGCTTTTCTTGGCCCTCTGCTTGCCGATTCTTTGGTTTAGCACCCATCCTTTACCCGCCCAGCAGCCCAACTTCGAGCGAGTGGAAATCGAGACCATTCAGGTCAGCGACGGTATCTATATGCTCATGGGGGAGGGGGGCAACATCGGTGTTTCTGCCGGAGAGGACACCGTCTTTCTGATCGACGATCAGTACGCTCCCCTAACGGAAAAGATCAAGAGGGCGGTGGCCGCCATCAGCCCCAAGCCCATCCAGTTTGTGCTCAATACCCACTGGCATAGGGATCACACAGGGGGAAACGAAAACCTGGGTGACGCCGGCGTCATCATTATCGCTCACGAAAACGTCCGTGCCCGCATGAGTGTGGAACAGTTCTTGGAATTTTTTGGCAGTCGTGTGCCTCCCTCTCCAAAAGCCGCCCTCCCTATGGCGACCTTCAATGATGCCGTCACCTTCCACATCAACGGTCAAGAGATCCACATCTTCCACATGCCCCCAGCCCACACCGACGGCGACTCCGTGATTCACTTCCGTCAGTCCAACGTGGTCCACACGGGAGATCTCTTCACCTACGGCCAGTTTCCCTTTATCGACATAGCCAGCGGTGGGTCCGTGGAGGGGCTGATCACGTCAGCCGACCGTCTCTTGGAACTCGTGAACGCCAACACCAAAATCATTCCGGGACACGGCCCTCTGTCGGATCGATCGCGGCTGCAGGAATTTCGGGACATGCTGGTAACGATCCGGGACCGGATCAAGCCAATGATCGAGGCCGACAAGACACTTGAAGAGATCCTTGCCACTCAGCCCACCCGGGAGTTCAACCAGCAGTGGGGCCAGCGCTTTCTTAATCCCGATCAGTTTACACGGCTCGTCTACACCAGTCTCAATAGCAACGGGAGGTAGACCTCATCCGTACATTCACCATTTAGATCCTACCCTGGAACATTTAGAATGAGGTGTATTCCTGGAAAGGGAGCGAGCATCCTGAATTCATCACGGAGGTACGAATGTCCAGAAGTCTGAGGGTTATTGTGTTGGCGGCGTTCTTCATGGGGATGACGACCTGGGCGACCCTGGCCCAGACTCCTACGCGAACGAAGATCGATGTCTCCAAACTGGGGCCTCAGGTCGGCGAGCGAGTACCCGACTTCAGCCTGCAGGATCAGAATGGAAAGACCCGGACCCTGCCGTCCATTATGGGGCCGAAGGGAGCCATGCTCGTCTTTGTGAGATCGGCGGATTGGTGACCCTACTGCAGAACGCAGCTGGTCGAGCTGCAGGGCAGGATCGATGAGATTCGCGCCCAGGGACTGGAACTGGTAAGCATCAGCTACGACTCGCCGGAGCAGCTGGCCAAATTCGCCCAGGAGCAGGGGATCACCTTCACCATGCTCTCGGACGTCGGCTCGGCGACCATCAAACGGTATGGCATTTTAAACACGGTTAGCGCAGAAGCCCTCGGTCCCAATGGGGACGACCCGGAGGTCCTGGCCGACTTCCCGGTGTATGTGTCGGTGACCAGCCCGAATGAGCGGTTCGTGGGAATCGCCTATCCCGGTACATTCATGCTTGACCCTGAGGGCGTGGTCACGGACCGGTTCTTCGAGGACTTCTACCAGGAAAGAAACACGGCCTCCAACATCCTGATAAAGGTGGGCGCAGGAGGCCCTTCCGTTCAGGGAACCGAGATCTCGACAAGCCATATCCAGATCAAGACCTATTCCAGTGATTCGGTGATCGCTCGAGGTGAGCTCTTCTCTTTGGCCGTTGAAATCACACCTCAGGCCAACATGCACGTCTATGCCCCGGGTGCTGAAGGCTATCGTGTCATCACCCTTCAAATCGAGCCGCAACGCTTCGTTCGGCTACTCCCCTTACAGCACCCTGCTTCCGAAATCTACTACTTCGAATCGCTGGACGAGCGTGTACCTGTTTATCAGAAGCCGTTCACCTTGTTGCAAGAAGTGGTTACCGAAACCCTCCGGGAGGAGCGGGAGGAATTCGAGGAAATGGGAACGCTGACATTCACGGGCTCGCTCGAGTATCAGGCCTGCGACGAGAAGCTTTGCTACAATCCGGTGTCGGTTCCCCTCTCCTGGACCGTAGGGATCAAGCCCTTCGTTGCCCGCCAGCGCCGCCCTTAGCCTTTGTAGCGTCCGCTACAAAGGCCGGTCGCTAGGTGGGCTGGAGTGAGAGTTGGTTTCTGGGATCACTGCCCTGGGAAATCGGCTTTTGAGGCCTGTTGGAGATACCTTTGGGCGACCCGCTCGGTAATCAGCTTCTCTTTCCTTAACTGAGCAACGGTCGCCTCGACACAGGCTTGGTATTTGCTGCGACTGAACGCTTCCCCGTGCTGTAACAGGCCCAGTCGATGCCAGGCTTCATCCACACTTTCCCTTTGGTCAAGGTATCGGTTCAAATTCATATCCACGAAAGCCCCCTGCCCATCCAGGGGCTCAAGACCTTCGCCGTCAAAGGCGGAAAAACCGGTATACCCTCCACCTTCTTTTCCCCTGCTTGGGGGATAGGGGTAATAGAGGCCCAGAGGACAAGCCACCTCGGGTAGGGCGATAGCTTCATTTTCATTCACCCCGTCACCATCCACGTCGCCCAACTCTAACCACCCGGATTTGCTGGGAGGAGGAGCGATGTCCTTTTCCACCCAGTTGTCCAGAAGATCAATCAGGCCGTCCATGAGTCCCGACAAATCCAGAAGGACCGTGTCGCCTTCTCCCGAGCGATGCCCCCCAGCCATGTGGCTCACTCCCTGCACCTCATAGATCCGCATCTTGTTCCCCAGACCTTTGTCTCTGAGGATCTTGGCTGTCAGTCTTTTGTTGAGCAGATAACCGCGAGACATCCAGGGCGGAAGAGTCGGCATATTATGTCGGGCCGTGTAGAGCTGGTGGGCAGTTTCAAGGGTCTTGACGAATTGCCGGCGAGTCTCATCGGTGAGCAAAAGCGTATCTTGACCATCCTCCATTAAAACAGGGAGGTATCTTCCGCCCCCGGAGTCACTGTTGATGAATCCATCAATAATGGTTTCTCCGTTTTCATCCAGGTTAAGACCCGATACATAGTTGATCACCCGTGCATTCATGGCACCGGCAGAATGGCCGAACCAGTAGGTGCGCAAAGGCTTCTCCCCTAAACGATCCTCCAAAAGATTTTCCGACAATCGAATCATGTCCAGGAGCAAGCCGGTATGGATGTTGAGATTTCGCCCTTGCACAATCGACCCATCATCCAGAACGACCGCGTAGTCTCCCGGGCCCGAACCCGGATCCCCACTGGCGGCGCCGGCATTTCTTCGGGTCTTGGCAACGGCATAGCCATTATCCAGCATCACCCTTTCATAGCCAGTGAGATCCCCCAGAGGGTCGGCCGGATCGAGGTTTTTGTTCCAGGCTTTGAGTGTTCCTCCGAAAAAAGATCCACTTCGACCATGGACGGTTACAAACAGCTTTTGATTCCAGAGAGTCCCGGCTTCCGGGTACACCAGGGTCACGGCCGTACCCTTGGAAGCCTCGTATCTGAGTATTCCATGGAAACGTCGATAATCATTCCCCGACTGGGTTAAGGCGAACTCAGGGTGAGCAGTGAAGTGGTTGCCTCTGGGGCCCTCTTTGACCACCCAGCCTTCGAGGGTTCCACTGACCCCCACATCCAGCCGCCGATAGCGGCGACCGGAGTCGGTCAAAGCAACTTCCTCAATGAGGACATCCTCCTGCCCGATGGATTTCCCATGGACGTCTCTTTTGGGAGCCATAAAATCTGTGCCGGAAGAGGTAATGGGCGGCGAAGTTTCTCCCCACAAGGCATTGGCGCCAATGAGTGAGAAAGTAAGTGTCACAATCAAAAGTGTTTGCGGATTAAATTTCATCGTCATCGAAAACCTCCAACTAGCGACGGGACCGTCTTCGGTCCACGGATAACGCTCCGGCTCCACCAAAAACGAGCACGAGGAGCCCAGCGACATACAACAGAGGCACTTCGTAGCCAGGCATTCCAAACGTCGGACCTGTTTCCGTCATGCCGGTAATGTGCATGAAGTTAAATCCTTGAGGGAGATGGACGGTAAAGATAGCCACCAGCATGTTGAGGGTCAGCAGGCTACCAAAGATCACCACAAAGGCACCCGCTATGAGAGCCAAACCTCCCACAAACTCGAGGGCCCCTACAGCCCATGCCATGAGACCGGGTTGCGGGACTCCGATCGTTTGCAACATGCCTACGAAAGCTTCACGCTCCCCAGGCAGGAAAAGCTTTGGAAAGCCGTGATAGACAAAGCCAAATCCTAGAATAAAACGCGGGAACAGGGGTGCTATGTTCTTCATTGAGGACCTCCTTGCAAGGAAAATCGTTTAAAGGATAGGTCCCCAAGGGGCGAAAGGCAATGAAATTCCTGATCTGATGTGAGCTTCAGTCTGGGTATCGGTCAGGCAATCGTTCGCTTCGGTATACCGTCCACCCCATGGGATCCTCAACTGACGGATCTTCGATCAGCAGTTCAAACACGATTTCGGGCGCTTGAGAATGGGTGACCTCAACGATCCGCGTTGAGTAGCGAGTGGCTTCTCTCCCTGATGTGTACTCTCCTTGATCATTGCGAGTGAGTCCACCTACTGTGACCAAAACGTTTCCGGTGACCGGCAAGAGGTCGGCCTCTGAAACAAAAGAAGAGAAGAAGGCGCCGGGACCTCCGTAGAACCAAACCTGTTCGTCGGTGCTGAATTCGAGGATAGCCGCCAGCGGGACCGCCGGGTTTGGGTTGGGGCTGACCCTCGGGCCTGAGACAAAGCTCGGTGGCCTGGAATCCCCGCAGGAGCTTGTGACCAGGCATCCGAGCAGCAAGAAAACGGGCGAACATCGGCTATTTTCAGACATGAACCCTCCCTCTACAGTTCGCGGTCGGTCACTGTGCGATGCAGTTGCTTTTCATGCTAAATCTTGAGGCGTAATGAAAGCAATGAAAAATGGCCTCTATGTTAGCTGGAGGCACAATTGGGGGACAGAGGGGATGGGAAAAAGGGAAAAGAGACGAGGGACAGGCCCCTCGGGACATATCCCTAGTCTCTGTACTGCTAGTAAGAAACGATCCAGAAATCAGGTATCTGTTGTGGAAAGCGGCTTTGTACCTTCGCCCCCACCCCTCGGGCTTCCTCTCGAGTATCAAACGGACCAACGCGCACCCGGTAGAAACGAGCGGATCCTGGAGGAACTTCGGTTTCAACGACATAGGCGGCAAAACCAGCGGCTTGTCACGTAGCCCGCAATCCTTCAGCTCTTTGGCGAGTCTGGAAGGCCGCGATCTGAATGGCAAGACCGACGGCCCTGGGGCTTGGAAAACCAGGCTGGTCAGTGGGTGGAGGCTCAGTAGGTGGTCGTGCCTCAGGGGGTGGTGGCGACGGCTGGGCATCGGGCGAGATGCGTTCACCCTGGTTGATTGCAGCTGGAGCCAGCTCGTTGATGGGTCCCCTGCTCTCGGGTTCCGGGAGTGAAGGTGGTCTCTGTACCATTCCCGGGATGTCTACCGCTGTCAATGTGATGTCCAAAATTATTTCATCTGCGCTGGTTCTCAGAGGTACCCACCTGAAGTTGGTTTCGAATCCGGCTAAGGAAGCTTCGACCTGGTAGCTTCCCAACAGCAAGCCGGGCACCCTGTAATGGCCGTCCTCTTTCGTGAGTCCTGACCAAACTTTCCGAACCAGTGTCGGCCCCACAAAATCGCGACTTGGGGTGAGAAAGGTCACTTGAATCCCCACACCCCCAAGGGGCATCTCCGCATCGTCGGCAATCGTTCCCGAGAGGCTCGCAGTCCTGAACTGAGCCAGGACCATACCTGACCCAAACAACACGAAGATAAGGATCTTAGGGAACATCATCTTCCTTGCAACTCCCTATGATCTAAGGATGCAACTCCAGGAGTTACCTCGTCCAATCTAGCTGGTTTTTCTGACAACCGACTGCTTGAGAATGGATCCTACAAAACCTTAACAAAATTATTCCACGGCGTAGGCTAGGGTCGCTTCATTAACAAACTCCAAGGAGGAAAACATCCATGAATTTTTTAAAAACAATCATCCCAGTGCTTTTACTCTGCCTGCTTGTGACGGCCTGCGCTCAAACCCAGGCGAGCGATGTGGAACTCATCGCCGACGCGGAGAGCGTCGCTCCAGAGTCCTTGACAAAGAACGCCACGATTAAAACCTCAGATGGAAGAGTGCTGAGGCAGGGGTCCAACAGCTGGACCTGCTACCCGGGTTCGGGGGCCATTGGCCCCATGTGCAACCAGGCTCAGTGGGACGAACTCATCGGAGCCGTCATGGCCAAGGAACCCATAGACGTTCAGAAGTTCAGCCTGTCCTACATGATGGCTGGTGAGGGAGAGGCCCTTGGCGTCAGCAATGTTGAGCCCTTCGCTACCGAGCCGACGGACGACAACCAATGGGTCAAGGAAGGGCCGCATCTGATGATCCTGGTGCCTGATCAGACGGCGCTCGAGGGGCTTTCTACCGATCCCAATGACCCCGTGTACGTGATGTGGAAGGACACCCCTTACGCCCACATCATGGTGAAGGTCGGGGAACAAGAGTAGACCACTTCGATCTCTAGCTAGGATTATGCATAGGTTCTTGTCACGAAGCGACGAAAACGCCGACCTGACACGGCGCGCGAGGGCACCCGTTTCGGGTCGGCCCCCGCAAACGTACTGTAGGTACGTTGAGGAGGCCGACCGAGCGCAACACAGTCGGTGCGCACAGCACGACGGATGATTTCGTCGCTGCAGTAGAGAATTTATGCATAATCCGGGCTAGGGCAGAGCAAAAACGAAGAGAGTTTTTTCCGAGCCGGGGTTCAACTCGGGCGTCAGGTTATTCGTGCCTTCGGTAACAACCGATATGCCCGTGCTGACGGCGACATACTGTTTGCCGTCGACAGCATAGGTGATCGGATGGCCGGTGACCGCTGAACCGAGATCGACCTCCCAAAGCACTGCTCCGCTTTTTTGATCCAGCGCCCTGAAGTGGCCGTTCGCGTCCCCTCCGAAGACGAGCCCGCCTCCGGTGGTCAGGAGCGCCGTTACGCCCGCTCGCTGCTCGTACTTCCAGAGGGTCTTGCCGGTCTCCACGGAGATCGCCTGTACGGTTCCGACGTTGGTTGTTCCCGGGGTGATCCGTTTTTGGTTCCGGAATCCATATCTGGACTGCTGGGGACTACCCGGGGAATCCAGGAAGTCGAAGGTGGGACCGGGTTCATTGGAGGTCATGTTCATGCAGGTATTCTGGAGCGGAAAGTACATCGTATGGGTCAGCGGGCTGTAAGCACCGGGAGGCCAGTTCTTCCCGCCGGTGGTACTTGGGCATACCAGGCGATGCTGCCCTGAAGCTGTGAAGATCATTTCGGGGTTGACGGTGGCCTTTCCTGTCTCACCGTCAATCTCTTTCACGACGTTCTGAGTCACGGTCGGTCGAGCCCAAAGAAACTCACCTGTTTTGCGATCGAGGGTATAGACGATCCCCGTTTTACCCGGAATCCCCGTGACCACCTGTCGCCTCTCACCCGGCTGGATCCTGGGATTGATCCAGTGCACTTCCTGCGGGTCTGGCGCGACGGCCGTGTCCACCAGGAGGCGCTCGAAGGGATGGTCAAGATCCCAGTGATCGACAACGTGCTGGTAATACCAGACGATCTTCCCGGTATCGACATCAAGCGCTAGCGTCGAGTTGTGATAAAGGTACAGATCATCGTTGGAGCCCAGCAGGAACTTGGGCGCCGGGGAGGTCACCGAGGTTCCGGTGTAAAGCAGCCGGAGTTTTGGATCGTAGCTGGGCACCATCCAGGTGCCCACATGCCACCTTCTCTCGAAGGGAACGTTGCCCCAGGTTTCACCCCCCGGCTCGTCTGGCTTTGGAATGGTTCGGGTGCGCCACAATTCTCGACCGGTTCTGGCATCATGGGCGGTGATGACGCAAGCCTCGGGCCCGCCTTCTGAATAACAGTTTCGACCAGAGATCACCTTTCCATCGGCGATGATCGGACCTGAGCTCTGCAGGGCGGGGTTGATTCTGTAATCGAGGATCTGGGTTTCCCAAACCAGCTTGCCGCTCTGGGCATCGACAGCGTAAACAAAATCGTCGCCGCTGGAGGCGATAATCAGGTTCCCATAGATGGCCTGATTTCGTTTGCGGCCAGGATCGCGAAGAAAGGTCGTCAAATCTTCCGGCCAATTCCGGCGGTACTCCCAGATCCGCTCTCCCGTGACGGCATTCAGGGCCCGGATGACATCGTGCGGGTTGGGCATATACAGGATGCCGTCATACACGAGTGGCGTTCCCTGCTGGCTGCCGCCCTCCTGGACCAGGGCCTTGGACCAGACCCTTCTGAGTTCCGAGACGTTTTCGCGGTCGACCTGATCCAGCGGACTGTAACCCCAGCCATCCAGTGTCCGGCGCCACATCAACCAGTCGGCCGGGTCGGGATTCTGCAACATCGAGTCGGTAACGGGAATGAAATCGCTCGGGGCCCCCTGTGCCTCCGCCTGCAGGGCGCAAGCGACCAGAACCATCATCAAAGTGAATATCCGGAAGCAGTGTTTCACTGAAAGAAACTCCAGGGTTATTGCTCTTCCGGCAAGGGTCCAAAGTCAGGCGGTGGAACTCGCTGTTTCGTTGCTGCTTCATAGGCCGAGGCGATCTTGATCAGAACCGGTTCCTCACCCGGACCCGACCACAGCATCATACTGATGGGCATGGGACGGGGAAGCAACGAGCGTTGGGTGCCACTGACATAGTTGTATCTCGTCCTGTCTGAGCTGAGTGCAAACCCGGGCTCGTAGACGATCTGGTTGTAGCCGGCAGGAACGATGATCTGAGGCATTCCTACAAAGGCAGTGAAGCGTCCACAGCAACTCACTGCACTTCGATCATGGGCAGTCGGTTCGCTGGCTCCGCCAATCTTTCGATGAGGGAGGGTATTTTCCGGATTCACAAAGGCGTCGATGTCGTTTTCATACATCACCTTTTGAATCACAAGCCGCACCACGGCCTGCATCTTAAACATGTCGATGCCTCTGGTTGGGCGAAGGTCCTGGATATCCACCGCATTTTCGGCGCTCCTTCGATCAATGTCAGACACCGGTTTCTCGTTAGCGACCCAACTCGCCCAATCAAATACCCTTTCATCTCCTCTTTCCGCCAGATATCTGGCCGTGTTGAAATGCCCTCGTCCGGTATTGTCAAAGCCGGTGGTGATGCGGCGTAGATTGAGACTGTCCGATAAGGGCGCCTGTCCCAGCGCTAATTGGACCAGATAATCCTTGGTCGTCACATCAAAGCCGGGTACGGCAAATTCCAGATCGCCCGAGAGGGTTGTTCTGGAAAAATACTCAGGCACATTCATGGGCAGAATCTCGGCGAAACCGTCCTGGAAGGTATATTTCATATTGGGAACTTCGGGATCGTCAGGATAGAGTGGATCGACGGATTCAACCAGCTCTGCTCCCAGCTGATCGCGCAAAATGGTTTTGAATTCCTGGTCCATTTGATCGCTTATAGCGACATCATTCTGGCTGTGTTTGACCATGTACTCACGCACGATCCCGATACGCATTCCCTCAAGAGGCTTGGCCTGACCTTCAAGGTCGTCTTGATCAATCAGAAAACTGGTATAGGGTTCTTTCGGGATCAGGCTTTTGGGAATGGCGGTGAAGTATTCCCTTGATGTGTACCCTTTTATGGCATCCAGAACCCGGACTGTGTCCTGGACCGTGCGACAATGGATGCCTGCACGGTCATCCATCTTGCGGGCAAGAATGCCGCCGTCGGAATTCACCCCTTTGGTGGTCAGGAAGTTCACGATGTTATTCCTGGCTGCAGGACCCTGACAGGAAGCAAAGGTCTGTTCGCAAATCGAGCACACAACCAGATTTGCGCCCACAGAGACACCCGAGCCGGAGCTCGTTCCCCGGGTCTCGCGCTCGGTATCATAGGGGTTGCAGGGCTGCCCTCCCCAGGTACTGATCGAGGTTGTCGGCCTTTGGTCCCCGGGTATCCGTCCGGCAGGAGAAAAAAGCTTTGCTGGTGGAACGCCAGGGGGAGTCGGCGATAGAGAGATCCGATTATTACTGGCGGTGGCGATGGCATAAACGATCGCCCCTTTTGCCCTCACCTGAGCCACAGGGACCGAGTCGTTGGGCGATACATCCATGGCAAAGTTGACGTCATTCCCACCGGTTCCCCGGATGTCCTTGGCGTCATACCAATTCTTGAAGGAGAATGGGATGCAATAGAGGGGCAACTTCTCCAGGTCAGGATCGTTTCCATATTGGGCATCCAATTGGGCTGCTCTTTCCAAAGCATCGGGCTGCCGGCGAAAGTCCTCACAGACTTCCGGGGCTCCTCCTGGAAGAGGTCCCTGGGAGGGATGTGCATCAAATGCGCCTTTGCAGGTTACGGAACGCTCACCGCGGATGTTGAGGGTTTCCAGGGCGTTGAGCTGGCCTGCATTGGGGATCCCGACTCTCATTCCGTATTGCTGCTGGACGGTTGGATCCGATATCGTTGCTTCCATCCTTCCAAAGTCCAAGGGGGTTCCGACATACTCATCAAAATCGGGGAGCAAGCTGGATACCGCAAGGGTTTCCGTTGGAAACTCCAGAGGCGCCCCCGAGCTGACCACGCCTCGAGCGGGAGCAATAGAAGCTCCATCTTCAGTGATCAACTGGGTGCAGACTCCGTTGTAGGCCTTGGCTCGACGGATATACTGCTGGACTAATTCCTGGCAGGTGATCTGGTTTGACTTGATGGCGTCATGGATATCCTCGATGGTTGCTTCCACTAATTGGAAGGGTGTCGTCTCCTGGCCAAGCACAGGCGTCAGGGTGGC